>Ga0310695_10004587_pt1 | contig 25236 bp, 22 predicted proteins | sample RumenRJG_04DNA_FD_203882 | JGI IMG/M metagenome (GOLD analysis project Ga0310695, IMG submission 203882) | Bovine rumen microbial communities from Lethbridge, Alberta, Canada - RJG_04 (v2) (version 2) | ecosystem: Host-associated > Mammals > Digestive system > Stomach > Rumen | place: Canada...
GTAATATTCAAAAACGATGAGAATATCTCCTGAACAAGGAGCGTAAGACCGCTCGCACCGCCGGGAAGCAGCCCGCCGGAGTGAATGAAGGAATTGATATTCAGTGCCATTATGAACGATGCGACTGAAACCGCAAGGATTCTGATCATAATGTTTTTATTCAGGTTCATGGCAGTACCTCAAATATTATTCAGGATATTTCACCCAAGCACATCCCTTATATCCGTCATGCGGCCAAAGAACGGATCCTCAACCTTGATTGAAAGGAAATCTTCGTCAAGTATCCTGACTTTGTTAATTAGCGCAAGTAAATCTTCATCAAGCTGTTTGTTAACTTCCCGGGCGGATGCCGGAAGAATATCGGTATAATCTCTGAAAAATCGAACTATGCCTGCCTGAGTCCGTTCAAATACTTTCAGATCACTCTCGGTTCTGGATTCTGACGCAAATACAGGTTTTCCGGCATCATCTATTTCCAGCATCTGTGGATGTGGAGCCGTAAGTACTGTCTCAAGTATATAGTAGTTGTCAAATATGGCACTTGAATCCTTCTCTTCATCCGAATAAAACGGTTCGATATCCAGGCCCTTATCTGCCATGAATTCAGGCTCAAGCTGAAGGAAATAGAAGCCCTTGATATGCTGCTTAAACAACTTGTCAAGATACATCTGTGTTGTACCCTTTGCAACGAAATCAAAGAAAGCCGTTTCACCCTCACCAATTCTAAGGCTATCTATATACTTTTTATAGTTTTCTCTCTGCTGCTTTGCCTTATCGAGGATGCTCGCAAATCTGTCTACGCCGGCACCGTCGGAAACATCTATTCCGAAGCGAACCTTTGTCGCCTCATCTAACGATCCTGAGTATTTCATGCTGTCAACATATTCTATATCTTCCCTGCTTTCAACCCCGGCTCGTATTGCTGCAGTCCTTGATGTATAGAAATATACTGATCTCTCATCCGATTCAAGCATCTCGTACAGTTTCTGCGGAAGATAACCGTCCCTTGCTCCAAACAATATCTGACCAATCCCATCTGACTGTACCCTGTTCTTCATCCAATGAACAAAATCAGTTATCATAGGCGCACAAAACAAATAGCCTATATCCTCTGAATTATAAACACATAATCTCCGATCATTATTCTCAAATACAAACGGACTGTTAAATATACTTGATATGAACTGACCAACCTTCACTCTGTCAGCAAGAGTTCTCATATGTTCCTCAAGCCCCAGTCCGCCAAGTATATCTAATAATTGAATCCCGCTATAAATCCTAAAAGTATCTATTCCCTTATTAGTTGCGCATTCAATATCTGCCAGCTCATCATCCCCGATATGCAGGATCTTTTTGTTCGGATATAGAGCAACAAGTTCGTCAAACAATCCCTGCGTTTTGAGTGTTCCGTACTCGGATGAAATAATAAGCTTGTCATACCCTGTTATACCCGCAGATTCCAGAAGACTTTCTATCTGTGTTTTCTCATAATAACAATCAGATGTAATTACAACTCTTTTCCCGGAGTCAACCGCTTCGCGGAAAACCGTGCATACATCTTCTCTCGGAAAAATAACCGAACGATCTGTTGTCCACTCAATATCAGCAATGTCCCGATCAGAAACCATGTCAGTTCCAGCCCATTCCAACACTTTATCATAGATTTCAACAAGTTTGGGGGATTTATCCTTGGATAGTTCTTTTTCCGCGCGCAATCTAAACTGTGCCAAATCAGGGATCACTATACCGTTTTCCCTCATCCTCATATCAACAAGCTCGAATACATCGGAATACTGCCATACTTTACGAGCGACAAGTGTATCAAACAGATCAAAACTGACAACATCAGCCTCTTTAATTTCATTCTTCAGATCCGATATAGTATATCCCTTAACAGAATGAAAATCATACGCCACATCCGCAGGAGCCAGAAGGTCCCTGCCTCTTACATCAAAAAGCTCAATGCCGTTTTGCTTGCAGAATCCTCCTATCCTTTTGGTTATAGCTTTGCATGACCCCGGTCGTGCAATGACTATAATGCGGCTGACATTCTTTTCAATTGTTTCTTCAAGCGGGATTATCGGATAGCCGTACATTTCTCCGTCAATACGGAATCCATCAAGAAGACCGACCACGGATAGTTTGTCTCCGTGATCGGATAAGAAACGCTGGGTCTCGGTGCCAAGACCGTACAAAGCAATTGCTGATTTTATACTATCAAAAATCATATTATTTCAAGTAATCTTTCCTCAAAAGCACTCATTGAGAAATGCTCTTTATATGTCCTGTATGATTCTTCAGACATCTTTCGAACCTTGTCGACATTACGAATACAGAACTCAATCTTTTGGGCCAGCATATGACTATCCTCGCTTGCAAAGATCATACCATTCTTCCCATCTTCCAGATAATCAGCAATACCTGTCGCGTCAGATACGATCGTCGCTTTTCTCATAAGCATCGCCTCAACAACAGATGCAGGCATCGGATCTTCTCTTGATGGGCAAATCAAAACATCAGCAGATTTCATAAGGAGTTTTTTTTCAATTTCACTGACTCTTCCGGTGACAACAACCTGCGGCATTAAAACTGCCTGTTTCTTTATTTCTCCGGCCATTTCAGAAGTGTCATTACCAACAAAATAGAACAATGCCCTTTCTCGGATCGATTTATCCAATATCCGTATAGCATCAAGAAGGATATCCTGTCCCTTCCTCGGTTCTATGTAACCAAGGACTATAAAATAAATAATTTCACTCGGTTCTTCTACCCCATAAATCAGATCCTTAATCTGTAATGTTGGAACTATTTTTTGAATAGCCTGTTTTGGCACCTTTCCCACCGAATATACCTCGACATTGGAAAAATCCGTATTCTTTAGAAGATTACTATCTACACCATCATAAAAGAAACTCGAATCATGCAGCCACCAAACAATCGGGGTATTCTTGTCACGTTTTGAAATAAACACATTAAATCCGATAGTATTGCATATCACCTTTCGAAATCCTTGTGTCCATTCAACATCAACCATCTGCCTGACTTGAAGATTGGGATCTATTACAACAGGGATACCCTCTGCGAGCAGTTTTTCTTTCTGAGGTCCATCCTGCATGCTTCCAAATACAACATCAGTCCCGCTCTGTTTCAGTATTCTTGCGACTCTGATTAAACCTGTAGCCGGTCCACCTTGCAGTTCGAGATCCGTTGACAGAAGCAGAACTGAAGAATTACGTTTCCCGCGTATTTCTTCTTCAGCGGCTCCATAGCATGTAATCTCAAATCTTTTGTTTATACCCAATCTGTAAAGATCAAAGAAATGAAATATACGCTCCGTATCAACGCCCAGGTCAACAAGTTGACGCTTCATTTCCCTTACATAGAAACTTAATATAACGATATGATCATATTCCAGCCCATTAATTTCCTCGGGCGAAATAACATTGAATCCATCAATAATCGTATGTTGTTTCTCGGGGCTATTATCAATTAACGCGACAACTTCATCTGCACCAAACCACTTCTTGTATCTCTGATAATAATCTCCTGTTCCGAATAATAGATATCTCACATTCACACCCTGCCGGCAACGATTTACAGCATTGACTCAACTGCCTTCCTCATTGCTTCCGCTGAAGTATACTTATTCTTCCAACCTTTTTCCCTTATCTTATCAGAGTTAAGCTTGACAACCGGAACATCACCTTTCCATCCACGGTCTCCTCCGGAATACACGTACTTAACATATTTTAATCCCATAAGATCGACAATAATATCCGCAATCTCAGTTACCGTTATTCTGTCAAGGGTCGCTACATTATAAGGCTCAAATACGGTTAGCCCTTCTTTTTCGATCAACCTTATCGCATCCATAACATCTTCAACGTGTATGTATGACTTTGACTGCTTTCCGTCACCCAGGATTTGCAGTTCCCTGGGATTATCTCTTAGTTTCCTGACAAAATCAAATCCTACCCCATGCGTCTGATTTGTTCCAATCACATTGGCAAATCTGAAAACTGCCGCTTGCATATCAAACATATAGCAGTATGAGCAGATAAGAGCCTCACATCCGAGTTTACTTGCTCCATAAGTTGAGCAGGGTCTTAACGGAGAAAAATTCTCATCCGTTTCCGTGTGTCCAACATCCCCGTACACCCCACTTCCTGACGCATAGAGCAACTTCTTCACTCCATTAATTCTCATTGCCTCAAGTATATTATTTATAAGGTATGTCCCCTCCCAGAAATCAATATCCGGTTCTCTTACAGCCCTTGCTATGTCAGGATTTGACGCAAGTGAATAAACCACATCTATATCATTATCAAATGCCTTTACTATCTGTTCTTTATCTTTAATATCGCCTTCGATAACTATGAGACGGTCGTCGTTTGCGTCTTCTCCCCAAAACTCCCTGTTTCCCGATGAGAAATTATCGTAAACAAACACCTTTCCGGTCTCTTCACGCAATAATCTCCTGACAAGATTGCTTCCAATAAATCCTGCACCGCCTACTACCATATAATTCATGATAACGCCCTCCTTCAGTTACACTGTTGCATACAATACCGATTCTGCACCAATATTTGAATGATGTCTGATATACAGTTTATACTCCGGAACAATTGATTTTATATACAGAGGCAACTCGTACATATCTTCAGGTTTGTGATAAGTGCATATAGCCAGTTTAGGTTTGTCTCGTTTGATACATTTTTCCGCACCCTTCAGAGACTCAAGTTCTGCCCCTTCGACGTCCATTTTAATCAGTGTTACCCTGTCGTTGGGATCTATCACATCATCTATTGCAACAACATCTATCTTTGTTTCACCTTCTTCAGCTATATGGGATGCTCCATCATTTGTCGATGAAAAACTTATCGTTCCGCTGCTGCTCCACGTACCCTTCTGTATCAATTCAACCCGGGACAGGCTGTGCTTGTCTCTTATCCCTTTACATTCCAAATAATTCAGCGGATCCGGTTCAAACGCATAGACTTTTTTTATATTCTTACAATATTTCCCAAGAAATAACGTCGACTGAAGATTACAACAGCCGTCATCAATAAACACCTCACCGTTTTCTTCATCATATTTCCAGAAATCGACATCGAAGTATTGACCGTCATCTGCACAGAATATATATGGACCAAGTTCATAAATCTGATCATTCGGATAACGGTTTTCCAGCAAAAACTGTTTGATGCTTTTTAATGCAACGTGGGATGTTATGATCACACTGTATGTAGGATTCTCAATAAGCTGTTCGGGAGAGATCACAGTATATCCATATAGGGACTCCCCCTGTTTGTCCTTATCCGCATCACATATAGCAACAATACGTTTATCAACCTTAAAACTCTCTATGTTCATGGCAAGATCCATTCCGGCGCCATACAATACTATTTGACTCTCTTGGGGAATCGTCGTAAGAAGATCACAAATATCAAGACCGTTTCTAATAGGTATATGTGGAAGATATTTTTCAACGATATCATCGATATACTTCGAACGTCCCGAGACAAGATGATTTAATTGTGCCAGAAAGATTTCTCTGGAAATACCATCTTCAAGTAAAGAATATACCTTTGATAATGCCCTGATACCATTATTCTCGCTCAACCGCAACACCCTCCTCTAATACTACTGAAACAGAATCACTCAATCATTCCTAGTATCCTACGAGCATTCTCCACTTTCTTTTGGCCTTCACTTATTGCAGACTCTGATGCCCACGTTCCATCAAATTGATGAATGGCATACGTGTTTTCAGTTATTCTGAGTTCCCAAGTATAAGGATTCTTAGGTGAAAGGACTTCTATCGGATATATGAACATTCCTTCAAACAATTGGTTCCCCATACCATTTTTAAGTCCACTTTCAAATAAGATTCTGCTGTGAATCTCAGGGCAAGTCGTTTCATCATAAGTTCCATCCGGTCTTAAGAAATGTACATCATCATAGTAATCCATTATGCGTCTAACAATATGATTATGTTTTCTCGCACCAAACCCAAGTCCCAAAGCTATTCTTCCGGGAAATTCTATTCCGCAAAACGCGTCATTATATCTTAAATCATCCAAGTTCTTAACAAGTTCTACATCTGTATCAAAATAGATACCTCCATATTCATATACGGCTTTTAATCGAAAATAGTCTGAGACAAATCCGTACTTTCCTGCCTCATATGCTTCGCTAGTATAATGTGTTTCGTTGACATCCGTATTATCCTCGTTCCACTCTATAACTTCATAATCCGGACACATTCTTTTCCACCCATCAATGTATTCCCTGTATTTATCGGGCAGAGGTTGTCTACCATACCAACAGTAGTGAATCACGGGTGGGATTAACATTTTATGCGTTTGACGTATGGATTGAATAACTCCATCGCTCATATTAAACATGCAATGGAACACATAACAGTCAATTTCATCAAACCAGGAACAATCGTTTAACTCATCAATAATACTTACAAAAGCAGCGCATGTCGGAAGTATAACAACATCTTTATCCCCCAAGTCGGTAAAACTCTGAAGATTGATAATTGAATACTCAACATCATTAATCCTAATTGTATTTCCAACCTTCTTCGGATTATTATCGACCAGATATCCTATCTTTTTTACCCACTCATATTCAGAATAACATCTGATAATCAGGTCGAATTCATTCCCGATTCCGTAACACACAACCTTTTTATCATCAATCTGATGAGCGAATTCCATCATGCTGCATCTTCTAAGTCTCATATAATCATTCCCCAGCAGCGTACAATTTGATCAACTCAGATTTGTCAATTGTTGTCTCCATAACCATCTGCTCAATATCTTCAAATGCAATTATGTTTGTATAACCTTTAGTCTTCAATGAATCAATAACACTTCCCGGATTCTCTTTTGATACTATCAGTCGGGATTCCTTTGGAATATCGCTTAGCAACCGTCCTTTAACCCCTCCTATAGTTTGTTTGCACTTTTCTTCATTACCATCAGAGAATCCCGTCACGGTAATTCCACGTAAAGCGAGTGCATTCAGCAGACTTTTCCCTCTGTTTCCCATACAATAAATATAAATCGTGTCTGATTCACCCAGAATACAGTTCTTAAGCTCTGATCTTTTAACTGATCCATACTCCGGTTCATCGAGTTTGCACAGCTTCTTTGCTACGATATTGGCTGCATTTCTAAATCCAAAATTTGAAAAGCGAACCATTGCCACACCAAGCAAAGTGTAATAGTCCATTCCAGCACTCAAAGAATCTGCCTCATTGAGTTTGGTTGCAATCCACTCATGTAAATCCTCTGAGTTCTTCATAAAGTCTGAATCCAAAGCAGACGTCTGATTGACATGAACCCTATACTTTGCAAGCGTTTCATCTATGTAAACGATTTTTTTATCCCGGAACATTTCAAACCACTTGGCATAATCCTGACTTGTAAGTAGTTTTTCATCAAATAATCCATATTTATCGAATAATGATTTGTGAAACAACAGAGCACATCCATCAATCAAGCCCATTAAAACTGAAAGGATTCCCGATTCATAATATGAGTAATCATATATACCTGTAGACGAAAGCTTATCAATACAGCTTCCATCAGTCATGCTAAATATAGTCCATCCACAATTAACCGGACTATACATATCTCCGGCTCTTTTTAGTTCCTGTATTTCCTTTTCAATCTTTTGAGGGAGATATATGTCATCATGAGATAACCATGAAAAATATTCCCCATTCATTAACTTAATACCTAGATTTAATGCGCTGGCAACCCCTCCATTTTCTTTCTCAAAGTATCGAATCCGTTCTCCATAAGACAACGCAATCTCTCTAGTTGATCCCTCATCGTTCGAGCCATCATTAATAACGATAATCTCTATATTATTATAGGTTTGGTTTAAGGCACTATCTATTGCCTCTCGCAGATAATTACTTCCGTTATATACCGGAATAATGATTGATACTTTAGGTTCCACCAACAGATGTTCCTTCCATGTTATTTATTACTAAGCGACCTGTACCAGGCAAGATACTCCTCAAGTCCCTCTTGTAGGTCTATGGATGTCTTAAACCCAACAGCATTTATCTTATGGGCATCAGCAAGACAGTGTTTTACGTCTCCGATTCTTTCAGGGGCATATTCTATATTAACGTCTGAGTTTGTGATGTCCTTCATCATTTCTGCCAATTTATTGATTGAAATACTGCTTCCACTTCCCACGTTAAAAACATCAGTCCTATCCACTTCAAACGCGGCTGTTATGTTCGCTGACACAATATCCTTTACGTTGACAAAATCTCTTGTTTGAGTTCCATCTCCATATATTGTTATCGCCTTATCATTAAAAATACGATTTGCAAAAATAGGGATAACATTCCCATAAGCATCATATCTCTGGTTCTTTCCGTATACATTGAAATAACGTAAACAAACCCCCACCATATCATAGAGCCCACAATATGCAAGAATCATTTTCTCAGCAGCAAGTTTACTGACACCATAAGGCGAGTCCGGGTTGATTGGATGATCCTCTTTTATTATTTCTGAGATTAATTCACCAAAAATCGCCGCTGATGAAGAATACACTATCTTCCTAACAGAATTCTTTCTCATAGCTTCAAGTACATTTACTGTTCCAAGAAGATTAGTCTGTGAATCGCTTTGAGGATTATCGATTGATTTCTGGCGTCCAACCGACGCCGCCAAATGAAAGACGACATCAGCACCTGCAAATGCCTTTTCTATTTGACTCAACTCGCAAACGTCCGCTTCATAAAACTCAATTCGTTTTTCCTCTATATACGGAATAATATTCTCTTTATATCCCGAAGAGAGATTATCGATGACCGTGACTTTGCAGTCTTTCTTTAATAATGCCTCAACAATATTGGATCCTATAAAACCTGAGCCACCTGTAACAACGCATTTCATAAAATAACCTCCATTAATCATTATTGTTCTGATAATACTTGTTTGTACAACTTTTCATGACTCGCCGCATAATCCTCGAACCTGAATCGATCCTTTACAAGTTGCCTCCCTTTTATACTTCTCTTAACAATCTCATCGGGATTATCTATCAACCATTCTAATGCTTTTCCTAATGCAGTTGAAGAGGCATATTCAACCGAAATTCCACAATTTGGAGCATTAGTGTTTTCAGCAATTGTAGTTTTTTCAAAGCAAATCACCGGAGTATACGAAGCCATACTCTCTATTGCCATAACTCCGAATGATTCAGCTAACGATGGCATAAGAAGAATATCAACACGCCTCCAGAATTCTTTCATATTATCCTTATCGCACCAACCAAGCTCTTCAATCTCATATTTCTCTCTAATAGTTTTCAATACCCTTCCTTTATCAACAGTTATGAGTCTTATTTTATTCCCTAGATTGAAGCTTTCTAATGCATCCAAGACATACTTGACTCCCTTTATTCCCCCATCTGCGCACCTAAATCCTACAGTCAGCTTATCACAAGAAAACCACCTTTTTTTCTTTTCAGCAAATAAATCTTCTTGGTATTCTTCCAAGTCAATTCCAAACGGAATCACGTGAACTCTGTCCTTAAGGTGAACTGTTAAAGGACTGGTATAAAAAAAGCTCCTCATAAAGTGCGATGAAACTACTATCTCCGGAGAAATTCTATGCCAAATCTCATCCTTTATTCTTTTTAATTCACTCGTCCTAATACTATCCGTGTTGTATACTTGTCTGGATAATCCTTTACATGAAGTACACTTTCCTAACCACCCCTCACATGATAGCGGATGAATACATCCACCAGTAAAAATCCACGGATCATGTACAGTCCACACAATATGCTTTCCGGTAAACAACATCGGATAATCAAGTAATGAAACAAAATCATTATGAAGGATATGGAAATGAAGAATGTCAGCCTCCTTTACAACTTCAAGATTCATTAACTTCCTTCCATACGGAAACAGAACATTTTCGACATGGTGTTGATGTTCAAGCTCACGAATCTGCTCATGTACGATCCAATCATAATCGATCTCTATCACATTTGGATTAGTCGACTGTTTTTTTCGGACAACTTGAAATACGTTATGACCCTTTTTGCTAAGGTACCCCATTAAATCATATCCATCAAATATCTGTCCGCTTAAATCAGTATAATTAATTTCAACTATGTTCATTCTTTCTGATTCTATAATCCGTTATAATGCTCTTTATAAAGTCATTATCCATGAATGATAAATCCTCATCATTATACAATCCATCTTCTAATAATCTTTTCATCTTTGGAATATCGGAATATACAAATGGTTTGGGGTACGGATATAAATCCATTCCAATATCATCAATGGTAAAAACATTAGTGAATCCCTTTTCTTTTAAATCACAAATAACCGTCTTGGACTTTTCCATTGATACAATAACAGGTTGCTCTCTATCAAAGGACAGAAACTCCTCATAAGAAATGCAGTTTTTCCCATCCAACACATACCCCTGTTTTTCCTTTGATCTGTCAACAAACAAAAGGACTCTGTTAGCACCCAAGCGATAATAGAGATTTATTCCATTCACTCCACATCCATATATCACCACACATTTCATATTAACACCCAAAAGGCTATTGACTAATCGATTGGCAATATGCCTCATATAAATTATCCATATATCTATTCAATAATTCCTTTACTGTAACCACCTTCAAACCTCTTGCCTCGTAATCAGCCCTTATTTTCTCACCATCATATACTCCAATTAGCAATTGCCTATCAGCTTCAATAATTCTCGGCCCCTGGATTTCAAGATTATATTTAATTATTCCCTGTTTACTTTCATCACTATCAACCCAAATAATATCTTTAGTGTATAGTTTAGTTAGTTTATTGACTATACAGTCTCCCCAAAAACCCGCGCCATAAACAGTAATTCTCTTGTATAAATATTCCTTAAAGCACAATAAAAGAATCTCATCGTCGATGTATTTTTTTACTATACTATGTGTTTCACTAATACATAGATCCCTTTTTACAGTACTTAAACCACCTAGCGAGAAATTTGCTAATACATTATCCGTATATTTAAATCTCGAATGATTCAAATAACATTTCAAAAAAAAATCATAATCAGATGCGAGTTTATAGTCAGTGCTGTAACACCCTATTTTTTCATACAAATTCCTTCTTACAAATGATGACGGATGAAAATTAACCATCTCTATACAAAATCGACTTAACATATTGGGCTTTAATAGTAAAACTGAGTTCTCTTCAACTAAATTTAAATTCCCATAAACCAGTTCGACCTTTTCATTCTCAAACAAATCACTAACAAGTCCAAAAATGTTGGGTTCATACCAGTCATCACAATTAATGATTCCTATTATTTCTCCAGTTGTCGCAGAAATGCCTTTATTAATAGCTTCATAAATGCCACTATCCTCTTCTCGAATGTAATTAGATATATACTTATTGTACTTCCGTACAACTAACTCCGTATTATCATTCGAGTTCCCATCTACTATGATATACTCAAAATCTGTATAGTTTTGCGAAATGACCGAATTAATTGTGCGCTCCAATGTCTTGTCTCCATTATACACTGGTGTAACTATACTAATTCTGCCTTTTCTCATTACTTCTGCGACCTCCCTCAAAGAATTATACATCAAAAACAATATCGTCCAACGAAATAATAGGGCAAGAAATAGACCCCCTTAATTGCCTCTCAATTTCGTCATAATATGTTATGGGTGTAACAACAATTGCATCCACGTCAATAAGATTATCGTTCAATGTTTTAATCGGAATATCACAAATTATACCATTTGCATTCCTGTCGATCCCATACACCACTTCAATATCCGTATCCTCTAACTCTTTCAGTAACGTTTTTCCGACATGATTCATTCCGTAGATCGCTATCCGCTTAAAGCCATTCTCGTTAAAAAAAACTGCAAGATTCTTTTTTTCTTGCTTAATATTCACCCATTCATTCATAAGTTGAAAAAGCAAGTTGTATTTGTTCCTTTCAATTTCAGCATTACGGAACAATCTGTTCACTCTACGTAATTCATATATGCAGATTGTATTAATAATAATGGCAATAACAAACAAAGCTTTTAAAGTTTTCTTGAAAATCATCTTTTTCTCTCCATTCTTTTTTTTGCAGCCTCTAATTCCTCTTTTTCATGTATAACAGCCCATAAATCCTTTCGGATATTATCTGATATGACAAACAGTAATCTCTTTATGAATTTAGAACGGTCAGCGTCTCTCGCTTGTGTATTAATAAGAATCCGACCATATCTTGATTTTTTATAATCATCACTATTCTGGACATTCAAAATCAAGTCTACACGTTTATGCCAAGAATACCTATATCCATCGGTTCCTCCTTTTTTTATATTCAAGTACATCCTAGGCGAATCTACGCGTGCTAGGCTTTTGTACAACCTCAACCCATACTTCCAGCGAAGAATTGATAGAACAGTTTGATCATGCCGATTCTCTCGAAATCCCACATAATTAGAAAGCCCGCATGTATTTTCCTGATCCGAGATTATTCTTTCGTCAGAAGCATATTTTAACCATTCATCCACAAACCTTTCTGAAAAGGACGTTTTCCTTATAAATACATAACCCGCCGATACCATTGTGGCATTTTTAGCCTGCTCACAATCACAACCCATATAAACAAATGCATCACGTTTACACCAATCTTTACATGGTGCAAATCCTCCAGAAAGAAGAATATCTTCACAATCGTTAACTAATTGATTTCTTAGACATGATAATCTTGAAATATAAAACGAGCCCGCATCCGCATACATTACATAATCCCCATACTTTACACTTTTAAGGGCTTTTCTGATAACGTATGGCTTCCAAGCATAAAAACCCGCTCCCCTTTCACTGCCTTCTACTTTAGTAATACTTCTCAAAAAAACCGGATCCAGATCTTTCGGTCCGTATCCTTTTACACAATCAGCACCACCAATAAATCTTGCAGTAAAAAGATTAAGCTTTAAAGACATCTGAAACTTTTCATCAGCATAACTGATACATAAAATACTCATTGTTTTATCTCATTCCAATTGAAAATTTTCTATATTTCTTTACAAAGTACAACATATTAATCAGATTGAATTTTTTTATTCTAAAATCCACAACTTCCCACTGATTTACCCTATTATACGTATGCATTCCAATAACATTAAGCTGTTTATTAACTTTCATTTCGCGAAAATCTCTTTCCAAAGCAATCGTCTCTCTATAATTTTCTTCCGAACATTCATCGATTTGCAAAAAAACCAAACCGGTTCCATAATTCTCAAGACCATTTTGAGCTACTCTGTACCAAGTTGAACCCTCAACAATGAATTTACCTGCTGGTCTAGAAATCTTTTTATTCCTTGTTATCATTCGTCGAGCACCAATCATGTCACCGTTTAGCTTGTATCTTATTAATTTATCCTTCCATATTCCCTCACACCCATAAGTAAAAACCCATCGTTCACTCTGATTTGTCTTTGGCCAAAACATTGTCGAATCTGCAACTGGTCCTAAAGAATAACTCAACTCTCTTTTCCAGCTGTAAGGGAACTCTATCGCTGTATATATGCTAACTTGATTGGCTCCGCAAGATTCTGGCATAATATGAATGCCATTTTTATCTTTCCAAATATATGGATACGATAAATGATAATCTTCTTCGATAATCGTACTCCATTTTAGTGAACATCCAGAAAGATACTTAGAAAATACGATTTCTCCCTTTTGTTTGATATAACTCCACTTTTCAGCAAAAATATAGGTGTCCCCATCAAATTCAAACAAAAATGGATCTGCCAGCCACCCATCCTTGGGGTTTTCAAGAAGATCAAAACATCCTTTCACGCTCAGAATTCCCTCTTTTCTTCTTCTTATCCCTACAAACCATTGGATACAATATGGTCTATATCTTTCTGTTATTCTTCTCATAAAATTCTTTATAAGATAAGTCCGGATCAAAGATAATCTGCCCCTCATGCCATCGTCCTCTCTTTCTTCTTGGTGGAAATCTTAAATAATCGCCATAAACTTCTCTTAGCAATAACTCATAAAAGAATGGGGCGGGAAAATATATGTTTTCAAATAACAATTCTTTTGTTTTTCTCACATATGAAACAGGGAATTGATATGTATTAAACTGATTCTTGCTAAAAACCATACCAACTCGTTCTCCCTTTCCAAGTTGAAGTATTCTCTGATATGTCTTGCATAGTAATGAATAGTCTATTAGTTTAGTTAATATACTATTTGATTTATTATATGAAATACAGATTTCCTCTAACCTGTCCCTAATCCAAAACTGAATACTGCGTAGTGCTCGACAAGACGTTATCCTATCTAGCGGGTATAAATCTATGAAGATTCCACTATTATACTTAGGCGAGTAATTATAACTAATAATTCCTGTCGTTCTGCTGTCTCGTAATCTTGCATAGGCAAAGAAGAATTCTTTATCACTTGTTGCTGTTTGCAAAAAAAGGGGATCCTTTACTTCGAATTGTGCACATTTCAAAAATCTTTCATAATCTTCCCTTAAAAAACCAATATCAAAATCATCATCCCACGGAATATACCCTCCATGTCTTACCGCTCCTAGTAAAGTTCCCCAGATTATAAAATACTTAATCCTGTATTTTTTGCATATCCGATCCACCTCTCTTGCCAGCTTTAGTTGAGTATTCCAAACTTTTTTTGTTTTCTCTGTTACTAAATACCCATCTCTTACTTCTTTATCAACTGGTATTTCATTATAAACATGAATCATATTATCCATCTTGATTATTCCCTAATTATCAACCCAATCACCTTTTTGCTAAAATTGCATTCACATAATTATTTAAAGAAAAGTTCTCCGTCTCTTCAATATATCCTCTCCTTACTAGATTTTTCATCCCCGAGACACTTATTCCAACAACCTCAGAATTGATACACTTTAAATTGTAATCCAATGTAAGTAGTCGATTAGTACCCCGCGGAAAGAGTTCTATAGTGTCTTTCTTAAAACAAACACCTGTAAATAAGGCGTATCCATCAGATAATCTTGTAATATCACAGGGTAGGTTTAGTTCTATAATATCAAGCTTCTTTTCTATAGGATTAATCACAACGCAAAAATCACAATATCCTGCCAACGCTATAACTCTTTCCTCGTGAATAATAATCCTAGAAAAAGGATATTGGATAAGTTCATGCTGGCCCGATAATTCATAAATCGATGAAACTTCATTTATATAATCATAATCTACAATTCTATAGTCATTAGTATTCGTTAGATAAATATGATCTTCAAGGCACTTTATACACCTTATTTTTATATCTTTGGAAAGAATTGATAATATCGAGCATATACATTCTTCGATTGAAATATAAAAAAGAAGATTATTGCCTATCAACGAAAAATATATATATTTATCCCCAATATCAGAGCAGAATACATCAATATATGATTCATATAAAGACATATAGTCGCGTTTGATAAAATCCCGTATAATATAGTTTTTTGATATTTCCCAAGTCTTAGTATTAAACCTTATCAAAGGGTTATCTAAAAAAAAGGGCATAATCCATATTTCATCATTGATTAAAAAAGCGTTCGAATAATGTGGACTTTTTTGGCTATCATCCGCTATTTCTATCCATCTTTGATTTTTACCATCAAGATCTGTGATATGTATATTCTTACCATAATATGGAATAAAATACAGTTGCTCATCCACTTCAAATACGCACCGATGCAAATCGCACCGATGGATATCTTCATTTTTAAACGTATCAACCAGTTCTACAACTCCCTTTTCTCTATCATAACAGTATAATCCGTTGAATTTTTGACATGAAAATAATAATCTATTATCCGATTCGAATGCGTCATAAAACTGCAAATTCTCTACACAAACTCCATCTTGAAGTGTTTCGAAAAAACCTATTCCATGTTCCATTTATTGCCTCTTTCGTATTCCACTTTGTATTAAATATAGTATCAACGTATTTTTCTCTTACTCGAATATCATGTAATCCTAACAAAGAATTTGGTGATATAACAAAATCAAATCTTCGTTACACAATTCTACCGGATTATTCTTTAGACGATCCACACTCACGCTCATTGATAATTCCCCTATTTGTTCCGGTGTGGCTCGTGGCGTATTAAGAGACAACATATCAAACAACTCAACAATCTTTATGCTTGCCTCTTCAGCTCCCGACGTCTCGATAGATCTTGAGATTTGGCAAAAGACCCCCTCAAGGTAGTTTTTCCCTCGTGGGTCTATACATCGATCCATATGTCCTAACATCCACGGAAACAAAGCCCTGTTGCAAAGCATCGCTGCGTGTCCATGAGCGCATCCAAACATACTCGTAATCTTATAAGACATAGCATGTCCTGCTGTTGTCTGAGTAATATTGATTGCTTTACCAGCAATGTTCGCAGCCATCTGCATCCCTTTGTTACCAGAGTATGTATTTTTTAAGTATCCATCCTTATTCTGAATGAATAATTCTAATGCTTTTTTACTGTATTCCATACTCTCTGGTGAACTATTAATCGACCACATGGATTCAAGGGCGTGAGCAAGTGTATCCATCATGGTTGCTTTTCTTTGATATTCGGGAAGTGTATTCAAATTGTCGGGATCCAATAATACAGTCTCCGGAATACAGTAATCACTTGTTATGGATTGCTTTATCCCGTCAAGATAAATAACAGCATATCTTGTTGATTCTGATCCAGTTCCAGCAGTGGTTGGAACAACCAAAAGCGGAATGTCGTTAGCGGTAATCGGCTGCTTTAAATAGCTTTGGGTTGGGTCCATGCAATGAAATAGCTTAATACACTTTGCTACGTCAATTGCTGATCCGCCTCCAACAGCAACAATTGCATCACAGTGTTCTTTGTTAAAGATATTAACACCTTCAACTACTGACTCATATACAGGATTAGGATTAAAGTGCCGAAAATAAACTATATTGTCGTGTGAATCTATAATATCCTTCGTTTTGCGTATATGTTGATATGAAGATCCACACACAACCATAACCTTTCTGCCAAAAAGCCACCTATCAAGTTGATAGTACCTATCTTTGCCTGAAAAAAATCTCTGTGACATGATGCTATTCCTCAGGTATCAATGTAATGATATCCTGAATACTCATACACTTTTCATTACATTCTTTTGCACGTTGATTCTCAAGAATACATTTTGCTGCTTCTTGCATGGCCGGAAATCCCGTTCTAGTCAGATGATTCGCATATATCACAATATTTACCCCACGCTTTTTAAACTCATTCTCCCTAACAGAATCATACGATGTGGGAACAACGACAACCGGAGTCTTTAAATCATCTTTTCTAAACTGTTCCAGAAAAAAGAATATCTCATTGGGATCCTTTCTACGACTGTGAATCATTATTGCATCAGCCCCAGCCCCAACATATGCCTTTGCCCTTTCAAGTGCATCATCTATTCCCTTTTCTAGAATAAGGCTCTCTATCCGTGCGCAAATCATAAAATCACGAGTTTTACATGCTCTTTTCCCAATAGTAATTTTGCTGCAAAAGCTCTTAATGTCTTCTTGTGTTTGCTCAACTTGTGTACCAAAAAGGCTGTTTCGTTTTAATCCCGTCTTATCCTCTATAATGACCATTGATACGCCCATGCGTTCCAAGGTCCTTACGGTATACGCGAAATGTTCGGCTTTTCCTCCAGTGTCACCATCAAAAATAATAGGCTTGGTAGTAACCTCCATAATCTCATCAACAGTACCAAATCTACTTGTCATATCAACAAGTTCTATATCCGGTTTACCTTTTGCTGTCGAATCGCAAAGAGAGCTTACCCACATAGCATCAAACTGTCTGGCCGCCCCATCGTTGTATACCACAGTTTTTTCAACGATCAGTCCAGTGATACCATTATGCGCTTCAAGTGCAGTAACAAAATTTTTTGTTTTTAATAGTTTTTTTAACCTTCCACGACGGACATCAGGCAGGGACAATTCTTCTTGAGCTCTTTTGTCAATCTCATTATACGTATCATTTTCTGAATAAGGGAATTCTATCAACCTGCCGCCATATGTTGCTAAATAGGAAACAACTTCATCACGTATCGGTTTTTGAAACCCCTCTTGCCAGTCATCTCCATGAACAACAACATCCGGTTTGAGTTTTTTCAGGACTTCTTTGTATGATAAACTGTTTTGATCTATAACACTATGGACATCCTTAATACTTGAAAACATGATCTTTCTTTCCGTAGCTGGAACAAGCGGAAAACGTTTATAAGATGCAACTGCTTCGTCTGACATAACACCAATTATAAGTTTACCAAGTCTCTGAGCTTTTTTGATTATGGCTATATGACCGCCATGCAAAATATCAGTAGAAAATGACATATAAACTGTTCTATTTTTTACAATTTGCAGTTGACTGCTTATCTCTTTCAGGTCGTCCTCATTATCAATCTCACCACATAATAGATCTTTCACATCAATAGGATAAATGTTAACTTTGCCATAAAGCTCATTTAAGGCATTTTCGGCATATACGTTTTTTTTATTTGCATCACAAAACTCGCATATCTTCCCCAACCACTTCATCCAGTCCTCTTTTCTCAACTTATAAAGAGGTTGTGCTGTTAATGCATTCTCAAAGAATTCAATCCCAATCGAAACGACCTTACCGTTCTTTATAACAGCCTTGAAATCCTTCTGAGGCAGCGGCTTGGTTGTTGATGTTGCCATACATGATGTTGGGGAATCAAGTATCATATCTAAAACTTCGTTTTCAAATACCATATCTCCATGGATTAAAAGGATATCGTCATCAAGATGCTCTCGTGCACAGTATATGCTGTAAATATAATTCGTTTTATCGAAGTCCGGATTCTTAATAAATTCTATATTCAGTGGAAGGTCAATGGTTTGGCAATACTCCATCAAAACAGAATCAAATCTGCCCGTAGTAATGACAACTTCTCTTACTCCCACTTCATAAAGTTGGTTAAGCTGACGAGACAAGATTGTTTCATTTGGTGATATTTCTGTCATGCACTTTGGATGCTCTGAAGCCAAAACTCCCATTCTTGTTCCCATCCCGGAGTTTAAAATCAATGCCCTCATAGATCCCTCCGTAAATTTATTCTGAAATGTATCTCATAAAATTATTTTTAATATCTATAGCTGTCGTTGTTGGTCTTCCAAGATCCCCTCGCGCTCCTGATTTACACCTTATTTCAATAAAGGATAGTTCATTCCTCTCTTTTGCATGGAATAATTCCTGGTCAAGTTCTGAAATATTCTCTACACTAACAGCATTCTCATAGCCACACGCTTTAGCTATGCCCACTAAATCGATTAATCCTGCAACAGTTGGCATTCCGCCAACTGTATCATGTGCACTATTATTAATTACAATATGTATGAGATTCGATGGATTATTTGAGCCAATAACCGCCATGGATCCCATATGCATAAGCATTGCGCCATCCCCATCTATACACCAGATCTTTTTTTGAGGTTTATTCAGTGCAATACCTAAAGCAATAGAAGAGCAATGCCCCATAGATCCGACTGTCAAAAAGTCCTTTTCATGATCTTTTCCATAGTCGTCTCGAATTTCAAACAATTCTCTGCTGATTTTTCCTGTTGTAGAAACTATAGGATCGTCCTTAGTTAATGATACTATGTGTTTAATAACTTCCTCTCGATTCAATTTATAATCATTTCCATATACTGCTTCTGTACCATACTCAAGGGCACCCTTTTTTATGATAAATGCAACTTGCTTTCCTTCAGATAACAGTTTTTCAAATGTAGCCATGGTATATGTAACTTCTTCGTCTGACGTTTCTTTTCCAATCACATACGTTGCAACATTCATATCATTCATCAACGTTTCCGTCACTATACCTTGAAATATATGCTGCGGCTCATCATGAACTCCAGGTTCTCCTCTCCAACCGATAATAAAAACCATCGGTATTGCATAGACTCTGTCGTTAACGAGCGATGCTAACGGATTGATCGCATTTCCCTCCCCGCTGTTCTGCATATAAACAACGGGAACCTTTGAAGTAGCCAAATGATACCCTGCTGCCAAACCAACACAGTTCCCTTCGTTAGCCGCGATTATATGATGATTCCTATCAACTCCATATTTTGTAATCAAAAAATCACACAATGGTTTCAGCAGACTGTCTGGAACGCCTGTGTAAAAGTCCGATTTAATCGTCTCAAATAGTTTTTCGACTTTCATAATACTTAACCTTTATTGCACCTTATTATTTCTTTATTCGTATATGTAGTCAAAGCCACAATTATAATAACTAGATAGGCACTATCGTATAGCAAATGGTTTACCTTGATTCTAAGTCACTAAAGAAACTTACCTAATCCTTGGCTGGGTGGTTGCTTTCTTTCATTTTATGACTATGTCTTTCTGTGAATTCAAAATACGCGTCCCTCCTACGCGGATTCTGTGGACGTTCATCCAGCGAAAGGTAACCCACCTATCGTTTGGGTAATGCTCAAAACTATTATAGCTTCACTCACGTTTGATATCACTACTACGGCTGCTCATTACCAATGTATATTTTTCTCGTTTTCACTCCATCATGCATTAGTCCTCAATCACCGGTACCTATAAAAGATACTTTATTCCTGCGATAATATCCCCATTTCATGATTAATGTCTTGTCCGGTCCGGCTGGGCAAAAATACTAAAGTAGAATACTTCATGTCAACAGAAATCTATGCTTCATTATGCAATGTCACCCATTATATCTTTATATGTCTTTCCACACACTTATCACTTCTTTATCATCCAAAAACTACCCGTTCCATCATTAAGGTCTCCTTGCTCTATCCACTCTGGAATAAATGCTTTATTATACTCTTTAGCCAAATATTGACTGAAGTATAATATCTTCCACTGACTATTATATTGGAGAAAACTTCTAAGTAAATAAACCTCATTCCAGCACCATCCCTGAAGCATCCATTCCTTAGGATAAGCCCACGGATAGAATATGTCATGAAAATGTACAATTACCCCTGATTTTAGTCTGGGAAGAATATGATAAAAAATATAAATGACATCCGATCCAAATTTTCCAACATGGGAAGAATCAACAAATAGAATATCTCCCTCACTTAACATTTCAAAAGTATCTAATGGAACGTTTTGAACCATGTCCTCTATAATTATGCATTGCTGCCTATCATTCTTCTTTAGTATCTTATTGAGATTGACAGGATATGGTTCCACAAAGGTGATATTAATCGAATTGTCCAAATAAAACTCATTTGTATCAAGAGTAACTGCAGATGAATAACCGCTTCCTATTTCTATAATTCGAGATGGTTTCTTCTCTCTCAACATTGCATATAATATGAATGCATCCGTTAATCCAAATGCTTGATTCCCAATCAAATACCTATATTTTGAGGACTCTTTGGATGCGTAATTCATCCAGTTGGGTTTGGAAGGGAACAAATAATTAAATCTCTGAAGAAGTGAGAGCTGTTCATCTACATTTAAATCAATTCCGTCAAAATCAATCCCACTTTTCTCGTTTTCTCTTATTTCATCGTATTTATTGCTCACATCTGAAATCGCCGGGAACGGCGAATAAAAATGTCCATATGGAAAACCGATAAATTCTTCACCCCAATTCGGAGAATTCGGAAGAGAAATTAAACTCTGTCCAAATACAATATTGCTGTATCCAAGTCTCTTGGCTTCATCAAATATCTCATCCATCTTATTAAATGGTATAATAAAGCACAGATACTCGTCTGGATTGTCAACACTATGTGGAGTTTCAATCTCATATTCTGTTTCGTCTATCAGAATTCTTCCACGCTTAGACTTGTCAAAGAGAACAAAATCCCTATTTGCATGTCTCATGAATCTTGCCCAATAGATTCCATACTCACCAATTCCCCACAAAACAATTTTCTTATCATCAGGTAAAATAGATTTCCAAAAATTCATAGTTTAATATCCTCGCATTACTCCACCGCTATGGCATTTCAATATTCACTTCAGATCTATACATCTATTTATCTCTTCAATATTCTTTTTCCCAATAGCCGGATTAATAATACAGGCCAAGCCAAGTTTATTAATTTCTTTTGAAAGTTTTGCAATACCCCGAAGAACATTTTGAGATATGTTTTGTCCGCAATTATAATCGAATGAAATAGATATATTCTGTGGCCCGATTGATTTTATTATACCGCAAAACCCTTGTATATCATTATCAGTACAATTTATGTCAAGCATAATGTATTTCAAATAGATATTGGCTCCTTCTTGTTTATATAGATGTAATGTTTCTTTAACTTTTTCAAAAGCATCTAATCCTTTTACATTTTTATAAGTTTCTCTTGTTCCCGCATCAATAGACACTTCAATATGACTCCCATCCATTCTTGCCACCTTCTGCGCAATTCGTTTGTTAAAAACAATACCATTTGACATCACGCATAGAGGATGATTTCCAACTGCATCTAACAATTCATCTCTCTTGGCCGAAATAGTTATCTCACCTGAAGCAATAAAAATAGTCCCTGTATCTGAAAATACTTCCTTTTGTTCTAAATATTGAATCAACCCCTTTACATCGATTTGATATGCCTTTTTTACTTGCTTATCTCCGTATTTTTTAATATTTCTACTGTTGCAATGCCACGTACAATACGAGCAAGCCAACTGACAAGGATAACTCAGTCCAATACTCAATCTATCTATAGTCTTTTTTGACTTTCTTATCCCCCCCCTGACGGTTTTTACACATCCATAACACGGGCCTGAAGATTGCTTCAACTGTCTTATTATGTCATTTTTTTCATTCAAAAAGGCATCTACAGTCTCATAAATACTTTCTCTATACGTTATTGATGGTGCTATGTTTTGTCCGGGCATAGAACAGCAAAAATATAAAGCATCATCGCCAACAACCATCAGATCATCTAGATCTTCACACCCTATACAATTCTCCTCCACTTCCTCATAATTCAAAATATGAGTCCTATCTATTCCTTTTTCCTCAAGAATCACTTGTATTTCCGAGCGTGTCGGCTCCGCAGGAGATATATAATAATACTCTTCACCCCTGTATAAACTTACTATTTCAGAGAAATTGTATACTTTTTTCCCAAATATCTTCTGATTATCACTGTTATTGCAAGAATTTGTAAATCCGACTATTTCTTGTTCTGAATACTTTCCTCTAAGTATATCTAAAGCCAGTCCCGCTCTTTTACCAGTTCCGTAAATTATTATTTTCACTTTTTCATTTTCCTTCAACATAAATTCGTGTTTCACAAAAGAAAGCAACCTATTCCTCGGCGAAGCGATTGCTTTCTTTCATTTTATGATAATGTTTGTCTTTGATCCGAAACACTATCGTTAGGACCACTCTCCTACGACAGATGCTGCGATACCACCGACAGTCAACATAAGCACAAAACTACTTGATCGAACCGCTTGCCTTTCGCTATTCAGTTTTTTATCATTCCAGCCACACAGCGATTTTCTCCCTATATGCACAAACTCCCGACGCAAGATAATTCATACCTTACATCGGGGGCTTAGTGTTTACGCTATAATAGCCTTTTCTTCAGTTCCTCATTTTCTTCGCGAAGCCTGTCTATCTCCTTCCGAAGGTCATCACGCTCGGTGCGACCTTCTTCGCGTCCTTCGGCGAGCCCTTCTGCACGGCCTTCTGCTCGACCTTCTGCTCGCCCCTCTTCCTTGAAGGCCTCATTTACTTCTGCTTCGTTGTATTCTGTATCAAGCATACCTTTTATCTCCTCCATATGAGCATAAAGAAATCTTTTTATTCGGAAATCATCAGGCATTTCCTCTATGGCTTTCTTCATTGCCCCTTCGAGAGAATCATCTTTCTGATACCCTCTTATTCTGTCTACAAACCATGAATACTCCATCAATGGTCCGCAATTATCCATAAGCTTTGCGTTATGACCGTAGTTGACGTTTAACATCCTAACCCTTACTTCTATATCAGCATCGGGTCTATAATTCTCGTCAAAAGCATCTGACAGTCTTAAAACCACCTCGTCTTCTTTCTCACTCGTTCCGTTGTAGAAGACCACAAGCTTTGGTATGGGAAGTGGAATCAAGGTAGAGCCATACTTATTGTACTTATTCTTGGCAATGTATCCTGAATACAGTTTTCCAACATACTCCAGCATTCTTGCCGGCATGTTGGGATTATACCTCGATTGATGCTCATATACGCTCATCCGGTTCGACAAAATGAATGAAGTATCATTCTTCATTCCCATATACACAACATCTCCCAGAGTATTGAACTCTATAAGAGAAGCGTCTGTATGGTCCGATCCGTTTATCGCGTTGTACAAACTGAGCGTCCATTCGCGATTTTCTTCCCTTCCAAAGATAAAGTTAAATAACCTATCCTTGTATTCTCTGTTAACATTCGCACTTGTACCATTTCCCATTTGTTGTTCTCCTTTCGGTTTGATACCGACAGGAAAGTGATACAAAGAGTGTCAGCCTATATCTTCATTCCTGCCTTTTGTTAGTGGATTATAAGCAGGAATTTCAGAAATGCTCAGATGAGATTACAGACGACATTATAGTCATGTATGAGAAAAACTGCTTACTGTATGATTTTATCATATTTGCAGGGGTTTGTCGCTTGTTTTCTCGATGTAATGTATGATTTTTTCAAGGTTCCAGAAGAAGTATTTTCTGCAAGGTTGTTTACACCTCTATCGCAAAAAACCGACGCATTTCTGCGTCGGTTATATAGTCTCTTTACGCATCCATGCATATATAATACTTCCATGATAATATATCGGCATGCTGTGCGGAAATCTTAACATCCAGAGTCCGGCACGCGATTTTCTCCCTATACGCACAAACTCCCGACGCAAGATAATTCATACCTTACATCGGGAGTTGATTGCGTTCTATTTTGCTGGTGTGAGGCCTTTCAGCCGAGCGATTTCTTCGCGGAGTTTTATTACTTCAGATTCCGCTTCATCCGCACGCTTACGTTCTCGTTCGGTATTGACACGTTCTTCCTCTCGGCCTTCTTCTCGGCCTTCTTCTTTGAACATCTGCATGGTCTCGGCTTCGTTGTATTCTGTAATGCACATATTCTTTACCTCGCTCTGATTGGCCATTAGGAACCCTTTAATCTCAT
>Ga0310695_10004589_pt1 | contig 25226 bp, 23 predicted proteins | sample RumenRJG_04DNA_FD_203882 | JGI IMG/M metagenome (GOLD analysis project Ga0310695, IMG submission 203882) | Bovine rumen microbial communities from Lethbridge, Alberta, Canada - RJG_04 (v2) (version 2) | ecosystem: Host-associated > Mammals > Digestive system > Stomach > Rumen | place: Canada...
TAAGGTCCAGCTCGCCGTTCATAAACATCAGGTTCTGGGTGCTGGGATCCGGAATCACCCGCACGATAAGCTTTTTCACCGACGGGGCCTCTCCCCAGTAATTCTCGTTGTACTCCAGGGTATAGTGATCATTTGCCGCCCACTCGGTAACGCAGTAGGGGCCGGTGCCGATGGTATCCGCAGGGTCGCTGCCGAAGTTCTTCACCTCAGCCATGGTCTCCGCATCCACGATCGACATGGCCGGCGCGGAAAGCTCTGCCAGGAAGCCGGCATTCGGTGCCGAAAGGGTTACGGAAAAATGGGTGTCATCCGCAACCGCAAAGCCTTCCAGGCTCTCCGCCTCCCCGTTTAAGAGGGCCTCTCCGCCTACAACCTCCAGCGGGATATCGGTATTCTCCTTTGCTTCCTTCAGAAGCCGCTCGAAGCTAAACTGCACATCCGAAGCGGTGAGGGCAGACCCATTGGAGAATTTCACTCCCTCCTTCAGGGTAAAGTCATAGGTCAGGCCATCCTCGCTGACCTGATAATCCTCGCAGAGGCTCTTCACCACCTCGGCGCCATTTTCCCCGGGACGAGTCTCAAAGAGACGGTCAAATACGTTCATGGGGATCAGGTAGTTGTCCGTGGTCTTTGCCACATCCATGGTGGTGATATCATAAAGGACAGCTGCGCGCAGAAGTCCGTCCCCGGCAGGTACGGAAGTCCCTGCCCCTGCTGCCGCCGGAGCTGCCGTACTTCCGGCATCCGGTGCACCGGTCTCCGCCGGAGCCGGCGTCTTCCCACAGGCCGTAAGAAGCAGCGCTGCCATAACAGCTGCAGATACTGCGGTTTTCATGTTTCTCATTTCTTATAACCTCTTTTCTGTTATCCCAGAGGAATCTCCACAATCTCCGCCATCTTCGTCAGGCACAGCTCAATCTGCTGCGACGTTTCACTCACCATGCGGGTGGTGATCTCCTCATTTTTCTCATTCTCAAAGCTCTTGTAGAGATTCTTCTTTACAGAGCCGCTGATACTTTCCATTCTTCCGGCAAATGCCTTCTTCGGCACCAGCTTCCGCATGGGCGCCGGGATATCTGTCCTGAGAAGCGCCTTCTCCATGGACCCCTTGCCCAGGGCAAGGACGGCCAGGGACAGCATAATGCCTGCAAGAATGCCCGGCAGGCCGCTGGAAATCAGCGTCATGCCGCTGCCGCCGCAGAGAAGTCCCACCAGCACGGAGATGATGGAATCAATAAGCCAGGTGATCTCTTCCACGGCGAAGATATTCTTCGCATCCACCTGGATGTCGATATCCGACGCGTTAAGATAGGACCCCAGGCTGAGCGCACTATAGGGCACGTTATGCCGCACGCAGATGGGCACCGTATGTTCCTCCAGCTCCTCCGCCACGGGCTTCAGCCACCTGGTAATGGTTTCGCTAAGGAGATCCTTGATCTCATCGGTGTGAAGATAGGATTCGATCTCCTGCCGCATCACCTCGTCGGTGTCCACCAGCCGGCGGATCTCTCCCTTTCTCCAGCGGTCAAATACGGGTTCGGCCACATTTTTCAGAATCGGATCCACCAAGGCCTCCACCGCCTCCCGGTAAAGGTCATCGATGTGCCGTTCCACGATGTTCTCCACCTTGTCGGAGTTCATCAGCTCCTCCAGCTCGGCGCGGAACTCCCGCATCTCCTCGTCCACCCGGCCGCACCAGGCAAGACCTCTGGCCACGGAAAACTCCGGCTCTGCCCCGGAGATGATCACGGCTTCGGGAAATGCTTCCCTGCACCATCCCCGGATTTCCGGCATGCGGGATACGCCGCCGGTAAGGAACAGCAGCTCCGGCATATCTCCTGAGATGTTCTCCCGCACTGCCCGGAGGCTGTCCATGAAAACCTCCCGGAAGGATCGGCCTTCCAGCTTGTCTGTCTTCTTATCAAACAGAAGCGATGCGATATCCTCATCCATCCGCAGCGTCAGCCGCACCGGGTAATCCTGGCGGATCAGCACCGTCTCGGTGCATGGATTGTCCTTCCAGTAATCCTCCTCAGAGAAATACTTTTCCTTAAGCCTGCGGGCCGCAAACTCACAGTAGCTCCGCCAGGGTTCGCTCTCCGAAAAGATCCGGCTTATTGTCTCACTGAAGGAGGACCTTGCCACCGATTCCTCCAGCAGAATCTCATCCATGATGCCGCCGCCCAGACGCACTTCGCCGGCCGTCTGCATCTCCACCTCTTTGCCGCCGCAGATATAGGCAAAGTCCGTGGTGGAGCTGCCGATATCCACCACCAGCACGGGCTTTGAGAGAATATCGTGTCCCACCTGCAGGTGCTTCGACTGGCAGGCAGAAACCAGCGCCGCTCTCGATTCCGAGATAATCTTTGCCGGCGGAAATCCCACCCGCTCAAAGATCTCCCGGTACTCCTCCCGGGCATTCTTGTCCCAGCCGGCGGGGCAGCCGATATAGAAGCAGCAGTCCTCATTCTTTATGAGGTCGCCGTTGCCGTAAAGCTCTCCCAGAACGCCGGCCGCAAAGCTCTTAATATCCTTTGCGCTCTCCGGGTTATCCAGAAAGTGGCTCTTAAACCGGAGCTTTCTCTTAATCGCATCGGCGCTATAGCAGGCCTTCTCACCGATTAACAGCTCTCCTCCGGCCAGTCTGGCATAGGCCGTGATAAAGCTCTTCTCCCCGCACACCGGAAGAATCTCCGGGACGGTCTGGTCCTTTTTATACAGATGGGATACCGCGGATTCCGCATCTCCCAGGTCAAATCCGAAAAATCGATCCATACTTCCGCCTCTCCTTCGGTTTTACGTTATCTTGCCGCCAGGCCCTTCTTCAGAAGCTTTCCTTTCCGCACCAGCGCAGGTCTGAGCGTTCCCGGCCTGCTGGAGGGCATCACGTCAAAATAGCTCTCTGTCTTCTCGCTGTAATCCACCGCTTCGATATCATGGCGATGCAGATAATACTTCACATCCGCCAGCTTATCCAGCGCAAACTGCCCGTCCCCGCTGGCATAGGCCTCCAGAAGACCTGCGTAAAGGTCCAGCTGGGCGGTGTCGATATCCGCCTCCCCGGCTTTTCCGCCGGCCGTTTCCTCGGTCTTTCGCTTCTGCCATGCGACAGAAGACTGCACTTCGGACAGATTCCGGTCCGCGGTGATAGCGACGGTCCGGAGCGCCCGGTAGGCCTTCTGCGGGTCCACCATAACCTCCGCCTGCTGCCTTCCCCGGGGCTGTACCTTGCCCTCCTGTTTTCCTACGGAAAACCTTCCGGCCAGGGCCACACAGACGGCGCCGGCAAAAAACAGAATCCAGGCCATGGGCTGACTCGGGAAGACAATTTTATCCGCTGCCGCACTGGAACTCATCACCAGGGCAATGATCCCGCAGATGATGCCTCCCATACCAAAAATCACCGTCGGGCCGGCAAAAACACTCCTCTTCTTCTCATTGCCGCTGCCGCTCCCGGAGGATGCGCTCTCTGCAAGAGATGTACCCGTCTCCTCCCAGATCTTTGTCTCCCCCAGCGTATCCACCAGAGGAACCGCATTCCGCGCCGTCTGCAGCATATAAGCCGCCGCATCCCGGACCTCCGGGACGGCGCAGTCCTCATTGTACCGGATCAGCATCCGGTCCAGCTCCCGGCCCAGCACCTCCTGGGTCTTCTCCGGGCTCTTTGCCTGCTGGAGGTCCGCCAGCAGTTTTTCTTTATCCTGTTCCAGGTATTCCTGAAGAGTTGCCATAGCAGATTCCTTCTTTCCCGCATTTTTCCCGTTCGTGCACTGTTAAGACGTGCACAGCTCGCGTCTTCCGACGCTCGCTGTCGGGCTTGCGCCCTATACTCACTCCAAAAAATCGCTTCCCGCGTGCGAGCACGCTGCTTGCGATTTTTCTCCGTTCGTGCACGTCTTTATCATATCACATTTCCTTGTTTACAAAAACCTTCTGTGTTATTATAACTCCAGGTGAATCTTAACTTAGGAGGACATGATTTATGTATATAACCTGTCTTGATATGGAAGGCGTGCTGGTACCGGAGATCTGGATTGCTTTTTCGAAGGCCAGCGGGATTCCGGAGCTGAAGAGAACAACCCGGGATGAGCCGGATTATGACAAGCTGATGAAGTGGCGCCTGAATATTCTGAAGGAGCACGGCTTAAAGCTTAAGGATGTGCAGGATACCATCGCTACCATTGACCCGCTTCCGGGAGCAAGGGAGTTTCTGGATGCGCTCCGCAGCGAGGGACAGGTTCTGATTCTGAGTGATACCTTCACCCAGTTTGCCATGCCTCTCATGAAGAAGCTGGGCTATCCCACCCTGTTCTGCAATTCCCTGGAGGTAGCTCCGGACGGCGAGATCACCGGCCACAAGATGCGCATTGCCCAGTCCAAGCTTTCTACCGTGAAGGCACTTCAGTCCATCGGATTTGACACTATCGCCTCCGGCGACAGCTACAATGACCTGGACATGATCAAGGCCAGCAAAGCAGGTTTCCTGTTCCGCTCCACACCGCAGATCATCGCTGACAACCCGGATATCCCGGCGTTTGAGGAGTTTGATGACCTTCTGGCTGCCATCCGGGAAGCCATGAAGCACTGAATACTATCCTGATACTGTATAGTAATGTACTGTAAAAAAATAGTCCCTTAACAGAACGAAGGATCCGGGGGTGAAAAACCCCGGATCCTTCGTTTTTGGTTATGTATTTTGGGTTATGTATTTTCGCAGCACTCTGTTCGCTGTTTCTGTATAGGTTTGTTGGTGCTGTTTGCCCTCGCACCTGCCCCATGACAGCGGGCGGTATCCTGGAGAGGGGTCAACAGCGATAAAGATGCATCAACAAGCTTTTCTTCACGAGCGCTGGCGAGACCCTGTATCCGGACAGTCTTCATGAAACGAAAAAGATGCACCCGACCAGAGACCCTGTATCCTGACAGAACGCCAGGAATAAAAAAGATGCATCCGGCTTGCCCTCGCGCCCGCCCCACGACAGCGGGCGGTATCCTGGAGAGGCGTCAACAGCGATAAAGATGCATCAACAAGCTTTTCTTCACGAACGCTGGCGAGACCCTGTATCCGGACAGTCTTCATGAAACGAAAAAGATGCACCCGACCAGAGACCCTGTATCCTGACAGAACGCCAGGAATAAAAAAGATGCACCCCGCTTGCTTTGCGCCCGCCCCACAACAGCAGGCGGTATCCTGGAGAGGCGTCAACAGCGTTAAAGATGCATCAACAAGCTTTTTCTCACGAACGCCGGCGAGACCCTCACAGCAGACACTCGTGAATTGCTTCCCGCTCTATTCCAACCTTCGCCATCAGCGCCTCCAACTCTTCTTTTGCGTCTGTGGGCGCCGCCCAGGCGAGCCCGCAGCCGGCAGAGATGATCCGGGGTACCGGAATCATGCGTCCGGGCGCTTCTGCCTCATTACAGGCCTTTTCCATCGCCATCGCCGCCGCGGTGGTGTGAAAAGTCACAACGATTTTCCATTCTTTTTTCCGCATGCACATCCCGCCTTTCCCCGGCTGCCTGATGCGCGCGCCGGGCACATTCTATTCTACTACAAAACAGCCGCCCTGCGGGTAAATATGCTGTCTCTTCCCATAGATTTCTTCCATTACCTCATCTTGTCCCCCGCTTCAGCCTATGCTAAAATACACAGAGGATGTAATTGTCTGGAGGTTATATGATGGAACGTCTGTCATTGCTGGTCAAACCGCAGATCGACGAATGGGGGGACATTACCTATGTTCCCACGGATCTCGGCCTGTATATCACCGTTGTGGTGATCTTTCTCCTGGTCTATTCCTCCATTTTATTTTCCCGCGGATACCGCAAGTCCCGCGTAACGCAGCTTTCCGTCTCCTCCGTCATGCTCTCCGTCGCCTTTCTGGTGTCCCATATCCGCGTGTTTACCCTTCCCATGGGCGGCTCGGTTACGCCCTGCGGAATGTTTCTCATAACCCTTCTCGGAATCTGGTACGGTCCGGGTGCGGGAATTATGATGTCCACCGCCTACGGCCTGCTTTTCTTTCTGCTGAACCCCTATATGGTGTCCTTCCCGCAGGCCTTTGTGGACTATGTCCTGGCCTTCGCCGCTCTCGGAATTTCGGGATTTTTTGCCCGGAGCAAGCCCCACGCCATCCTGAAAGGATATCTCGCCGCCGTTCTCGGAAGATACTTTTTTGCGGTACTCTCCGGCGTCCTCTTTTTCGGACAGTACGCCGAAAGCTATGGCTGGAACAGTCCTCTTCTGTACTCCCTGGTTTATAATGGCACCTATCTTGGCGCGGAAGCTCTGCTCACCATCGTCCTGTTCTGCATTCCGGCTGTGAGGAATGCGATTGAAAAAGCAGAGAACCTGGCTCTGAACTGATATGCAGCCTTTATCAAGTGCATATCCGCTCCGTGCCAGGTTCTTTTTTATGCCTGATGTTTCCTTATTCTTGCCTTATTCTGTTCTGCCCTATTCTGCCTCATTCCAGAACCAGGGTCTTCCCTCTCATTCCGGAACCATGATCTTTCCCTTTTTTCCGGAACCACGGTCCCTTATTCCGGAACCACGATCTTTCCGGCCGCCGCGCAGGCCGCCGCCGTCTTCGGGGAGGCCAGATAAATCTGTACCTTCGAGGTTCCCATCCGGCCCAGGAAGTTGCGGTTGTTGGTGGCAACCACCACCTCGTTATCGGTGAGGATTCCGCCGGCTCTTCCGCAGCACAGGCCGCAGGAGGGATGGGTAATGATGGCGCCCGCTTCCATGAGGATTCCCAGGGTGCCGTTCTCCAAGGCTTCCCGGTAAATCTTTCGGCTGGCCGGAGTCACAATCAGCTTCACAAAGGGAGCCACTTTCTTCCCCTTCAGCACCTCTGCGGCGGCTTCCAGATCTTCTAGCCGTCCATTGGTGCAGGATCCGATAAATACCTGGTCCACCGGTGTTTCCGGCAGGTCCGCGATCTTCCGGATCTTATCCACCTGGGAAGGACATGCCATCACCGGCACAAAGTCCTCCGCCTTATAATTCAGCACCTGGGCGTATTCCGCATCCTCATCTCCGAAGAGAGTCTTCTGGAAGTCATCCAGCTCTATTCCGCAGTATTCCGCCGTCTTTTCATCCGGGGAGAACAGGCCGCACTTGGCGCCCGCCTCCACGGCCATATTGGACATGGTCATGCGGCTGGCCACGGACATCTTCTCCACCGTATCCCCGGCAAACTCCAGGGACTTGTAGGTTGCGCCGTCCGCCCGCAGGTCGCCGATGATGGTAAGGATGACATCCTTGGCGGAAACATTTGCCGGAAGATCCCCGGTAATATTCACCCGGATAGTCTCCGGCACCCGGATCCACAGGGTTCCGGTACCCAGGATGCTGGCCATCTCGGTGTAGCCGATGCCGCTGGAAAATGCGCCCACACACCCGTAGGTGGTGGTGTGGCTGTCGGTGCCGAACACCACGTCGCCCGGCTTCACATAGCCAGCCTCCGTCATCAGCTGATGGCAGATGCCGTCGGAACGGTGAACATTCTTTACCCCGAACTTCTCCGCAAATTCATCGCCTCTGCGGAAATGCCTGGTATCGTCGGTCTGGCTGGCCGGCACCAGGTGGTCGTAGATGAGCACCATCTTGTCCGGGTCCCAGATCTTCTGAAATCCCATCTCGGCGAACTTGTCCGCCACGAAGGGGATGAAAATGTCGTGCACCATCACCCGGTCCACATTCACGGTGACGATATCCCCGGCCTTTGCCGTGGGGTCGCCCACATTGCGGCGGATGATTTTCTCAATCAGTGTCGCGCCCATCTTACGCCTCCTTTCCGCCGTCCGCAGGCTCGATGCCATTTAACCGCTGCATGGCTTTAACCAGGCCTCCGGCATCCAGGATGTCCAGCAGGTTCTTCGGAAGAGATGCCAGCGGGTAGGTCTCGCATCCTGCCATCACGCAGTCGCCGGGGGCGACGGTGATCTCATCGCCTTCCTTTATGCAGTCGGCGAGGGTGGCATTTTCCATCACCAGAAGGCCGTTATTGATGGCATTCCGGAAGAAGATTCTCGCGTAGGACTTGGCGATAATGCAGCGGATGCCCAGGGCCTTGATAACCTCCGGCGCCTGCTCTCTCGAGGATCCGCAGCCGAAATTCTTACCCGCCACGATGATATCGCCGGGCTGTATCTGTCCTGCCAGCTCCGGACGGAGCGGGGAAAATGCGTACGGTTTCATGTCGTCGATGCTCTTCAGCGCCAGATACTCCGTGGGCATGATGATATCGGTGTCGATGTCATCGCCCAGGAGCCATACGCGTCCTTTAAACATATCCATGGGTGGTCCTTTCTGTCATTGCTGCGGCGCAAATGCGCAGATGCGCCGGTTTTCCGCCTGTTTCTCAGACTATTCTGCAGCTGCGATCTCGCCCGCGATGGCGGAAGCCGTCACAGTTGCCGCCGATGCCAGATAGACAAAGGAATCCTTGTCGCCGGCGCGGCCCTTGAAGTTTCTTGTCCCCGTGCTGATGAGGACCTCGCCCGCGCCGATGACGCCCTGGCAGCTGCCCCAGCAGACGCTGCAGTTCGGATTCATGACGATGGCGCCGGCCTCCATGAAGATATCCAGGAGTCCTTCCTTCATCGCCTGCAGATACACCTCACGGCTGGCCGGTACCACCAGGAACCGCACCGTGGGCGCTACTTTCTTACCCTTGATAATCTCTGCGCCGATGCGCAGCTCCTCGATCCGCCCGTTGTTGCAGGAGCCGAGGAATGCCTCGTTGATCTTAATGCCCTTACATTCGGATACCGGCGCAATGTTGTCCACAAAGTGAGGCTTTGCCACCACCGGAACGATGGTGCTCATGTCGATGTCATAGACCTTCTCGAACTTTGCGTCCGGGTCGCTGGCAAAGCAGGCCGCCGGCTTTCTTCCGCCGTGCTCCTCCAGGTATTCCATGACCTTCTCATCCACTTCCATGAGGCCGGTCTTTGCGCCCGCCTCCACACAGAGATTGCAGACGGCGATGCGGTCGGAAATGCTGAGATTCTTCAGCCCCTCGCCGCCGAACTCCATGGCGTGGTAATTGGCACCGTTGGCCCCGATCATGCCGATGATGGTGAGAATCAGGTCTCTTGCGGTGGCGCCGTTCTGCAGCTTACCGGTCAGGTTGAAGCGCAGCGTCTCCGGCGTCATGACCCAGGACTTCCCGGTCACCATGCCGTAGAGATAGTCGGTATTGCCCACGCCGGTGCCGAAAGCTCCCAAAGCGCCGTAGGAGCAGGTGTGGCTGTCCGCGCCGAAGATCAGCATGCCCGGAGAGACGTACTTCTCCAGCATCACCTGGTGACAGACGCCCTCGCCCTCATAGAAAGCAATGCCGTGCTCCTTCGCGAAATCCCGCATCTTCTTCTGGGACGCCGCCGTCTTCGGGCTGTCGCAGGGCACATTGTGGTCCACAATCCAGACCAGCTTCTTCACATCCTCGATGTGGGGATTCTTCAGCTTATTGTACTTATCCACCGTCAGATGGGAGGTTCCGTCATTGCTCATGAGGTAATCCAGCTCCACCGTGTGGATCTCTCCGGCGTGCACCTCCGGAAGGCCTGCCGCCCTGGCGATAATCTTTTCCGCAATGGTCATTCCCATGTGTATTCCTCCTACTTATCTAAGGACGCGATGAGTCCGCCCTGGTCCAGGATGTTCTGCAGGTGCTCCGGAAGCTTCGTGCAGGCGTAGGTCTTGCCATTTGCCGTGACCGTGCCATCGCTCAGGGAAAGCTCCATCTCATCGCCGCTCTTTACCTCATCCCAGAGGTCCCTGCAGACGATGGCCGGAAGCCCGATATTGATGCAGTTTCTGTAGAAGATTCTGGCAAATGATTTCGCCAGCACCGCTTTGACTCCCAGCGCTTTCAGCACGCTCGGCGCCTGTTCTCTTGAGGAACCGCAGCCGAAATTCTCCTCGGCCACCACAAAATCCCCCGGTTTCACGTTCTTTGCAAAGTCAGCATCCAGAGACTCAAAGGTATGCTCCTTCATCTCGTCAATGGTGGGATACAGAAGATACTGGGATGCGATAATCTGGTCCGTGTCCACATCCCTGTCAAATCGGAAAATCTTTCCCATAAGATTCCTCCAGTCGGTTATCTATGAATTATTGTTTTACTGTACGTATCATTATATAACTTAAATTTCTGATACACAAGCGAAATCCGCCAAATTCATAGATTCAGCGCATAATATAATCTCCTTTCCGAATGCTGTAATTTCCTTTATTTTCGTGCTATGATAACAACAGCTGACTGTGCACACCTGCCGCTGTATCAATGGACTGTGCATACCTGCCGCAGCATCGTCCGGCTGCAAAAATACTGCCATATCCATGGCTTACAAGGAGGCGCATATCATGCCGAAAACCATCCTCTGCTACGGAGATTCCAATACCTACGGATACAATCCTCTCACGGGACTGCGCTATCCGAAAAGCATCCGCTGGCCCGGCTGCATGGCGAGGCTTCTCGGCGATGACTACGAAGTGATTGAGGAGGGCTGCAACGGCCGCACCACCATCTTCGACGACCCGCTGGAGGGCTGGAAAAACGGCATGGACTATTTGCGCCCCTGTCTGAATACCCACAAGCCCATCGACATGATCCTCATGATGCTGGGAAGCAACGACCTGAAAGAGGTCTTCCACGCGACCCCGCAGGAAATCGCCGAAGGCGCGGAGGCCCTGGTTAAGGTCATGCAGGAGTTTACGGAAGAAAAGCAGGGATTCGTACCGAAGATTGTGCTCATCTGCCCGCCGGAGATCGGCCCGGGGATTGAAAGCTCCCCCTTCCGCTATTCCTTCACGGAAAGTGCCATAGAGCGGTCAAAAGCATTGCCTGCTGCATACCGGAAGGTGGCCAAAAAGCACGGCCTCATCTTTGTCAATGCGGCCGAACACATCGCCCCCTCCGAGGCAGACTCTCTGCACCTGATGCCGGAGGCCCACCGGGCGCTGGCCGAGGTCCTGGCGGATGTGGTGCGGGAGCATATGGAAGAAGTGCTGGGAGAATAGCGAATAAGAGCTTTTGTCATCCCGCCGGGCGATACGCCTGCGGGCAGACATACAAAAGCCGAAGTGACTGTCCGTCCGGACGGATGCACTTCGGCTTTTCTGATTTGATATTTTCTGATTTGGTATCTTTTCTGCGGTTTGGCCCATACTCCTGCCTTAGGAAATCTGGTCGATGATATAAGGCGTAACCTGATATACGTAGTAGTTGAGCCAGTTGGAATACAGGGTGTTGGACATATTTCTCCACTTAAGCACCGGCTTGTTGAAGGGATCATTGTCCTCAAAATAATTGACCGGAATGGCGGGATTCAAGCCCTTCTTCAGGTCCCGGTGATACTCGCCGGACAGCGTCATGCGGTCATACTCCGGATGGCCCTGGACAAAAATCTGCCGGCCGTCCCTGCGCATCACAATGCCTACGCCTGCCTCCTCGGACTCCGCAAGAATCTGCAGCTCCGGGTGCTTCAGGATGTCCTCCCTGTGCACTTCCGTGTTGCGGGAATGGGGGCAGTAGAAGTAATCGTCAAAGCTGCGCATCAGCGGCACCTTGTGGTGCAGCACCTTATGCGTGTAGACGCCGGACAGCTTCGTGGGGCGGATGTACTTCGGAATGCCGTAATGATAGTACAGAGCCACCTGGGCGCCCCAGCAGATATGGAAGGTGGAAGTGACGTGGGTCTTCGTCCACTCCATGATCTCGCAGAGCTCCTGCCAGTAATTCACCTGCTCATAATCCAGGAATTCCACCGGCGCGCCGGTGATAATCATTCCGTCATATTTATGCATCTTCACATCGCTGAAGGGAACATAGAACTTGTTCAGATGCGATGCGGAGGTGTGCTTGGAGATATGGGTCGAAAGCATCAGGAACGTACAGTTCACCTGCAGCGGGGTGTTGGACAGGGCCCGGAGCAGCTGCGTCTCCGTCTCTTCCTTCACCGGCATCAGGTTGAGGATGAGAATCTCCAGCGGACGGATCTCCTGACTCAGAGCTCTCGCCTCACCCATAATGAATATATTCTCGTCTTCCAATATCTGCTTCGCAGGCAGATCGTCCTGAACCTTAATCGGCATACAATCACGTTCCTTTCGTTACAAAAATTGCATTTAGGCTATCTTAGCACAACTCCCGGGCAAATGCTACCCCCGCCGAAAGAAGCATTTTCCGCCTGTCCCCGGCGCCTGCATGGCATCATCAGTCCTCGCCCCGCAATATTGCGAGGAACTCGTCTTCCGTCACAATCGGCACCCCCAGCTCCTTGGCTTTTTTGTTTTTGCCGCTGGTGGAGGTGATATCATTATTCACCAGATATGCAGTTTTTGCGGACACCGAGCCTGCAGCCCGGCCGCCTGCCTGCTCGATGAGCTCCTGCAGCTCCTTCCGGTTGGAAAAATGTGAAAGCGATCCGGTGATGACCACGCTCTTTCCGGCCATGGTCTGCGGTACTCCGCTCTCTTCGCCGGATTCTGCCTTCCGGATCGTCAGGCAGGACAGCAGGTCATCCAGCTGCCGCATCTTCTCCTCATCCCGGAAATACTTCTCGACACTGGCCGCCAGCACGCCGCCGATGCCCTCGATCTCCTGCAGCTCCTCCGCGCCGGCGCTGCGGATTTTCTCCAGATCATCGCCGAAATACCGGCAGAGGACTTTCGCATTTGCCAGACCGATTCCCTCGATGCCCAGGCCGTAGATCACCCGGTAAAGGTCGGTCTCGGAAGCGGTCTTTACGGCGCTCATCAGGTTTTCGTAGGATTTCTCCCCGAAGCCCTCCATGGTCACAATCTCCTCCCGGTGCTTCTCCAGCCGGAAAAGATCCGCATACGTATGAATAAATCCCCGGCCGATGAACTTCTCCAGGGTCATCTCGCTCAGACCGTCAATATTCAGCGCATCCCGGCTCACGAAAAGGGTAAAGTTCTTCAGCTTTTTCGCGGGACATTCCGGATTGGGACAGAACAGAACCGAGGCGCTGGCCTCACGTCTAACCTCCGTCGGACCGCCGCATACCGGACAGACCGCGGGAATCTCCACCTCGCCGTGTCTCGTCAGGTTTTCCTGAATCTGGGGAATGATCATGTTGGCCTTGTAGACCGTGATCCGGTCTCCCGCAGAAAGCCCCAGCTCCCGCACGATACTCACATTGTGGACGCTGGCCCGGCTCACCGTGGTTCCCTCCAGCTCCACCGGCTCAAATACCGCCACCGGGTTGATAAGCCCCGTCCGGGACGCACTCCACTCGATATACTTAAGGGTCGTCTCGCCGATCTCATCCCGCCACTTGAAGGCAATGGAATTCCTGGGAAATTTGGCCGTCCGCCCCAGGGAATCGCCGTAGGCGATGTCGTCATACAAAAGCACCAGGCCGTCGGAAGGAATGTCATTGCCCTCGATGGCCTTCGCAAACTCTGCCACCGCATCACGGATGGTCTCCCGGGTTACCTCCACCCGGTGCACCACCTCAAATCCCTGGCTCTCCAGCCATTCAAACTGCTTTTCTCTCGAGTTTTCAAAATCCACGCCCTCTGCCTGCACCAGGCTGAAGGCGAAGAAATTCACATTCCGCTTCGCGGTAATCTCGCTGTTCAGCTGTCTGACCGAGCCGCTGCAGAGGTTCCGCGGATTCTTGTACTTCGCGTCCGCATCGCCGATCTCCGCATTGATCTTCTCAAACTCCGAATAGCGGATGATGGCCTCTCCCCGGAGGATCAGCTCGCCCTGATAGGCGATATTCACCGGCAGATTGGCAAATACTTTCGCATTCCCCGTAATGACTTCCCCGATTTCCCCGTTTCCGCGGGTTACCGCCTGCACAAGAGCTCCGTCCCGGTAGGTGAGAACAATCGTCAGCCCGTCCATTTTCCAGGAAAGCAGGCCCTTCTGGTCTCCCAGCCAATCCGCCAGCTCATCCACACTTTTAGTCTTGGCCAGGGACAGCATCGGCTTCTCGTGGCGCATCTTCGGCAGCTCGCTGACCACCTCATATCCCACGTTCTGAGTCGGACTTCCCGCGAGAATCATGCCGGTTTCCTTCTCCAGCGCCGCCAGTTCATCATAGAGCGCATCATACTCATAATTGCTCATGATCTCCCGGCTCTCCTGGTAGTAGGCCCTCGCCGCCGGCCGGAGAATCTCTATCAGCTCGCGGATCCGCGCTCTCTTCTCATTGTCTGTCATGAATGTTCCTCTTCCTCCGGTTTCGGGCGTCTTGCGATGGAAATCTTGTGCGCCTTATTCAGATGGGACTTCTGTCCCTCCCCGGCCGTCTTCTGGTTCTCAAACCGGGCCGCCGTGGTCTTCTCATCCCTGGGCGCCGCGCCGGTGCGCTCCCGCCAGCTGGGTTTCTCGCCCGCTGCGCCTGTCCCGCGGTAGGGCTTTTCTCTGCCTGCTTCTCCTGTCGCGCGGTAGGGCTTTTCTCTGCCATTGTCGCTGCCCGCTGCGCGGTAGGGTCTTCGTCCGGCCTCCGCGGCAGCCATCGCGGAACTTCTCCGTTCTGCTCTCTCATAGATATCCGGATTGCCGGTCTCATGCTCGGTATCGGGCTGCGCGTCCAGAAGCCGCATCAGCTCGTCATACTCTTCGCCCTCAACCTCGCGGTACTTGCCCCGCTCCAGGTTGCCGAGGCGGATATTCATGATGCGGATTCTTTTGAGGGTACGCACATGATATCCAAGGGCCTCGCACATACGGCGAATCTGCCGGTTCAGGCCCTGGGTGAGCACGATGCGGAAGGACCGGTCGCCCATGCGGATGACCTTGCAGGGCCTGGTTACCGCGTCGCCGATATCCACGCCGGCGCGCATCTTCCGGATAAATTCCTCCGTCACCGGCTTGTCCACCGACGCCACATATTCCTTCTCATGCATATAGCGGGCCCGGAGAATCCGGTTCACCAGCGCTCCCTCATTGGTCATGAGAATCAGGCCGTCGCTGTCCTTATCCAGTCTTCCGATGGGATAGATCCGCACCGGATAATTCAGGAAATCCACGATATTCTGCGCTCTGTCCCTGTCGGAGGTCGTACACACGATTCCCCGCGGCTTGTTCACCGCCAGAAGCACCGGCTTAGCCTTCCCGTTTACTTCCTTTCCGTCGCATACAACCACCTGTCCCGGCAGCACCCGCGTGCCCAGGGTGGCCGTCACGCCGTCCACCGTCACCTTTCCGTCCTCAATCAGCTTGTCCGCATCCCTGCGGGAGCACACGCCCGATGCACCCAAGAATTTATTGAGTCTTACGCCCTCGGCCTCTTCTCTGTCTTTTCCCATATTGATGATCCTTTAAATCACTGTAAACCTTTAAATACTGAATTGTTTATTCTGCCACCGCTTTATCGCAGTCAGCCTCCTCTTTCGCCGCCGGAACCTTCCCCGGTGCCACGAAGTTCCCTTATTCTAACATTTTTCGGCCCCGCTGTACAGAAAAAACGGCAGGATGCCGCGCCTGCTCGCATACTGCTTGCCTTCCCTCTCCACCTCTGGCCAGACCCGTATCCTGACAGAACGCCAGCGGTCAAAAAGATGCACCTCGCTCGCTGGACCTTCGCAGGCATGAATCTTTCCGGGACTCCAGCAACCTGAAAGATGCACCCAACTTGCCTCGCGCCTGCCCCACGACAGCGTGCGGCCGCCTTCAACCCGTATCGCGCGGTACCGCGCAAAAAAGCTGCATCCTGCAGGAACAGAGATTCCTGCAAGGATGCAGCAGATAAGTTTAGTGGATGTACATAGCGTCGCCGAACGAGAAAAATCTGTAGCGTTCTTTAATTGCCTCTTTGTAGGCATTCAGCACATGCTCTCTTCCGGCCAGGGCGGAAACCAGCATCACCAGAGTGGATTCCGGAAGGTGGAAGTTGGTGATGAGGCAGTCCAGAATCTTGAACTTGTAGCCGGGGTAGATGAATATGCTGGTCCAGCTGCTCTTCGCCTGCAGCACGCCGTTCTCATCGGAAGCGGATTCCACGGTGCGGCAGCTGGTGGTGCCGACGCAGATAACGCGGCCGCCGTTCTTCTTTGTCTCATTGACAATATCCGCCGCCTCCTGGGTCACGATATAGAACTCGGAATGCATGTGATGGTCCTCAATGGTATCCACCTTGACCGGGCGGAAAGTGCCGAGACCGACATGCAGGGTGACATGGGCGATTTTTACGCCCATCGCCTCTATTTCCGCCAGGAGCTCTTTGGTAAAATGCAGGCCTGCGGTAGGCGCAGCCGCCGAGCCTTCATGCTCCGCATAAACCGTCTGATAGCGGTTCTTATCCTTCAGCTGATGGGTGATGTAGGGCGGAAGGGGCATCTGGCCCAGCTGGTCCAGAATCTCCTCGAAAATACCCTCATAATGGAACTGGATGAGCCGGTTTCCTTCTTCTACCACGTCCAGCACGGTGCCGGTGAGAAGTCCGTCGCCGAACTCAATCACCGTGCCCGGCTTGCATTTCTTGCCGGGTTTCACCAGGGTCTCCCAGACATCATCCTTCTTGCGGGTCAGGAGAAGCACTTCGATTTTGGCGCCGGTGTCGGCCTTTGCGCCGATCAGCCGGGCAGGAATTACCTTGGTATCATTGATGACCAGGCAGTCCCCGGGCTGCAGATATTCCTTGATATCCCGGAAGGTCCGGTGTTCCACTTCGCCGGTATCCTTGTCCAGAACCATCAGTCGGGAGGAAGCGCGGTCCTCCAGCGGATCCTGCGCAATCAGTTCCTGAGGCAGGTCATAATAAAAATCTTTTACATCCATGAAAAATGCCTTTCTGTATTGTCCTTCACATGTCTGTCAATCATACACTATTTCTTCATAAATATCTATGGAAAGTTCAGCGGAAATTCTATGGACTTTTTTCGGCGTTTGTACTATTATTCATTCGTTTCAATAATTTGCGGCCGGAACGCGAAAGCCTGCAGCGAATACGGGGTTCTGCAGGAATTGGAGATTTTATGGAAAATATTCTCGCACGCATGGAACTTGCGCGCTACCGCGATAAAAAGCGTTTTATACTGATGCTCTGCGGCATCCTCGGACTGGGTGTGTTCCTGTCCCTGCTCATTCAGGTAAACTATGGAACGGATGCCTGCTCCTTCATGAATCTGTCTGTCTCCGCAAGACTGGGAATTCTTTTCGGTACCATGGCTATGATGGTTCATGTCATCTGCTTTATGCCGGAACTGATGTATGCGCCGCGCCATATCGGGCCGGGAACCATCTTCAACATGGTCCTTATCGGTTACATCGCCGACTTCTGCCGGATGCTGTGGAGCAGATATCTGCCCCAGTACCTGTTTACGGAGAATCCGTGGAGGCCGATCGTATTTGTTGCCGCGCTGATTCCATTTCTCTTTTTTGCGGCACTCTACATGAATGCAGATATGGGGCTCGCGCCCTATGACTCCGTGCCGATGATTGTCAGCGACCGGTTTCATCTGCCCTTTGCACCGGTTCGGATTGCCTGGGACGGTCTGATGGCCGCAATCGGCATCTGCATGGGAGGACATCTTACGCTGGCGACCGTGATTCTGACCCTTTCCATAGGGCCAGCCGTCAGTTTCGTCGGCGCCCGCATGAAAAAAATATTTGCTTGAAGTCCTTGCCATTCTGTAGTATATTATCTTTTGTGATGCGTCTGTAGCTCAGTGGATAGAGCAGTGGCCTCCGGAGCCACGTGCGTAGGTTCGATTCCTATCAGACGCATTATTTTTATGCTTATTCGCCAAAAGCCGCCCCGTCAGGCGGCATGATTCATCTTCAGGGGGCAGCGCCAGAGGGCGCTTTTTTTGTCCGAAAATACTATGCATTGCGCAACATAATGTCGTTGATCTTTCGTCAAAAAGACATTATGATAGAAATTACCTTCCCTTTTCAGACATCCGATCTCCCCCGTTCTCCCGCTGAAACCTCTCTGTGTGTATCTTGTTGATTTTCATGTATCGAAAGGAGCGTCTATGAATCTTGTTTTGACTGCTGCTGATGATCGAAGAAAATTACTGAACAATCGAATATCCGAAAAAGAGCTGGCACTGCGCAATGTCCCGAAAGGCCGGCTGCGGGTTTCCGGCGGCACAAGAAATCTTTACTACTATACTGACGACCAGAAAAGACGCAGCAAGTATCTGGGTCAGAAAAACCTGGAAAAAGCGCAAAAACTTGCCCAGAGAGATTATGACGAGAAGGTTCTGGCACTTTCGAAGAAGGAGCTCGAACTGCTCGACAGTCTTACGCTCAGCCTGGAAAAAGTAAGTGGGGAAAATGTCTACGAATCCCTGGTTCCGGCCAGAAGAAAACTGGTCACACCAGTCGAAATACCAACAGGGGAATTTGTGCGCTGCTGGGAAGCAGAGGAATTTGAGCACAAACCCATATCAGAAGACACACCGGAATACTATACGGACCGTGGAGAACAGGTCCGATCGAAATCTGAAATTCTGATTGCAAACATGCTCAATCAGCGGGGAATTCCCTACCGATATGAATGCGCGATCTATCTTGACAACAATACAAGATTCTTTCCAGACTTTACGATACTGAACGTTCGAAAACGGAAAGTCATCTACCATGAGCATTTCGGAATGATGAATGACCCGGACTATTGTGAGAGCGTCGTTTACAAGCTTGCGTCATATAACCGCAACGGATATTTTCTCGGGGATGACCTGACATGCACATGGGAATCGGAGAAACACCCCTTCAACGTGCGGGAATTTGAGCGTACTATCGAGCATTATTTTGTTTAAAGTATCTTTTTCGTTTCTGGCACTCCTCCAAGATACCGCCCGCTGTCGTGGAGCGGGTGCAAAGCAAACAGGGTGCATCTTTTTCGTTCCTGGCACTCCTCCAGGATACCACCCGCTGTCGTGGGGCGGGCGCAAAGCAAGCAGGGTGCATCTTTTTCGTTCCTGGCACTCCTCCAGGATACCGCCCGCTGTCGTGGAGCGGGCGCAAAGCAAGCTTGGTGCATCTTTTTCGTTCCTGGCGCCCCGCCAGGATACCGCCCGCTGTCGTTGGGCAGGCGCAAAGCAAACTGAGTGCATCTTTTTTACCGCTGGCGTTCTGTCAGGATACGGGTCTGGCCAGCGTTGGCGAAGGAATCCTACCTGGTGCATCTTTTTCGTTCCTGACGCCCCTCCAGGATACCGCCCGCTGTCGTTGGGCGGGCGCAAAGCAAGCTTGGTGCATCTTTTTCGTTCCTGACACCCCAGCCAGGATACCTCAGCCGGCATAAACCTGCCTGGCAAACAACCGCCCGGCAATAACCTGCCGGCCAAGTCTCTGAAAAAGCAAGCGGCGCGCCCTCACGGGCGCGCCATTCGCGTTTCACTGTGTATTCTCCGGCCGCAGCAGTCTCATCCCACTGCGTTCTTCGCGTTTCACCACATATTCTCCGGCGGCAGCGGTCACATCCCGCTGCCGCCGGGGCAAATCTTCTTAATTAAACCCATAAAACTTCTGCGCAATCTTGTATCCCACAGAGGCCATCTTCCGGCCGCTCTTTCCGGGCAGGTTCATGTACTGGCCGAGGAAGCCCCAGCGCAGCCGAATGAAGAGCCGCAGGTCTTTCTCGCGGAGGTACTGCCAGATCTTCTTCTTTTTCTCCAGATTCTCCTCGGTTCCGGACCGGATGGCCAGGATGGAACAGATGCCCATCATGATTTCCAGGTACTTCACCATATATTTGCGGAGGCGCACCGGCTGCACCTTCGACATATCATAATAATCCAGCATCAGGCGGGTTACCCGCAGCTGCTGGTCGATGCGGCCGATCATGATCTGCTCATTGACCGACTGGTCCGCACGGCCGATGAAATACCGGTAGAAGTTCACATCCAGATAATACAGCGTCTTCACGTGAGGAAGCGGCTGATAGACAAAGATGTTGTCTACATAGAAGGTATGAGCCGGGAGAGAGAGTCCCGCATCCCGGAGCATCTGCGCGCGGTAAATCACCGAATGCATCAGAATATACTGGCCCAGCTTGAAGTGCTTCACCTGATCCCAGGTGAGGACCTGTCCCGCCGGCATCGCATGGCGGTACTGCATGGTCTTCTTATGCTTTGCCCCCTGCTTCTCATAGACAAAGTTCGTGATCAGCATATCCAGCTGTTCATTCTCCCGGACAAACCGGCGCAGGGTATCAAGCACCTGCCGGTAAGCATCGCCGTCCACCCAGTCGTCGCTGTCCACCACCTTGAAAAACACGCCGTTCGCATTCTTCAGGCCGGTATTGACCGCCTCACCGTGGCCGCCGTTCTCCTGGTGGATGGCCCGGCAGATATTCGGATACTTCGCCTCATACTCCCGCGCAATCTCCAGGGTGTTGTCCTTCTGGGAACCGTCATCCACGATGATGATCTCCACCTCCTCGCCGCCCGGAAGCAGCGACTCGATGCAGTTTCTCATATATTCCGCGGAATTATAACACGGAATCGCAACTGTCAAAATCTTCATATTTCTATACTGTCCTTTTTCTGAATGCCGCCAGCCCATCACGGCTGCGGCATCATCTTTCATTTCTTCAGACCGCCGCACAGTGCGGCATCTCTCACATCCCGCCGCCCGCCATCAGCCAGGCTGCCATGAGCCGGCGGCGCGGCGGCGTTGCCGCAATATTCAGCCTTTGACGCCTTCCGCCTCCAGCGCAAGGAGCGGCGCATTGAGTTCCTCCGTCCCGTGGAGGACGAAGCGTCCGCCGGCGATGATGGCTGTCCGTGTGCCGTTATCCGATACCGCCTCCACCGTATCCAGCTCCGAATAGGGGATGGTGATGTCCGTATGGCAGTTAAAGTATGCCTTTCCGGGGTCGGTCTTCCGGCAGCGGGAAATCTCATTCTCCTTCGCGATCATCTCGCGGCCGTCCGGATTGTGCACCGGCACGTCCTCCATCCAGCTGTAGCAGGTGTCGCCCACCGCAAAATGGGGTCCCGTCTTCTCCGCGATAAGAATCGGGAACTTATCCTGAATCCCGTACCGCAGGGCCGCCGCGTAGGCCGTCGTGTTCGTGCCGACGGCGAACTCGCCCATGGGCAGCGAATCATGATTTGCGAAGATTACCTGCTTCACCAGCTTCCGGTTTTCCTCTTCTTTCTCAAAATTGGCGCAGGTGCCGGACACGGTCCGTCCGTTCTCAAAGCGGATTTCCAGGTCCTTAAACTGATACCCGTTGATATAAACCTGCTGCACATGAAGGAGCCCTTCAGTGCCCTGAAGCACCGGGGAGGTAAATACCTCGCCCACCGGGATATTCATATCTGCCGTGCAGTTCTCAAACCGGGTCTGTGCCGCCCCATCGGAAAGGGGCGCAAGCGCCACCTTAAGGTTTGTGCGGTTTCCGTCTCGTCCGCGGATTTCGGCCCAATCGCCTCCGTCCAGCGCCTCGATAATCTTCTGCTGAATGGCGCTCCACCGCCCATTGTCCAGCGTATTTATCCGGATGGTTTCCTGGAAAATGCCCTCGAAATCTTCCCCGATCTCCGGCAGCGGGAAGGCGATGATAGTAAAGCTGGTCTCCTCCTCCGGGATATAGCGGTTGATGACCTGTCTCGCCTCGCTGCTGTACTCCAGGGAAAGCTTCTCCTGCTTCTCCGTAAGCTCTGCCGCTTCCTTCCGGTTCTCCGGGGAAAATGCCTTCTCACCGAAGGTCTCCATCACGGCCGGCCCGGCATAGGCGCCCGCCGCATCCTTGAAGTCCTCATAGGCTGTCCGGAGCACCGTAAGCTTTCTCTCCTTAAAGCCCTTGTCCAGATATACGGCCTTGTCATAGCGATGGTCATACTCATACTGGCGGTTGGCCGGCTCGCCGCAGTACCCGCCCGCGCGGGAAACTGTCCGGTTCATGGACTCCCATGCAATCCGGGGGAATACAGCCGTAAGCCCCATTTTTTCAAAGTTCTCCGCGGCGTACCGCATCATCCGCTCAAATCCCAGGTGATAGCGGATCTGCACCGTGGACTTCTTCGCAAAAGAGCGGCCGGAAACCTCAAAGGCCCGACGGAATCCCTCCGTGAAGGTGTCCGCCATCCCCTTCACCGTCTCTTCCGGCAGGGAATTCAGGAATGCCGCCGTCCGCAGCTCAGACTCCGAGATATACTCGCCGAACCGGTACAGATAGCGAAGATCCGTAAGATCCGCCTCCCGGATGAGTGATGCGCCGAAATCCGCCTCCGGCGAGAGGGACTCCCGGATACGCGCCGGCAGAAGCCGGTCGCAGTAATCAAACTCGTAATAATAGATGGCATCATGCAGGGCCTTCGCCCGCGCCGCAGCCGGAAGCTCCTCCTCCGGGCGCTCATAGAGGTTATAGACCTCCACAAACAGCTCCTCCAGGGCGGTCATATCCATGTGCCGCTCCTCCATCGCCCAGGGAATCAGGTCCCGGAGCTCGGAGGCCAGCATGGACAGGATCTTTCCTTCCTCTGCGCCGAATTTCGATACCGCAAAAACAGGGCTGAAAAACCCATTATCATACTTTTCCGGGAGAATATCCCCGTAAAGTCGGCCATTCAGAGCCTGAAGCTCCTCCTCCCCGGCCGATAAAAACCAGCCGGACTGGGCCTTTTCAAAGACATCCTCGGTAAGAAGGATAAAGCGCGCCATGGCGGCAAAGTAATCCCGGAAGGGAAGGCGTACGCTCTCCTCTGTCAGAATGGCCAGAATCCGCTCGCGGACGAGGGCATTGCGCTCCGCGCAGGCATCATTATCCTCTCTGTGCAATTCACGATACTTCAATCTGCAAAACCTCCGTCAGGTGCGAAGCCCCACCAGCAGCATCAGAAGCCACTGGATCAGCAGGATTCCGCCGATGCCCGCACCAATCTTCGCCAGCACCGTATTCTTGTCCTTCTCCTTAAAGGCCAGGACGCCGATATACACCGACAGCCCGGAAAATACCATGCTCGCAAAACAGATTGCCACCACCGAAAGCGGCGAATTTCCATGATCAATCACGCTCAGGTACATTCCCGCCGCCCCCATGGCGACCGCCGCACAGGCCAGTCCCAGGCACAGATACCCGTTTTCCGCCAGCGGCTTCCGGATATAAGAAACCCGGTTTTCCAGTTCATTCCTCATCAGAATGTGATTCCCTTCTTATCCTTCAGAAGCAGGGCGCCGTTGATAATGGCCAGAACCCCGGCCGTCACGCTGACCGCGATGATCAGACTTCCCACCACGATATTGGTGACGCCCGCATTCCGCATCGTTTTGTACACCCGTTCCATCTTTTCCATAATCCAGTTCCTCTCACTTTATCCGGCTGACTCCAGCGTCAGCAGATTCCTGGTGCCTGCAGTTACTTTGCGCCGTACTGCTCATAATAGCTGTCAATGGCCGCCTTCAGCGTATCGTCGATGACAACGCTGCCCATGCACTCTCTGTTCCAGAGCCGTTCCACCACGTCCTTCATGGACACGATGGCTGCGGTCGGGAAGCCGTACAGGTCCTTAATCTCCTCCAGGGCGCTTTTCTCGCCCTTGCCCCGCTCCATGCGGTTCAGAGAAACGATGAGTCCCACAACCTCCACGTCAGCCTGGGATTTCAGAATGGGAAATGTCTCCTCAATCGACTTTCCGGAGGTGGTCACGTCTTCAATAATCACCACCCGGTCGCCGTCCTTAAGCTTCGAGCCCAGAAGGATGCCGGTGTCGCCGTGATCCTTCACCTCTTTCCGGTTGGAGCAGTAGCGGACGTCCTTTCCGTACAGCTCGGAGATGGCCATGGAAGTTGCCACCGTCAGCGGAATTCCCTTATAGGCCGGTCCGAAGAGCACATCAAAATCCAGCCCGTAATTGTCGTGAATGGCCTTCGCATAAAACTCGCCCAGCTTCCGCAGCTGGGTGCCCGTCACATAGGCGCCCGCGTTCATGAAAAACGGGGACTTTCTGCCGCTCTTCAGCGTGAAATCGCCGAACTTCAGCACCTGGCTCTCCACCATAAACTCGATAAACTGCTCTTTATAATTCTCCATTCTCTGTCCTTTCTCGCGCGTCTCGTCCTTCCCTCACGGGAAGCACACCTGCTTCTCCCCTGACGGGAAATGCCTTCGCAGCCGGTGTCTTCTTCCGGGAAATACTACTTCACCGCGCCCACAAGCTCGTTTATATCCGCAATATTATGCCGCTCCATATACTTTTCCATGCCCTCGATGATGTCGATGGTGGCATGGGGATTGATGAAATTCGCCGTTCCCACGGAGACGGCCGATGCCCCCGCCAGCATGAACTCGATGGCATCCTCCGCCGTGCGGATTCCGCCCATGCCGATGATGGGAATCTTCACTGCCTGGGCACACTGCCAGACCATCCGCACCGCGATGGGCTTGATGGCCGGTCCGGACATGCCGCCGGTCTTATTGGCCAGGGCAAAGGTCCTGCGCTCGATATCGATCTTCATTCCCGTGAGCGTATTAATCAGAGAAATCACGTCGGCTCCGCCGGCCTCCGCCGCCCGCGCGATCTCCGCGATGTCCGTGACATTCGGGGTAAGCTTCATGATAACCGGCTGCTTTGCAATCTTCTTCACCTCGCGGGTGATATGCTCCACGCCCGAGGGGCTTGTCCCGAAGGAAATGCCGCCCTCCTTCACGTTGGGGCAGGAAATATTGATCTCCAGCATGTCCACCGGCTGAACGGAGAGCTTCTCCACCACCGAGAGATATTCCTCCTCGGTGTGGCCGCAGACATTCACGATGATCTTCGTGTCATACTGTTTTAAAAAGGGGATATCCCTCTCGGCAAAGAGGTCAAAGCCCGGATTCTGCAGGCCGATGGCATTCAGCATGCCGCCGTAAACCTCCGCCACCCGCGGGGTGGGGTTTCCCGGCCACGGCACGGCCGCAACGCCCTTCGTGACCACCGCGCCCAGGCGGTTTAAATCAATCATCTCGCCGTATTCCGCGCCGGACCCGAAGGTGCCGGACGCTGTCATCACGGGATTCTTCAGTGTGACGCCGGCAAGGGTGACTGCCATGCGGCGTTCCCTGCTCTCATTCTGCTCCGATGCGCCCGGGCTGCGAACATCTCTTTTGTCCATCACAGAATCACCTCCCGCGCGTCAAATACCGGTCCGTCCTTGCAGATCCTCTTGTTGTTCACATTGCTGTGGGCATCCTTCTCCGGGGTATTGCAGACGCAGGCAAGGCAGGCCCCGATGCCGCAGGCCATCCGCTCCTCCAGGGAGACATAGCAGACCATGCCGTTCTCCTCCGCA
>Ga0310695_10004592_pt1 | contig 25215 bp, 23 predicted proteins | sample RumenRJG_04DNA_FD_203882 | JGI IMG/M metagenome (GOLD analysis project Ga0310695, IMG submission 203882) | Bovine rumen microbial communities from Lethbridge, Alberta, Canada - RJG_04 (v2) (version 2) | ecosystem: Host-associated > Mammals > Digestive system > Stomach > Rumen | place: Canada...
TTGTGGTGCAGGGGAATAATGACGGAGGGGTGAAAAAAGTTCCGTCAGCTCCTGCACCTTAATAGAATAACGAGAATTAGTGTAAAATATTGGTGATGAGTAGGAGCCGCAAGGCTTTAGCTTTTTACCGCAGTAAAAATTAGTACGACAATTATTATGTAACAGAGAGCGACTGCCTTGGCTTTAAATCAAGTGTTATGGCAAGCGTATAGATGCTAAGCATTCCATATCGAGACAATCTAATACTGTTTTAGTAACGAAAGATTGATGAACAACTAAGTGAAGATTAAAAATAACATCGGACTTCAGACTTTGGACATCAGACCTCATTCTGATTTCTGCCATTTCCGCTATTTCTGCGGGACCTCAAAAATCTGCGGGACCATTGAATAATTTTGAATACACTTTTCTTGCAATTTTGAGCGTAGCGACCTTATCTGCGTGAAGAAAAAAACTGCCGTGAGGCAGCGGGCAGGCTCCTTTCGGAGTGTTCCTACAAGCTCCGAAAATCCTGCCCTTTATATATAAAGTATGTATAAATATGGAGTAGAAGCCACATCTTCCTTCTTCCATCTTACATCTTCCATCGAATTATGTTCAACAAAGAACGATTCCATAATCAGTTAGCTCTTCATCTGGGCTATCAGCGCATAGTCAATGATAAGCGCATCAATATCAGTATTGATGATAAGCAATATCCCGATGACGTGCTGATATCAATCAGTATTGATGGCTTTTCCAAGCCGATATGCTTTAAGGCCTCAGTAGGGCTTGCTCAGAATGATATGGATTGCCTTGATGAAAATGGCTATAATGATATAATGATGATTGTTGATGCTGTGCATCAAGCATATATTCAAGCAACAATATATCCGTTTTGAAATATCTCAAGACACAAAATAAGAATCGTTAGGGGGCAGGCTCTTATCAGGGTCTCTCATAAATAATTAAAGGTTCAATAACCTGATAATCTTGCCCCCTTCTTAAAGTGACTCACAATGCAATTATATCCATTTTTATTCGAACCAAACCTACACACTATTGTGTGGGGTGGTAACCTGCTTAGGTCCTACAAGGGTTTGGAATCTTCTGACGAGCCAATAGGCGAGAGTTGGGAGGTGAGTGCTGTACCTTCCAGTACTAGTGTCATAGCAAATGGTACTCTGAAAGGTAAAGACTTAATAACGGTCATTAACGAGAACCCAGATACCATCCTTGGCGCAAAGGTCAACGAGAAATACAAAGGCCAATTGCCACTATTGGTGAAGTTCATCGATGCCAAGCGTGACCTTAGTATTCAGGTACATCCTAATGATGAAATGGCGATGCGTGAGCATGGTAAGATGGGCAAGTCTGAGATGTGGTATGTCATCAAGGCAACCACAGATGCCCACCTCTATGCAGGTTTCAAGCAGAAGATAACGCCAGAAGAATATCAGCAACGAATAGCTGATGGCACTATCACTAATGTATTGGCTGACCACAAAGTAAAAGCAGGTGATGTCTTTTATCTCCCTGCAGGACGTGTTCACGCCATTTGTGGGGGCATCCTCCTCGCTGAGGTCCAGCAGTCTTCTGATGTCACTTATCGCATCTTTGATTATAATCGCCCTGGCATGGATGGTAAACCACGCGAGTTGCATACCGAATTGGCTGCGAAAGCTCTGGATTACCATGTAGAAGATAATTATCGTACTGAATACGACGAGAGTGCAAACAAGGCAGTGCAAATCATAGACTCGCCCTATTTCAGTGTGCGAGTGATGGAGGTTTCAAAACCTTTTCATCGCAATCTTCTCAAATATGACAGTTTTATCATTACGATGTGCATAGAAGGTGACTGTAAGATACATGTTCGTAGCACAGGAGAAGAGATATTACTGAAACAAGGGCATAGCACATTAATACCAGCAGCTATAGCTGACTATGATGTGATACCTCTGAATGGTACAACTCGTATTCTTGATGCATTTATAGATAATAAAGATAGGAGTCTCACCAGAAAGGTGACGAGATTTCTTCACTTAACTCAGAAATAAAATCAAATTATGAATAACCACATAGTTATAATGGCAGGTGGCGTTGGCAGTCGTTTCTGGCCACTAAGCACTCCAGAATATCCCAAACAGTTCATCGACATCTTGGGCTGCGGTAGAACTCTAATACAGTTGACTGCAGATCGCTTTAAGGGCATCTGCCCTATGCAGAACTTTTGGGTAGTGACCAACGCCAAGTATGTTGATATTGTTAAACAACAATTACCCGACATTCCCGTAGAGCATATCCTTGCTGAGCCAGCAGCTCGCAATACGGCTCCTTGTATTGCATGGGCTTGCTGGAGCATTAAGAAAGAAGATGCCAATGCGAATGTGGTGGTAACACCTGCAGATGCAGTGGTGATGAACCCAGATGAGTTCAGACGCGTTATTGGCAATGCTTTGGCATTTACCGAAAATAAGAATGCCATTGTTACCATTGGCATTAAGCCTTCACGCCCAGAAACTGGCTATGGTTATGTAGAGGCTACATCAGCGGTTGACGGTGAGATTTGTGGCGTAAAGGCCTTTAAGGAGAAACCCAATTTGGAAACTGCAGAGCAATATCTCAAAGCAGGTAACTATCTGTGGAATGCAGGCATCTTTGTATGGAATATAGAGACTATCACAGAGTGCATCACCAAGTACAAACCTAACATTGCGGCTGATATGGATAAGATTGCTGCTACAGGAAATGTAGAAGAGGTCTTTCCTCAGTGTGAAATAATTTCTATTGACTTTGCTGTGATGGAGCCTGCAAGTGCAGATAATCTAGTATATACGCACCCTGCAGATTTTGGATGGAGTGACTTGGGTAACTGGGCATCATTGCATGATAAACTTACAAAGGATACTAATAACAACGGTACCGTTGGTAATATCAAACTCTATGAGTGCAATAACTGTGTTGTTCATGCAGAAGATGCTAAGAAAGTAGTTCTTCAAGGCCTCGATGGCTATATCTTCAGTGAGAAGAATGGCCAGATTCTCCTGTGTAAGCGTAGTGAAGAACAACGAATCAGAGAATTTTCAACAGATTGAAAGAAAAATATGGAAGTAATCAAAACAGCAATAGAGGGGGTCTTGATCATAGAACCAAAAGTGTTTGGCGATAAAAGAGGATACTTCTTTGAATCATTCTCACAACGTGAGTTTGATGAAAAGGTAGCACCTATCCTTGGTCACACTATTAATTTCGTACAGGACAACGAAAGTATGTCCTCATATGGTGTTATGCGCGGTCTGCACTTTCAAAGACCACCCTTTACACAGAGTAAACTCGTACGGTGCGTCAAAGGAGCAGTTCTCGATGTAGCTGTTGATATTCGTAAGGGTAGTCCTACTTATGGACAGCATGTGGCTGTTGAATTAACAGAGGACAATCATCGTCAGTTCTTTGTACCTCGAGGTTTTGCACATGGCTTTGCCGTACTGAGTGAAAAAGCAATTTTTCAGTATAAGTGTGATGAGTTCTATCATCCAGAGGCCGATGGGGGTATTAGTATTATAGATGACTCTTTAGGTATCGATTGGCACATTCAAGACAAGGCTATACTTTCTGAGAAAGACACAAAACATCCTTTGTTAAAGGACTTTGATTCACCATTTGATATTAAAGTAGACCTATATTAACAACATTATGAATTTTCGTGCATACCGAATGCAGTAAGTTTGCTTATTGCTGAGCTGCAGCCGATGATGCATGTTAAAACGCGGTTTAAACATGAAAGGTATAGTATTAGCAGGCGGTTCCGGTACTAGACTTTACCCGATTACAAAGGGTGTTAGCAAGCAACTTCTGCCTATTTACGATAAACCAATGGTGTATTACCCTATTTCTGCTCTTATGTTAGCAGGAATTCGTGATATACTTATCATCAGCACTCCTTACGATTTGCCAGGCTTTAAGCGCCTCCTTGGTGATGGTAGTGACTACGGTGTTCACTTCGATTATGCTGAACAGCCCTCGCCTGATGGCCTTGCACAAGCCTTAATCATTGGTGATAAATTCATTGGCAATGATAGCGCATGCTTAGTTCTTGGCGATAACATCTTCTATGGTGCAGGATTTACCAAATTGCTTAGGAATGCAGTGAGCGATGCTGACAAAAATGGAAAAGCTACAGTCTTCGGTTATTGGGTAAGTGATCCTGAGCGCTATGGCGTGGCAGAATTTGACCGTGATGGCAATTGCCTGAGCATTGAGGAGAAGCCTAAAGAGCCCAAGAGCAACTATGCGGTGGTAGGCTTGTATTTCTATCCAAATAAGGTGGTGGATGTCGCAAAGCACATTAAACCCTCAGCCCGTGGTGAATTGGAAATCACTACTGTTAATCAGGAGTTCCTGAACGATGGCGAACTGAAGGTACAGGTCTTTGGCCGTGGCTTTGCATGGCTTGACACTGGAACCCATGACTCTTTGGCTGAGGCAAGCACATTCGTAGAAGTCATTGAAAAACGCCAAGGCCTTAAAGTGGCTTGTCTTGAAGGCATTGCTTACCGTAATGGCTGGATTTCAGAAGAGCGTATGCGCGAGATTGCAAAGCCCATGCTGAAGAATCAATATGGCCAGTATTTATTGAAGGTAATTGATGAGATGAAGGAAGAAATCAATTCGAATACCTTGCAACACGTATAGTTAGAAGATATGAATATTTTGGTTACAGGGGCAAACGGACAGTTGGGCAATGAAATGCGCATTGTCGCTAAAGGCTCCAAAGATAGATATATATTCACCGATGTTTGTGACGAGCATCTTGATTCAATTAAGATGCTTCACAAGCTTGCCGGTGATGATATTGATGCCACAACTACATTACTTGACATTACAAATCTGGATGCCATCCGTGAGATGGTAAAAGAAAACAATGTAAAGGTGATTGTCAATTGTGCTGCATGGACTAATGTGGATGGCGCGGAAGATCCTGAAAAATACGAGTTGGTAGAATTGTTGAATGCCGAGGCCCCAAAGAATTTGGCTATAGCAATGAAAGAGATGAACGGGCTACTTATCCACATCAGTACAGACTACGTGTTTGGTGGTGATCCATACAATACTCCATGCAAGGAAGACCAGAAGGGAACACCTACGGGCGTTTATGGGCAGACTAAATTGCATGGAGAACAGGGGGTTGTCTTAACTAACTGCAATTATATAATCCTTCGTACAGCGTGGTTATATTCTGAGTTCGGTAAGAACTTTGTAAAAACCATGCTCAATCTCACTGCTAACAGACCACAATTGAAAGTCGTGTTTGATCAGGTTGGCACACCTACGTATGCACTTGACCTTGCAAAAGCAATTTTGGTGATAATTGGGGACTATAAAAAGGAATCTTTATGTTATAACTCACGGGCTTCATATACGAAAAATGGCATATATCATTATAGTAATGAGGGCGTATGCAGTTGGTTTGACTTTACAAAAATGATTGCAGAAATTGCTGGGAATACGACCTGTGATATCCAAGCATGTCATAGTGACGAGTTCCCAAGTATAGTTAGACGCCCTGCATATTCTGTTCTTGATAAAACCAAGGTAAAAGACATTTTTCGATTGAAAGTTTCCTATTGGATAGATAGTCTAAAGCTGTGTTTGAAAGTGTTGTGAATTGTGCAATAATTTATATTATTTCATAATCAATATTATAAGGAATGGTAGATAATACCAAGAATAATAAGCGTATTGCCAAAAACACATTGCTACTATATGTGCGCATGCTATTTTTGATGATGGTCTCTTTATATACGAGTCGAGTCATCTTGAAAGCATTAGGCGTGGAAGATTATGGTATCTATAATGTTGTAGGTGGTTTTGTGGCGATGTTTTCAATACTAAGTGGTAATCTGAATGCTGCAATAAGCAGATTCTTAACTTTTGAACTTGGTACAGGTAATACAGAAAGACTTAAGAAAGTTTTTTCAGCTTCAGTAACGATACAAGCAGGGTTAGCAGTAATTATTATTATTGTTGCAGAAACTATAGGACTGTGGTTCTTAAATAGTAAAATGGTAATACCAGAGGAACGATTAATGGCGGCAAACTGGTGTTTTCAATTCTCAATAATAACATTTGCCGTCAACTTGATAAGCGTTCCTTATAATGCCGCGATAATTGCCCACGAAAAAATGTCTGCTTTTGCATATATTTCGATTTTTGAAGGAATTGGAAAGCTAATTATCGCATTATGTATAGCACTTAATCCTTTTGATAGGCTGATTTCCTATGCATTAATGATTGCAGTTTTGACATGGGTAATAAGAATGGTTTATACTTGGTATTGCAAAAAATACTTTGAAGAATGCAATTATCATTTTCTCTATGACCATGACCTGCTTAAAGAGATGTTTAGTTTTGCTGGATGGAATTTTATTGGATCTGCAGCTGGCGTATTAAGAGATCAGGGTGGTAATGTTGTTATCAATCTTTTTTGTGGTCCCTCCGTTAATGCCGCTCGGGGTGTAGCAGTACAGGTAAACACCGCTATAAATAGTTTTGTACAAAATTTCATGATCGCTTTGAATCCACAGATAACAAAATCATATGCAAGCGGAAATCAGGAATATATGATGTCTTTACTGTTTCAAGGTGCTCGTTTGTCATATTATATGCTTCTTTTGTTATCTATTCCGGTAATATTTAATACTCCATATATTTTGAACTTGTGGCTAAGTGTGGTTCCTGAACATAGTGCTATGTTCGTGCAATTAAGTTTGATTTTTACGATGCATGAGTCATTGGCAGCTCCTTTGATAACTGCAATGCTGGCTACAGGAAAAATAAAGAAATATCAAATAATTGCTGGAGGACTTAATTTACTAAATTTGCCAGTAAGTTATCTCTTCCTTAGAACAGGATTTGCTCCAGAATTTGTTTTTATAACAGCCATCTTGTTTAGTATCGTTGTACAATTTGCTCGTCTTCTCTTACTCAAAGAGATGATTGCATTAAGTATTATTGATTATTTGAAAAATGTTTATGCGAATGTTGGAATCGTTACTTTGCTATCAGTAATTATTCCACTGGTTATTTCTCATATTTTAGAATCGTCTTTCCTAACATTGATCATTTCCATATTTTTGTCAATTATTTGGTCAATACTGATTATCCTATTTGTTGGATGTAAAAAAGAAGAACGAGAATTTATACTTTTGAAGGCGAAACAACATATAATTAAGAAATAAAATCATGAAAATTTTATTATTAGGAGGAACTGGCACGTTAAGTACAGCAGTATGTTTATATGCCTTATCTAAAGATAATAATGTTTTTGTTTTTAATAGAGGCAATAACAATGGGAAACTTCCTAAAGGTGTTCATTTTTTTATTGGTAGCTTTTATAATGAAAAGGATTTGCAAAAGTGTATAACAGAAAATTTTTATGATGTAGTTATAGACTTTCTGTCTCGTGTTCCATCAGACATTGCTAGAGTTTATCCCATCTTTAGAGATCATTGTAAACAGTTCTTATTTATTTCGTCAGCATGTGTATATCGTCGAGAGCCCGAAGATTTTCCAATTTCTGAAAATTCTCCCAAGCCTAATAATTCTTGGGATTATAATGTAGAAAAGTATGAGTGTGAAAATACCTTAAAATCACTATCTAAAGACTCATCGTCTTTTTATACTATTGTAAGACCATATATAACTTATAGTGATGAGAGAATACCTTTAGGAATTGCTCCATCAATCAGGTATCATAAAACGATTATCGAAAGATTTAAATCTGGAAAACCTTGGTTTACATGGGATAATGGTAGAGCTTTAACTACTGTTACTTATGTTGATGAATTTGCAAAAGGAGTTGTGGGGTTATTTCTTAATGAAAGAGCTATTAATGAAGATTTTCATATTACTGGAGATTTTTCTTACACGCAAAACGAACTAATTAGGATCACCAAGTTTGCAACCGATTCCAATAGCATAGTTGTAAACATTCCGTCTAAAACAATTGGGAATATACTCCCTGAGTATAATTCCATGCTAATGGGAGATAGAGCTTTAGATGCTACATTTTGTAATAAGAAGATTAAAGAGGCCGTCAATGGTTTATCTTTCAACGTTACATATGAAGAAGGAATTCAGAAAATAATCAAATACTGGAATAAACAAAAACCGTTGTATGACTATAAATTTGAAGCTAGAATTGACAGAATGTTAGCCAAAGTCGGTGTGAAAACTAAATTTGTTATGTACCCAGGGGCTGAACGAAAATCGCGCTTGATATATTTTATTTTTAGGTATTTCCCTATAATAATAGCTAATAAATTGGTGCGATGGATATAAAAGATAGACAATTTAAGAGTTACATATTCACAGGTGATAAGGAAACCTGTTCTGGATGTGGTGCATGTGTACAGATTTGCCCAAAGTCTGCTCTCACGATGAAGCCAGATGAAGAAGGTTTCTTGTTTCCCACAATGAACAATGATAAATGTGTAAGATGTGGATTATGTGATATGAGATGTCCGGCAGTAAGCGAACAATGTAACTCAAAAAATGATCAGCATTGTTATATAGCAACGACAAGCCACAAAAAGTACTACAAAGAAAGTGCTTCCATTGGTATATGTACTATGCTGTCAGAATATATTGTAGAACAAGGAGGTATAGTATACGGATGTTTTTTAGATGAAAAAGACTGGACATCTTATCATATAGGTGTAAATAATTTAAGTGGGGTAAATAAAATTAGAAATTCTAAGTATCTACAAAGTGATACCAAGAATACATTTTCAGAGGTTAAAAGCTATTTGTTAAATAATAAAATCGTATTATACATTGGAACGCCATGTCAAATTGCTGGCTTAAAGTCATACCTTCAAAAACCATTTGCAAATCTATTTACAATTGATCTTATTTGCCATGGTGTTTTTAGCCCTTTACTCCTTCCTTTTGAATTAAAGTATTGGCAGAGCCAGTTCAATAACAATAATATTTCAAATTTTAAATTTAGAAGTAAGAAAACTTTTTCAAAATCTAACCCTGGTATAGTAAATTTTGATGTACAATATCCAAACGGTCGTTTACGTCATGTGGAACGCTATGCTGGTAGCTCTCCAACTTACCGGTGTTTTGCTTACTCTTCAGATGGTATTAGTTATAACAGCCGTCTCAGTTGTTACTGTTGTAAATATCGCTCGAATAACAGATATGGTGATATTACCATTGGAGATCCTTGGTTTATTCAAGAGGAATTTATTATAAACGATAAACTCAAAAAAGGTCCGATCCGCTCTCTCTATTTTACCAATACCGAAAAGGGGAAAGCTCTGATTAATAATATCCGAGAAATATTAGAGACTGAAGAAATTGAGTGTAATATTGGGTTCTCACAACCTGCTTTATGTTCAATAGAAAGGAGTGTTCCAGAAAAGAGGAAAGAACTATTTAATAACCTCAATAGTTTAGAGTATGGAAGTCTAGTTGAGAATATTTTAGAATGTAATCTCAAATCAGCTCACAAAAAATATGCTAAAGATTATTATTATAGGCAAATAAAGGATTTCATTAAAAAGATAATCTGATATTAAGATGTCAATTCTGTCCACAATTAAGAAACATTTGCGCGGAATAAAATATGGCGTAGAATGGAATCTAGCAAATTCTATTATACCTAATATTCTATCACATACTATAAGGTTATTCTTATTAAGAAAGTTAGGTGCAAAGATTGCGAACAATGTAAAAATGTATAGAGGTTTTTCTATTAGAAACCCTAAAGGATTAATAATAGAAGATGGAGTTAGTATTGGTCCAAAGGTGTTGTTGGATGCAAGAATGGGATTAACTATTTGCAAAGGTGCAGTTATTGCATATGATGCAATTATCTGGACAATGAATCATGATTATAATGATATTTCATTTAGCCCCAAAGGTGCACCTGTTTCAATCGGGAAAAATGCATGGATATGTTCTAGAAGTATAATTTTGCCTGGTGTAAAAATTGGAGAAGGTGCTGTTGTCGCTTCTGGAGCAATTGTTAATAAAGATGTTGAAGCATATACGATTGTTGGAGGAATCCCTGCTAAAGTAATTGGTAATCGGGAAGTGAAAGCCTATAAATATGAATATAATTCTAGCAACGATTATACCCACTTAATATAACTATAGATGAGAAATATAATATTTTTTGTTGTTGCCATTTGTATTTTAGGCTATTTGACAGCAATTCAAATTGAAACATCATTAGGCTATGGAACCTATGAATCGGGATTTACGATTAATTATTCATGGCCTGTTGTAATTTTTTTTTGTATTACATCATTTATAACTCTCTTTACGGCTGGTGTTGCCAAAATTGTGAAAAACAACAAAGTGATGAAATCATTTGTAATATTAAATCTATGGATTATTGTAGTCTCCTTTGTTCATTTTATATATGAGCCTTTAAGTTCCTTTATTTCATATATCCTACTACTTATTCAGATACCATTGTCTATTTGTATGTATAAATATGCCGTAAAAGAGTCAAATACAAGATACATTAGATTAACATTGCTTGTATTTTTACTTATTATGACATATGTGTTTATTACAAATTTGACTTTGGTTCAATCTTTTCAAACATGGAACTCTGCAAATAATGCATCATATTTTGTAGGGTATCTCGTTCCTTTATGCTTCATGGTAGAAAAGAGATATTGGAAACATATCTGTTTTGCCATTGCTCTATATGTAATGTTATCTTCTTTTAAAAGAGCTGGCTTAATAGGATTGATTTCATGTGGTGTTATCTATTATTACATAGAATTAATATTTGTAAACAAGGATAGAACATCAAAACTTAAATACTATTTTATATTTTTTGTTTTTGCAATATTAATTATTATAGGTGTCCAATATTTCTTGTCTGAAAATCCCTTTCTTTCAGAACGTTTCAGAATGTCAGAAAGTGGAGATTCTAATAGAACAGAAACTTGGTCTATTACATGGAAACTTTTTTGTGAGTCAGATATCTTCTCACAGTTATTTGGCCATGGCTATGACCAAGTCATAAAACATTCTTCTCTAGGATTTTCTTCTCACAATGATTATTTGGAGATATTATATAACTATGGCCTTTTTGGTTTGATTTCATTTTTATATCTTATAGTAAGTTTAGTAAAGTGTTGTGTACACATGATACGAGAGAAAAGTGAAGTTGCTTCTTCCTTTTGTAGTTCTGTTGCATACTTCTTAATATTAATAATGATGTCTCACATAGTGGCATATCCCTACTATTTTTTGTATTTTTCAGTTTCATGGGCATACATGTTAGGAAAATATCAAGTAGAAAAAGAACACAGAATAACTAGAGTTTCGCAAGTGATGACACACCTGCATAACTGACACCATACACTGAATGTCGCAGAGATAGTCTCTGCTGATGTTAGTAAACTGCTTTCAGCGGTTATTGATGTCAATCCTAAGTTCCATAAAACTGTCAAATGTATAATATATAAGCAACGTGATGAGTAATCATACAGTCGTGAAAGTTTAGTTAGAATAATTTATATAAATTAGAAATGAAAATTGGATTATTGACATATCATGCGGCTCTCAATTTTGGAGCTAATTTACAGGCATTGTCTACTTACAACTTTTTACTTCACGCAGGGCATTCGCCAATCATAATTAATTGGTTTCCCTATGAGCTTGAAGAAGAATACAATCGTTCATGTCCATCTATACAAGCTGATGCACATATTGCGTATAGAAATACATACTTTAATTTAACAAAGCGTTGCTGTACAGACAAAGAAGTAGCAGAGATTATAGAGATGGAAAAGATAGAAGCAATTATTATCGGAAGTGATGCAGTTTTACAGCATCATCCCAAATTGTCTCGATTGGTATTTCCTTCAAGAAAAATAATATCGTTCGATTCAGTAACTTGCGATCGCATGTTCCCAAATCCATTTTGGTGTAGTTTTATGAGCTATATAAAAAGGGAACTGCCAATTGCTTATATGTCTGTTAGTTCTCAAAATTCTCCTTATACTTTATTTTCTAATAAAGAGTTTCATTCTATGAAAAGATCAATAGAGTGTGTTGGGTTCTGCACAACAAGAGATGACTGGACGGCAAAAATGATTTCTAAGATATCAGATAACAGACTTTCTCCGACGATAACTCCAGATCCCGTTTTTGCTTTTAATCAAAATGTTAAGTCGCAACTTACCCAAGAAGAGGTAATGAAAAAATATAATTTGCCTAAACAATATTTCTTGTTTTCTTTTCATAATTCAAAAACGGTATCTTATCATTGGTTAGAAGAATTCCAAAAGATAGCCAATCGTCATGAATTTGAATGTGTAGCCTTTCCTTTTCCTAATGGAGTCAACTTCGCACATCCTTTCCATAAAGCTATTAAATTGCCTCTTTCTCCGCTAGATTGGTATAGTCTCATAAAATATTCTTCAGGCTATATTGGTCATAACATGCACCCAATAGTTGTAAGTCTTCATAATGCTGTCCCTTGTTATAGTTTTGATAATTATGGGATAGTGAAATTTCGAATATTTGTAAATAAAAAAAGTAGTAAAATATATCATATAATGAAGAAATTTGGTGTTCTTGATAATCATGTTAATACCTCAGGATTATGGTGGAAACGACCTACACCAAGTGATGTGTTTGATAAAATCTGTAACTTTGATAAAGAGGGGGTGGCTATGCATAGTAAAGATTATTTGGAATCGTATAATATTATGATGGATAATATATTGAATTACTTTCAAGTAAAAGCCAAAACACATATTTGATATTATATGAAAAGTAAATTACTATTTATTACATGTCATAAGTTGTCTGGGAACAATGGAGGATCCAATGCTTCGAAGGGATTTATTTATTCTTTCGCTAAATTGTTTGAAGATTGTTCTCTGATTTACCCTGAGATTGAAACACCTAATCTTTATATTCCCAAAGAATACAAACTCTTTCCTTGCCGAGATCCTCGAACAAAATTTCGTAAAGGTTTTGACATGTATTTGGGAGTCGTAAATGCTTTGCGTAATTTTGTAATTCATCATTTGCGATCTCATTCTTATGACATTATTGTAGTTGACCATTCTGTTACTGGAACTGGTTTGGCTGGTGTATTAAAACAGTCAGGAGCAAAAATAATTACCATTCATCATAATGTAGAACGCGATTATCTCCGAGATAACGGTAAAGAACGTCCGGTTATTTTTAGATATCCATATAATTACTTTGCAAAAAAATCTGAAAAAAACTGTTTGAAGCTAAGTTCGGTTAATCTAACACTTACGGAAAAAGATGCTGGTATTTTCAGGAGTTGGTATCCTAATATAAATATACATGCATATTGTTTAGGAATCTGCGAATATCGTGGCATTTTGGCTAAGAGTTTCCCTCTTGTAAAAAAGAATTCCAATAAGTTTGTTATAACTGGTTCATTATGCTTTATTCAATCACTCAAACCAATTTTGGAATTTTTGGAAATCTATTATCCTATCCTTAAAGAAGAATGCCCCGATTGTGAATTAGTTATTGCAGGGAGAAATCCTTCTAGTGAGTTAATAGACTTTTGTAAGAATGAGAGTAATATATCTCTGATACCAAACCCTGAAAATATTGAATCTCTCACGCAGGAATCAAATTATTATATTTGTCCAATTAATGCGGGGAGCGGCATCAAATTACGTGTCTTAGACGGCTTAAAGCAAGGGTTGCCAATTCTATGTCATGAAATTTCGTCAAATGGATACGAGATGTTGATAGAAAAGGGTTGCATGTTTTCTTATTCTGACACAAATACTTTCAGACAGGCTCTTCGCCATTTGTTAGGTGCTAATTTGTCGAAAGATTATATATATTCAATATATGCAAATAGTTTTTCAGTAGATGCTCTGACTATTAAGCTAAATAAAATTCTAAAATCCGAAAAAATTTTATAGTTTATATGAATATTCTATTAATATCTCCTTATATACCATATCCTCTAAGTTCTGGTGGTGCACAAGCAGTTTTCAATATGATTGATAACTTACGCGGAATACACCATTATACAATGGTGGTCAATGAAGGTGGCCAGAACACACGAGAAAATAAGCAATCTCTTCAAAAATTGTGGCCTAATGTAGATATTATCCTATATCCCTTTTCTAAGCAGCTTCTTTCACCGACATTTGTATATGAGAAAACCAGAAGAGTGTTGCTGAGAAAATTTATGCCTCAATCAAGACTGTTTCAGATGGAAACAACATTACGTCCTTACGGAGAGTGGTTCTCGTGGCATCATGTTAATTTTATACATGATTTGATTTCTAAAAAACAAATTGACATGATACAAGTTGAATTCATGGAGAGTTTACCTTGGGTATATCATCTACCCGCTGATATAAAGAAGGTATTTGTGCACCATGAGCTTGGGTTTATTCGGAAGGAAAGATTGCTTGCAAATTATGATTTGTCAGTAAAGGAAGTGCATAAATTAAAAGCAGCTAAAAAGAGAGAATTAGATGCATTAGAGAAGTATGATGCGATTATAACAGTAACTGATGTAGATCGTGATATTTTATTAAGAGAAGGTATAACACGGCCTATTTATTCATCTAATCTCGCGGTAAATACTAAATCATATCCATATAGCGTAAAAGAAAAAGAGTTGACTTTTATTGGAGGGTACGGTCATCAGCCAAATAAAGAAGGAATAGATTGGTTTATTTCTAAAGTCTCGCCAATGCTAAAGGCGAGAAATTTCACATTGAATTTGATCGGAACACATTGGCCAGTATCTTATAATGTATCTAAAAATGTTGTTGTTAGCCTCAAAGGTTTTGTGGAAGATTTGTCCGATGTCGCATTAGGCAGTATCATGATTGTTCCAATTTTGAGCGGAAGCGGAATGCGTATGAAAATACTTGAAGCAGCAGCAATGAGTTTACCTATTGTAACAACTACTGTTGGAGTAGAGGGGCTTGACTTTATCAATGGAGAGTCTTGTATAATAGCTGATACACCTGAGGAATTTGCAAATGCAATTATTCAATTGGAAGAAGACGCAGAGAAAAGAAAAAAAATAGGAGAAAGCGCTAACAAAGTTTTCAAAAGCAAATACTCCCCTAAGGTGTTGTCGGATAAACGAAATGACATATATAAGCAAATTGTAGAACAAAAATTCTAAGAACATACTTGGTTCATTATATGATTTCAATAGTTATTCCTGCTTATAATAATATCGAATTGTTCAAAACAGCTATATTATCTGTGCTAAAACAGAAAGATGCTGTTTTTGAGATAATTGTATCTGATGATTCAAAGAGTACAGATATCGAAGATTATTGTTTGCAATTAAGAGATCCTAGGATTAGGTATTATAGAAATATTCCATCAAAGGGTGCAATAGACAATTGGAATTATGGTCTTTCGTTGGCGAAAGGTGAATATCTGATATTGCTCCATCATGATGAGTCTTTTATTAATCCTGATTATTTATCAAGAATAGGTCAACTACTCGAAAAATATGATGTGGCAATACACAGCAAAACTGTTATGTGTACTTCTGGCGTCAAAACTGACAAAATTCCAGAATGGGTTAAAAAGATTGCTATTAATCTCAAGTACCCTTTGTTTTCGTTGAATGTCATTGGCCCATGTGCTTGTGTTGCAATAAAAAGGAGTGTATATAAAGAATTCGATAATAGATTACATTGGAAAGTTGATACTGAATGGTATTTCCGTATTCTGAGAAAAGCTAGGAATGTGTACTATTCATCATCTCTTGAAATTCTTTCTCATCACGGTCATGAAGGACAAATTACTAATACGATTGACATTAAAGAAACTAATAAGAAAGATATTGTTTGTATCAAACAAAAATACGGAAGCCCCTTTGTCTCTATGTTTGTTGTATTAGGACAACTCCTTCAAAAGTTCAAGTAAATACAGTATGAAAATAGTAAATATATTAGGAGGACTGGGCAACCAGATGTTCGAATACGCAATGTATCTGGCATTAAAGGATGCCCATCCTGAAGAAGAGATTAAGTTTTGTACTCGAAGTTACCGTGGCTATGGCCTTCATAACGGGTTGGAGATAGACAGGATATTTGGTCTTCAAATTAATGAAGCATCATTATGGGACCTTTGTAAAGTTGCCTATCCGATAGTTAACTATAAGTCATGGCAGGTGATGTTGCATTTCCTTCCACAACGAAAGTCTATGACATCGGGAACAACACAGGTTCTCTTTAATTTTGAGGATGTTACTCGTAAGGACTCTGTCTTTTATGATGGCTATTGGCAAAATGAAGGCTTCTTTAAACATATTAGGGAGAAGGTGTTAAACACATTCTCATTCCCTGTGTTCCATGACGACAGAAATGAGGAACTCGCTAGAAAATTATTATCATACAACTCTGTTTCTGTACATATACGACGTGGCGATTATCTAAAAGAACCTATTTGGTGTGTTTGTACACCTGATTATTACAAAAACGGAATAGATTATATCAAATCACACGATAACGTCGACTTTCTTTGTGTCTTCAGTGATGATATACCATGGTGCAGAGAGCACTTAAAAGAAATTGCGGGTAATATAGATACAGAATACGTAGATTGGAACAAGGGTAGTGATTCCTTTCGAGATATGCAGTTGATGAGCTATTGTAAACATAATATTATTGCAAATTCTTCATTTTCTTGGTGGGGTGCTTGGTTAGGTCGTAGAGAAGGAAAAATAGTCGTGGTGCCCAAAGTTTGGTGCAACAAACCAATTGTAAATGATCCAATATGTGAAAAATGGATAAGAATATAAGCTTTTCTGTACTTATTTCGGTATATAAGAATGACAAGGCTGAAGATTTTAGAACAGCCGTGGAATCTATTACAACCAATCAGACTCTAAAATCCACAGAGGTGGTTCTTGTGACAGATGGCCCTGTCCCTGATGACACCAATAGAGTCATTGAGGAGTCAGAAGAAGCATACCTGGGGTTGTATAATGTTATCCGGTTTGAAAAATATCAAGGACTAGGTATTGCCTTGCAAAAAGGTCTTGAGGCTACATCAAATGATATTGTGATGCGAATAGATAGTGATGATATTGCTGTCCCAGATAAATTTGAGAAGCAGTACCATTTTATGATTGAGCATCCAAATGTGGCTGTATGTGGAGGACAGATAGATGAGTTTATTGATGATGTAAATAATATCATTGGGCATCGCATTGTTCCTCGTACTAATGAGGAGATTTACAAATACATGGTTTCTCGATGTGCTTTCAATCACACGACTGTAGCATTAAGGCGTTCCATCATATTAGCCAATGGCAATTATCAGTCTTGACATTTCAACGAGGATTATTATCTTTTGATAATGTTGGCTAAGGTAGACTTCCCTAACCTTCCTGATACGTTAATTCATATGCGTGTGGGTAGAGAAATTTATAAAAGGAGAGGAGGGCGAAAATATTATGAGAGCGAACTTGGTCTTCAGAAACTAATGTTAAACAACAACTAAAACAATCATGACAATATTATTCATATGGTAAAATACGGTATTATTACACACTATAATGTCCATAATCATGGGGCTTTTTTGCAGTTGAATGGCTTATGCAAGGTATTAAAAAGAGATTTTGATATCAATGCTCAGGCATTGCAGTTTGAAAAGAACTACGACTTTGCAGAGGCCGGGGTTAAGGAAAAGTTTAAACTATCATTTAGATCAATAATCTATTTTATTTCTTATATAAGGGAGCGAGGTTTAAAACTATTCTTGTTTAACATAAAAAAGAAGAAATTATTTGCTGACTTTGTTAAGAATGAGGACCTCATTGGACCAAGGTGCGATCAGTCGGAAAAGTTAGATGGTGTGATAGTTGGAAGTGATGAGGTTTTTTCTTTACACTTGGGACCTACGCCAGAGCTCTTCGGATATAATCTCCCTTCAAATAAAGTTTTTTCGTATGCAGGATGTTTTGGCTCGACAACACTTGAGACGGTTAGATCATTGAATTGCGAGAAGTTTGTTCGTGATGGATTAAAATCCATGAAAGGGCTATCAATGCGGGATCAGAACTCCATATTAATAGCAAAGGAACTTACTGGTAAAGGAGTCACGCTAGTAGTTGATCCTGTTATCTTGTATGGTTATGAAAAGGAATTGGAAGGACTGACTAAACCTGATCTTCCTAATTATCTTTTAGTCTATGCATACGAAAGTCGTTTGAATGACCCTAAAGAATATCAAGCAATATTGGATTATGCACATAGTAAAGGTATGAAAGTTATCTGCCCAGGTTTCTTCCATAGATGGGCTGATGAGAACATCAATACTGACCCTATTGAACTTTTGAGATATTTCAAATATGCAGAATGTGTAGTTACTGATACTTTCCATGGCGCTGTGATGTCAATTATTACAGGCCGTGAATTAGCCGTTAAAATACGAGATAACGGCAATAAACTGATGAATCTCTTATCAGAATACGAATTAGATAATCGTGTTATATCAGACGATTGGAATCTTGATGCCATTTTCTCACAGCAGCAGGATAATGAACATGTTCGTTCTGAGGTTGAGAGAAGACGCAAGGCTTCTATGGACTACCTTGGTAGGATGATTAACTCATAACAATGTTTATAATAACGAATACTCCAAAACAATATGTTGAAGAAAATTTTAAAAATTTTGAAGGCATTGGCTTTCTGGAAAAAAGTTGTGCCTGTAAAGATTCCAATTAAGGATTACTGCGATTTGTTTGAAGGGAAGACTGCCCTTGTTACAGGAGGAACAGGGGGTATCGGGTTCGCCATAGCAAAGCGTTTAACGGAAGCTGGTTGTTCTGTTATTATTCTCGCACGTAATGAAGAGAGACTGAAAAAAGCATCGCAACAGATTGGTTGTAGTTATCGAGTTCTTGATATTTCAGACGTGCAGGATATTAAGAAGGTAATTTCAGCGATTTATGAAGCGAAATCACCCGATATATTGGTAAATAGTGCTGGAGTAATGGGTAAAGGTCGTTTCGGAAATGTAGAAGTTGAAGATTGGGACAAGGTTATAAATACAAATGTGAGAGGAACCTTCTTCATGACACAGGAGGTTTCTAAAAAGATGATAGAAAGAAAAATAAAAGGTCACATTCTCAACCTCTCTTCTTCTTCCGCACTAAGACCTTGTTATAGTGCTTACATAGTGTCAAAGCATTTGGTAAGGGATTTGACGCAAGGGTTTGCTAAAGAATTGATAAGACACGGAATAGTTGTTAATGCAATAGCACCAGGACCTACAGCTACTGATATGATAGGTGCAGATGAGAATGATTTAGCAAATCTTGAAGTTCCGACAGGTAGAATTGCAACTGTTGATGAAATAGCTAATTACGCCCTGTCATTATTAAGTGAAATGGGTAATATGGTGGTGGGTTCAACCCTATATGTGACTGGCGGTAGTGGTATAACTACTTGTGAATAAAACAAATAATTGAATAATAATATTATAAAAGATGGAAATATCATATAGTGAGGAACGTAATGTTCAAATTCTCTTAGCATTACTTAAAGAGAATGGTATAAAGAAGGTAGTGGCATCGCCTGGATCTACTAACGTATGTTTTGTTGGTAGTATCCAGTCAGACCCTTATTTCGAAGTTTACTCTTGTATTGACGAACGCTCTGCTGCATATATGGCTTGTGGCATCGCAGAAGAAACAGGAGAACCCGTTTTGTTGAGTTGTACGGGAGCAACGGCTTCACGCAATTATTATCCCGCAATGACAGAAGCATTCTATCGGCGGTTACCTGTTATTGCTGTTACTTCTTCTCAACAACCAGAACGTATTGGCCACATGTTAACTCAGGTTACTGACCGACGCCAGTTGGCAGCGGATGTTGTTGTTGCAAGTGTTGAAGTACCAGTCGTTTTGTCAGATGATGAAAAATGGAACTGTGAGATACAAGTTAACAAGGCTCTTCTTGCTTGCAAACAAAGAGGCGGTGGCCCTGTGCATATTAATTTAATTACAAATAGAAGTCGAGCTTTTGGTGTAAAAGAACTGCCTAAAGTAAATGCTATCAAACATTATTCTTATAATGAAATTTTACCTGATTTACCTGATGGCAAGAAAGTCGTGTTTATAGGATCTCATCGTAAGTTCTCAGAAGCGGAGACTCGTATAATAGATGATTTCTGTGCAAGTCAGGATGCAGTTGTGTTTTATGAAATGACTAGTGGGTATTACGGAAGGTATGGAATTAAGTATGATTTGATTGCTGCACAATCCATGAGCAGTTCTGCTTTTAAAAATGTAGATTTACTAATACATATAGGTGAGATTGCTGGGGCTGATTTCCAATCTTTCATTAAGCCCAGGCAGGTTTGGAGAATATGCCAGGATGGAGAAATTAAAGATCCTTTCAGAAAACTGACGACCATTTTCGAAATGGCTGAAGAAACATTCTTTACGCATTACATAGAAGAAGGCACAGACAATCACAAATTATACGATGAGTATAAGGCTGAATCAGCCCGCTTGTTTGATTTATTACGCAATACAAAGCTTCCATTCTCACATTTTTGGATAGCAGCTCAGTTGGTACACAGGTTACCTGAGAATTCTGAAATTCATGCGGGTATTCTGAATAGTTTTAGGTCATGGAATTTATTCGAATTGCCAAATAATGTTCATGGTTACTGTAATGTTGGAGGATATGGTATTGATGGCTGTGTGTCATCTTTAGTCGGGTCTTCTTTTATTCATCCTGAGAAACTATATTTTGGTGTCTTTGGCGATTTGGCCTTTTTCTATGATATGAATTGTTTAGGTAATCGTCATATAAAGAATAACGTAAGAATCATTTTGGTCAATAATGGCAAAGGAAATGAATTTCATAATCGAGGGCAACTGTGGGAAAAGGCTTTCACTTCTGATGAAATTGACAGATTTGGCTCTGCTGCAGGGCATTTCGGGAACAAATCGCCTGAATTAGTAAAGCACTTTGCTCAAGATTTGGGTTTTGATTATTTTTGTTCTTCTAATAAGGAAGAGTTTGAGAAAGTTGCTCCTGTTTTTACACAGGGAGAAATAACCGAAAAACCTCTATTCTGGGAAATCTTTACCAATGGTGACGATGATGCCCTAGCTTATCAGATGGTGCGTTCTCTCGAAGAAAACACTATTGCTAAGATAAAAGTGAAAGTCGTTGATGGGATGCGTGATGCGGTAGGTGATAATATGCTAAGAAAAATACATGCTCTTGTGAAATAGCTAGGGGTGAATACTGTATTGACAATTTGGTGGTCGAACGAGCGATAGGGCCATTGACTGTACAAAAGAAAAATGGATTATTCTTTTGCAGTCCGAAGGGAACGAAGAACTCAGGGAAATACAATACATTTATATCGACCTGTTTACAGAAGTGTCGCAACTTCTGTGACTTCTTCGTGGACTATGTCAGGGCATGGATCCGAGGCCGTAGGGACTTTGGCAATCTGATCAGACAGGTGTTTGCTTCAGCTTCTAATTTAAATAAGTTAAATTTTAAAGGAATCAAGAAAGACGGGCTATCAGAATGCCCGACCTAAAAGGTTTTCACATATTTTTGGACGCTTACATGAAATTCTCTGTTTTAATGTCTTTATATAATAAGGAGAATCCACATTATTTGGACTTGTCTTTAAATAGCATATTCACACAGATTGTTCTACCAGATCAAGTGGTACTTGTCATAGATGGCCCTATTGGAGAAGAACTGCAAAGTGTGGTCCAGAAATATGCTGATAAAAATCATTCTTTGGACGTATATCCGCAAGAGAAAAACCGAGGTTTAAGCACTGCATTGAACATTGGATTGGAGAAATGCCGGAACGAAATAGTTTTCCGTATGGATACCGACGATATATGTTATCCTAATCGATTTGAGCGCATTCTTAAAGAATATGAGAAGGATAACGAATTAGAGATAATAGGCTCTTTCTCAACTATGATAGATGAAGAGGGAAAGGTGATCAAGGGAATGACAGCTCCTACATCGCAGAAAGAGATATATCGTAATGTATGGACGTGTCCTTTTATTCATCCTACTGTGTCCTTTAAAAAGTCATCCTTAATGCGTGTGGGAAGTTACAACCCCAATTCTGGGCCACGTCAAGATGACTATGAATTGTGGTTCAGATGTGTGGAAAACGGATTGAAATGTAAAAACATTGATGAACCATTGCTCTATTATCGTTTCTTTAAAGATAGTGTGGCCAGAAACAACATCAAAGTAGGATGGTGGCGCGCAAAAGTAGGCCTTAAGGGAGCTTGGCGTTGTAAGTGCCCGCTGATTGCATATATCGGTGTTTGTTACCCGCTGGTAAGGGCTTGCATGCCGTCTTTTATAAGGCAGCTTATGTATAAGGTGTCTGACAAGATAAACCCAAGAACGAATTAATAGATCTATTATTGATAGTTAAAAATAACAATGAATATTCTTATAACAGGAGTCCATGGTTTTGTGGGCTCTAATCTTGTGAAAGCTCTTTCAAGAGAGCATACTATTTACGGGTTGGATATTATATCTCCTATTAAAGATGGTGTAAGGTTTACTTTCTCATGGGATTATCTTGATAAGGAAGATGGTATCCCTGCTGTAGATGCTATCATCCATCTGGCAGGCAAGGCGCATGATACCAAAAATGAAGCGGCTGCAGATGTGTATTTCAAAGTGAATACTGATTTGACGAAAAAGATATATGATTACTTCTTGAAGTCAAAAGCAAAGAAGTTCATCTTCTTCAGTACAGCAAAAGCTGCTGCGGATAAGGTGGAAGGTGTATTGACCGAAGATGTAGTGCCTTCTCCTGTAGGGCCTTATGGTGAGAGTAAGATTGCGGCTGAGAAGTATATTCAAGATCATCTTAAAGATGACAAACAAGTGTACATACTAAGGCCCTGTATGATTCATGGACCAGGAAATAAAGGTAACTTGAACCTGCTATATGGGGTGGTGAAGAAGGGAATTCCCTGGCCTTTAGGTGCATTTGAGAATAGAAGAACATTCACCTCTATAGAGAACCTGTGCTTTGTTATTGATGGACTATTGACGAAAAATGTGTCTACAGGTATTTACAATATGGGTGATGACGAGGCTTTGAGTACCAATGAGCTGATAGAAGAAATTTGCAAATCATTAGGAAAGAAGGCTCATATCTGGAAGTTGCCCAAGGGCTTGATGACAGGTATAGCCAAGATTGGTGGCGCTTTGCATCTCCCGTTGGATTCTGAAAGACTTCGCAAGCTGACAGAAAACTATATTTCGTCGAATGCCAAGATAAAGAAGGCTTTGGGTGTAGAGAAAATGCCTGTAGATGCTCGTACAGGACTCAAAAAGACTCTTGACTCTTTTAGAGCATAAAAAAAGGAATGAGAGCTACCGAACAACTCTTTTTCGAACTAATACAAGTTGCCATAGGCCATTGCAATACTCTGAGTAGGAGCCCATCGGAGAATGAGTGGGAAGCATTATTCGAGTTGGCCGATAAACATGCTGTGGCGGGTGTTGCTTTTGCTGCATTAGAAGAACTTGTAAAACAAGACCAAAAGCCTCCGACAGAGATTCTATTAGAATGGATTGGGCTGAGTGAGCAGATTAAGAACAGGAACCACATTGTTAATCAACGAAGCAAAGAGCTTGAGAAGCTTTTTGTTGATAACGGTTTTAGGTGTTGTGTGTTGAAAGGACAGGGTACAGCCCTATATTACAATACCCCCGAACTTCGGCAAAGTGGCGATATTGACCTCTGGGTGACGAAGGATGGGTGTTGTAAAACTGATGATGCAAGAAGTGATGTTTTAAAGTTTGCAGAGTCCCGTGGTTATCAGATTGACCAGATAGATATTAAACACTCAGACATTGTATTTTTTGAAGATGTACCAGTGGAGATACATTTTATGCCATCATGGATGTTTAACCCTATTAGGTATAGAAAGCTCCAGCGTTTTTTCAGAGAACAAACTGAGATTGAGTTTTCAAATCATGATACCAAGGTAGGTTTTACTCATACCACAGCAGGCTTTGATGTTGTATTCTCTTTGGTACATATCTATAGGCATGTGTTTGAAGAAGGTGTTGGATTAAGGCAGTTGCTGGACTATTATTATATATTGCAACATACTAATAAGCAACAAAGAGAAGGGGCTTTAAGTGTTCTCAAGTCTCTGGGAATGTATTCGTTTGCAGGAGGGGTGATGTATGTATTGCAAAAATGCTTTTCACTAGAATCCGAGTTATTGCTTTGTGGAGTGAATGAGCGACATGGGAAGTTCTTACTTTCAGAGATTCTATTAGCAGGTAATTTCGGCCAGTACGATTCTAGATATAAATTTCAAAGCAAGGAGAGAAGATTCACGAATGGTATCCTTCAGTTAAAACGGAACCTTCGGTTCTTATGCTATTATCCTTCGGAAGTGCTATGGTCGCCATTCTGGAAACTGTGGCATTGGTGCTGGAGAAAGAAAAAAGGGTATTTGTAGGAGTTCAGTTTTATGAGCGACAATAAGAAAGATGTACAACACTTTATCCTAACACGATTTAATTTGCTATTGTGGAATAAGGATAAAGAGGGTGGTAAGGTCAGGTCAAAGAAATGGCTGGAGCATAGGTTTGCTCTCTTCGAAAGGTATTGCTTTCCTTCGATAAAGAACCAGTCATGCCAGAACTTTGAGTGGATAGTGCTGTTTGACAGTTTGACGCCAGAAGCGTGTGTCAAGGGACAGATTCGTGACACATTGCCCTGATAGACGAAAACCTGCTGCCGGTCAAAACTGATGTCAATCCATTTGAGGCTGCAGACCTCGCTAACCCTGAGAGCGCAGTCATATATGGTGGAGAGCAATGCCTTGTCATATAGCTCACAAAGTCCTATGAGCCGTTTCATCTGCTCCTGAGATAGTACACGCGGAAGCCTTTTGGGCTTGCGGACACGAGGTAGTACGAGTCCTCCAGGTTCCTTAAGTCCCATGTACTTGTAGTAGTCCTTCAATCCGAACACGGTATGTTTAAAGAAAGACAAGCTGTAGCAATTCCTGTCCAGGAGCATAGTCAGATAGTCATCGACATCTGCCTGTGTAAAATCGTCAGGAAGTTTCTTGAGATACAATACCGCCTGCGATATCTTCAGGCGATAAGAGTAGATAGTACTGTCCGCGTACTGAGCCAAGCGGAGTTTCTTTGTGAAAAG
>Ga0310695_10004596_pt1 | contig 25190 bp, 11 predicted proteins | sample RumenRJG_04DNA_FD_203882 | JGI IMG/M metagenome (GOLD analysis project Ga0310695, IMG submission 203882) | Bovine rumen microbial communities from Lethbridge, Alberta, Canada - RJG_04 (v2) (version 2) | ecosystem: Host-associated > Mammals > Digestive system > Stomach > Rumen | place: Canada...
GCATCGCGATGAAAAACGGGGGTGTGTACAGGTCGTCGGCATATTCAAGAACACAGGTTGCAACACGAATTTTCGAACATTACGAACTCATTCCCATGCGGAGTGGGATGGTAGTGGGTAAAATTACAGCCGAAAGTGCGGGGCGTCATTTCCCGCGCGGTTGGTTCATGTCGAAAAGGTTGGCCTCAGATTCTAAAAAAGGAGAATCGTCATGAGAATAAGTGCATTGAAAATCGCGTTCGCGGCAGCGGCGGGTCTTGTCCTTTGCGCGCATGCGCGCAGCGTAAGCGTGGCGAAGTTGACGGATGCATCCGTCACTTTCGCATTCGGCGCGCAGGACGGCAACGACTACGAGCTGATCATGGCGCACGGCGCGCAGGACAGGGAGGACGACAAGCGCGGATGGACCGCGTTCGAGAAAGTGGCCGACGTCGCATGGGACCAGACCACTTGCACGTACGAGGTGCCAGAGGCGCTGCGCGACGGCCGCTATCTGCGCTTCTTCCTCATGCAGCGCAGCAACCTGCCCTATGCGAAGGAGCTGAAGAGCGTCTCGTCCACCGGCCTGCAGTGGGTCAACACGGGCGTCGCGCCAAACGGGCGCACGGTTGTGGACTTCCGCTTCGGCAAGATAACGTACTCCAACCAGACGGCATTCTTCGGCCAGGGCTGGGCGGGCAACCAGTACCTGCTAAACCAGCAGAACCGCAACGGCGGCCAGGGCTTCATGTTCCACAGCGGCGGCCAGGACCTCGGCTTCGTCGCCGCCAACACCGACTACCGCTGCCTGATTGACGACGACAACAAACTCTACTTCTCCTACAACAACATTACCAACACGATCTCGATCGGCCGCGGCGTCGGCTCGGGCAGCCTCGCGATATTCGGCTGCAACACCGGCAGGAACCTTGCGGCGTTCTCCTTCTACGGCATGAAGATCGCAAACGACGGCAACTACCAGCGCAACTTCATTCCCGCACTGGACGCCAACGGCGTGGCCGGTCTCTACGACCAGGTGGGGAACTTGTTCTACAAGAGCCAGACCGAGACGCCGCTCGTAGCAGGCGAAGAGTTCGAAGACGACCGCTTCGGCCGCGTGGTGGATTCCACCCCCTCGTTCAAGTTCCACCGCTCCATCTCAGTCGTCGCGCAGAACGACAACACCGTCGTCTTCGCATTCGGCAACCCCAACGGCAAGGCATACAAACTCTACGCCGCATACGGCTCATACGACCGCGGCCGCGACAAGAACGCATGGGACTCGTTCGACGAAGTGGCGATCATCGCCGCAGACGCCACCTCCTACACCTACACGCTGCCCGCCGCGATCAAGGCCCCCGGCACCTTCTTCCGCTTCTTCCTTCTGCAGACCGACGATCTGCCTTACGCCGCCGAACTCGCCTACATCGTCTCAGACGGCAGCCAGACCGTGCGCATCGGCTACATACCCGGCACTGACACCATGGCCGACTTCTCCTTCGGCAACATCTCGTACGTGAACGGCACCGCTTTCTTCGGCCAGGGCTGGACCGGCAACTGCTATCTCTTCAACCAGCAGAACCGCAACGGCGGCCAGGGCTTCATGTTCCACAGCGGCGGCCAGGACATCGGCTTCGTCGCCGCCAACACTGACTACCGCTGCACGATCGACAGCGACAACTACATCACGATTGCGAACGGTCTAAACTACAACGCCGTTGCCATATCGCGCGCCGCCTGCCCGATCTACGAAATGGCTGTGTTCGGCTGCTATTCGATCACCAAAGGCACTGCCTACAGGTTCGATTCGCTACTCCTGAAGGACAACGGACTCGTTGTGCGCGACCTCGTGCCTGTTAGGACAACAGACGGCAAGGGCGCTCTTTTCGACCGCGCGAACGGCGAGATTTGGAAGAATCTCACAAGCGTCGATTTCACCAAGGGAGCCGCCGTGCCGCGCCAGGGCTGGCCGACAGCTTCCACAGAGAGCTACAAGGTGGCACCTGGCGGCGCAGTCGGAAACGCCACCATTTCCGGCACGATCGTGCTGACGGAGGATACGGACTGGACAGGCGAGCAGGAGAAGCTCGTCAACGGCGTGACCGTGGACCTAAACGGACACACCCTCCACCTCTCCGCGCCCGAGACAGAGTCGATACTCTCGCCGATCGTGATCAAAGGCAGCTCCGGCACGCTGCAGCTTACCGTTCCGGCGGAACGTACCTACAACGGCGACTATCTGCGCTTCGAAGGTGCCGTGAAGATTCTCAAGGACGGTTCCGGCACCTACTTCATACAGCGCAAGATACTAGCCGTCACAGGAATCACAGTCGCAGAGGGCACGGTGAAGTACGGCAACGAGTCCGTCATCACACTCGGCATACCGATCGAAGTGCTTGACGGCGGAACGTTCGACATGGCCGGCAAGGGCAACGGAAACGTGCCCTTCATGAGGATCTGCGGAATGGGTCCCGACGGCAAGGGCGCCCTTCGCAACACCGGCGCAGACGTTGGCAACGGATCCGCGCAGATGGCGGGCCTCGAGCTCACCGGCGACGCAGGGGTATATGGAACCGGCCATCTCGGCCTCATCAACAGCGGCTATGCGGCCACCACGTTCGAGCTGAACGGCCACACTCTCACGATCGACCTCACGGCGGGGCGCGGCTTCTGGTTCTGCAACACCACGGGCACGACTGGCGGCACGGTGTATACCAAGGGCGGAATTCCGTACTTCCACAGAAACGCCGTGAACATCCCGAACGTTGACTTCGTGGTTGACGGCGCGACGTCGATCTTCCGCGTGCCCACTGGAACGGTGTCAAACCCAGTCAACATCAAGTCGCTAACGGTGAAGAACGGCGGCTCGTTCGAGGAGGGATACCAGTCCACGCACATGCAGGACCTCATCCTGCTAGACGGCGCGCTGGTGCCGAACACCGCGGTGAAGTGGATATACGTCTCGGGCACCATACTCGTCTCGAACGAGACGAGCAACGTGACGATCTTCCCGCCGCTCAACGGCACGGCGAAGCTCGTCAAGAAAGGCGCCGCCACGCTCACCATCGCGAACAACCACACCGACCAGCGCATAGACGGCGGCGTTGAGATCTTCGGCGGCAAGGTGGTGATGGATTCCTCGGCCTCCACGCGGTATCCGGAGCGCGCGATCTCCTCGCAGCCCGTGCCGGTGATCATCCACTCGGGCGGCACGCTCGACATGACCGCGTGCGGCTCTTCCCCCTTCGCGCTCTCTGGCCTTGTGATCGACGAAGGCGGCACGCTTCTCCACACTGCGGAGAACGTGATCTCGTTCACGCGCTCGCCATCCTTCGACATGCCGCAGCCCTTCTCCTTCTCGGGCACCGTCAACTTCGCCGTGCAGGCGAACTTCCTGCTTGGCGAGTTCTTCGCCGGCGCGAACGCGCCCGCCGCTGGCACCTCGATCGCTCTTCTCACAGCAGGCGCGATCACCGCAAACACAGGCGGAGGAGTCAACGTGGTCGGATGCCCGTATGACTACGACATCGACGTCACGCCAAATGCGATCACGCTCAAGACGTACTCGGAAAGCGCAACGCCTCCTCCTGCCCCGATCAAGATATGGCCGGTGGGCGGCAACTACGTATATGGCGACAGCACGACCGGCGACAACTTCCGCTACCCGCTCGCGCGCCTTCTCGCGGCCGAGGGATGGAACGTGCAGATGACCGGATGGCGCAGCACGAATCCCAACGGCCTTCAGAACGCCAACAAGGCATGGTGCCGCCACGCGGGCGCAATCGACCTCGCGCTCAAGACGTCCGCAGGTCGCGCCGGCATTCTCGAGGGACTCGAGACGTACGCCTTCGCCGCGAACGAGCCGGACTTCACGATATTCGTCTGCGGCGACATTGACGTGACCGACAACGTGGGCGACGCTACGGTGCTAGCCAACTACAAGGCGGCCGTGACGCGCATCAAGGCGGCGCTGCCGATGACCACCATAATCGCCTCGACGATCCCTGGCGCAAGCGTCAGCCTCAACAGCCAGATCACGGACTGGTGCGCATCCGAGACGGACGTCGAGTGCGTTGACCTGGCTGGGGCGTTCTCAGGCGGCATAACCGCGGCGTCATGCGACAACGCGGCGAACCTCCTGAAGGCGAAGCTACTGACGCTAGCGACAGCAGAAGGCAAGATCAACCCCTCGACGTGGACGCGTCCCGCAGTCACCCTCGGCGCGGAGAACAACGTCCCCGCCGAGTACCTCGCCGGCTTCACGCACGTCCGCACGATCGAGCCCACCATCTACGGCTACACCCAGAACCCTGCGGACATCCCCTACTCGTACGCGCCCCCGATGAAGACGACAGGCATCTCCAAGGTCGGCTACTACATCGAGCTCGTGCGCAAAGACACGGGCGCCCTCCAGGCGCTGTGGGTGGACATGGACGCTCCCGGCACCACCTGGACCGACGTCTCCTTCCCCGTGACCATTGCTCAGCAGAAGCAGCAGGTCGTCACCAAGCTCCATGTGTGGAGCAACTCGGGCGGCGTCACGCCCGTCGCCGCGAACGACGACTCGGTTGAAGGCTACATCGAGTTCAATCCTCTCAACTACAACGGCAACGACACCGACACCGCCGGCGCGATCTCCGAGCCTTGGAGCGGCAACATCTACGGGTTCAACGACACTTTCAACACAAGCGGCTCAAACGGGCACGGCTGCTTCCAGCTGATGCGCAAGTTCTCCGACGCGACCGTGTTCCCGCAAGGCGAAGTACTCTTCGCCTACAACAACTGGGGCAAGGGCACAGGCGACACGCAGCCGCGCGCGATCGGCATCGGAACGCTGGCGGACTTCGGCAACCTCGGCTACAACACGACGAAGACGTTTGACCGCACGTTCACCTGCGGCGAAGACGGCACGGACGCCGGGAACATTTCCTCCCCCGCCTACTCGCTCATCCACATCGGCTTCTGGGTGAAGTATGCGGACGGCGCACCTTCTCGCGCGGCCCTCGCCGACGCCGTCTGGTCAAGCACCGCCGACGCCGCGTTCGCCACGGTCGGCAATTGGACTGCGGGCGGCGGCGCGGCCACAACGCTCGCGGACAGCAACCTTCTCATCCCAGAGAGCGCCAACCAGACCTTCACGTACAACGGCTGGGATCCGATAAGCCTGCCCTCGTCGACGCTCATGGTGGACGGCAAGGCCACCTTCCCCGAGGTTGGCGGCATCTACTTCGCCGGCCTCGACATGGCGCAGACGGGCAAGCTGACGTTCGATCCCGTGAAGTTCTCCATCCGCACGGTCGCGCCGCCCACGTTCGCGGCGGGCGCGAAGCTCGCGCTCACATCGAACTACGCATCCTTCACGAAGGGACGCTTCCTCCTGATGACGTGGAACAACGGCACGCTCGACATGACCAACGCCGAACTGAACGCCCTCTTCGACGCCACGAGCGCGAGCGGCGCAGACGTCAAGGTGTGGGCCGAGAACCTCGCGCAGGGCGGCCGCCTCTGGCTCGACCTCGACTACACCGCCACGAAGACGCGCATGAACGTTCTCTGCGTGGGCGATTCTATCACGCACGGCAGCGACTCCACCTACGGCAACTGGCGCATCTTCCTGATGAAGCTCCTCGCCGCAAAGGGCTACGCGCCGGTCAGCAAGGGCCACCGCTTCGACCAGAGCCACGACATCTGCGGCGCGACGATGCCCGACGAGTGGATATACCATTCCGGCATCAGCGGCCAGCGCCTCATCACGAGAAACGGCGGCGGCACGATCGACCAGATCGAGGCCACGCTCGACCAGGCGGGCGACGTGGACTTCGTTCTCGTGAAGCTCGGCACGAACGACATCAACTCGAACGGCTCCAGGGCAGAGGAGCTCTTCCCCGTGTGGAAGGAGCTCGTGTGGAAGACGCTAAACCAGAAGCCGCACGCCAAGTTCATCGCGGGCGCGGTTGTGGACATCGCATACAATGCGGCCCTGGACGCGCAGGTGGTTGCGTTCAACACGATGATGAAGAACGCCGCACAGGACGACACCTTCCCCGCGAGGCGCGTCTATTTCGCCGACCTCTACACGCCCTGCTACCGCTACGACCAGGGCGGCAACTACATCACGGGCAGCTTCTATGACGCGACGAACCTGCATCCCGACTGGCCGGGCGAGATCAAGATGGCCGAGACCTACTGCGCCGCAATCGAAGGCGCAATGGCCGAAGACGCCAGCTTCGTTCCCGGCGCCGCAGAAACTGACGTGCCTACTTCGTCCGGAGCCGAGAACACCCTTCCGAGGTCGTTCCTGAATGGTCTAACGCGCGCCCGCGTGCTCGACATCGCCGCGTGCAACGGCATGATCCTCAGCGACTACGGAATGGTGCCGTACTCCTTCAAGAACGACGCCGCGCCAGTAAGCGACCTCTCGCGCGTGGGCTACTACATCGAGCTCAAGCGCCGGAACAACGCGCAGAGCGACTACCACGGCCTCGTGCGCTGGCTGTGGGTGTCGATGGACGCCTTCGGCGACCGCACGCTCGACGACGTTGGCGTGCCGCTCTTCAAGTACAACCAGACCGTGGTGCGCCGCATGCGCGTGATTTCCAACATGCCCGGCATTGAATCTACTGCTGCCGAAGCGACGGGCGTATCCGGATGGGTGGAGTTCTGGCCTAGCTCGTACTCCAACGGCGCAAGCGGAATAGAGGGTGCTGTGGCAAAGGCATACGGCTTCGACTGGAACGACACCCGTTCCGACAACATGTCCGGATACGGTGCGATGCAGGTGCACCGCTTCACGCCCGGCGCGGCAAATCAGGCGCAGGTGTTGTTCAGCTTCAACCGCTGGACTACAAGCGGCTCGTGGGAGATCGGCCTCGGCAACTTCTCCCACCAGAGCCTCGGCTCGGTCGACTGGACGTTCATCGGCGATCCCGGCAAGGGCATGACCGAGACGATGGCGGCCGACGCGTACGAGGTGGCGAGAATCGAGATCTGGACGGCGTCGATGGCGAACGACCCCGACGCGCCGACGGCCGCGCTCGTGTATGTTGACGGCGTCGAAGACGACGGCGACACCGCCACCGTCACAGGCACGCTTGCAGACTTCGGCTTCGGAGCCGAAAGCGCCAAGATCACCCTCGAATGGTCGGACGACCCTGCGTTCGCCACCATCGCAGGGACGGCTGACCTCGGCGAGATCGACGAGCTTGGCAAGTTCAGCGCCACCGCTACGGACCTCTCAAGCGGCAAGACATGGTACTTCCGCTTCACGAGCATGAACGACAAGGGCAAGAGCGCGGTCTCCGACAACAGCGACCCGCTCACCCTCATGGCGGGATACTGGCGGCCTCAGACGACCGCGGACGTATGGACGTCCATCGCCTGGCTCAAGGACGGCACTGGCTCGCCCATGGCGTTCAATCCAGTGTGGACGGCGGTGTTCGACGGCCTGGAGCCAACGAAGACGGCGACCGTCAACATCCCCGAAGAGGTGAACGCCAGCAAGATCGTTGTGCAGGGCAGCTCGGACTACGTCTTTGACGGAGCCGGCGCAATTACCTCCAGGCGCCTCGTCAAGGAAGGCAGCGGCAACCTTACGATCGAAGCGAGAGCCCTTGCTGGCACGCCCGACATCGAGATCCGTGCAGGCGTGGTCAAGCTCGGCGACAGCGCGGTGGTGGGCGCGGCCGGATCCAACGGAGGCACGATCACCGTGAAGAGCGGCGGCCAGTTCGACTTCAACCACATCGACACAACGAGCGGCAACAATCGTGCTCGCGCGCTGATCACGAGCGGCAAGACGTTCGTGATCGAGGGTGAAGGTCCCGACGGAACTGGCGCGCTCACGACAACCGCGCAGAACGAATTCTGGGGCTCGCCGATCAACGAGGTGATAATGACCGGCGACGCCACGATCGGCGGCGTAAGCCGCATTGACATCCGCGGCAACTCGAAGAACTCGATCACGGGTCCGGCCGACGCCACGCTGACCATCAAGAACAGCGCGGCCAACCGCACGCGCGGACTCAACGTGCATGGCCCGATCTCCGTTGGCAAGATGGTGATTGCCGAAGAGGGATGCTACTGCCCTGAGGGCGGCGGCTTCACGCTGAACATACCCAACGGCATCGAGCTTCACGGCGCATTCTCGATGTGGGCCGCAACCGGCGCGTGGAACGTCGGCGGCATGGTGGCCGTGGGCGACAGAGCCTACATCGGCAACGACAACGGCACCGGCTACATCAGAACGCCTCTCACCGTCTCCGAAGGCGCCAAGCTCACAATGGGCGGCGGCGCCACAACGCACTACATGGAAACCGTCACGAACAGAAGCGAGATCACGGTGGCGAACGGCAACCACTACATCTACGGCGACCTGGTGAACGAAGGCAATCCCGTGATCAGGACCGGACGCAACTTCTTCATCTATCCGCGCACCGTGACTGGCGATTCGCGCATCGAGGCGAGCGGCGGGCAGACGTTGCTCAGCGGCAACTCCGACTGGGGCGACGCCGCGCTTGCCGTGTCGCTTACCGGCGGCGGCGAACTTGTGATCGGCTCGAACAGCGACGGATACGGGATGCCGAAGTTCGGCAAGAACAAGCTCACCGTCAATGCGGCGAGCGGGCATACGGGCACGGTGTACTTCCATCCTTCCACCTCAGCCGCCATCGACGGGATTACCTGCTACGGAACGATCAGCAAGTTCTTCATGCAGGGGCCTAACGTCAAGACGAAGAACGCCGGTCCGATCATTGCCGGATACGCCAACGACATTGTGTTCACCGCGAACAACCTAGAGGCCGGAAACGGCAACGGACGCGGCGAATGGACAATCACCGGCGCGAACACGCACATCGCCGTGAAGGGTCTCTACTCCCACTGGATCGGTTCCGACTACTACGCGGGTTCGTTTACGTTCAGAGACGGCATTCTCGAAATCGGTTCGGACGGCATCAAGGAGGCGTGGACCGCTCCGACGCGTACCGCGTTCAACATGGAGAGCGGCACCCTGCGCGCGACCGACAACTTCTCCATCGGCAAGGCCGGCATGAGGGCCTTCTTCGGCGGCCCGGTCAAGGGCGGCCACGTCACGTTCGACCTGAACGGCAAGAGCGTCAAGTGGGGCACGGGCCTCGCGGGCGCGAGCGACGTCACGCTCACCGGCGGTGGAACGTTCGCGCCGGACCGTCCCGGAATCCAGGGCATCCCGCTCGGCAAGTGGACGGTTGACACCACGGCCCCCGTCGATCTCAGAAACGCGGCAGGCTTCGCGGGCGGTCTCTCGCTCGCCGAGAACACCACCGCCACGCTCGACATCGCCGGCACGAACATGGTCGAATTCCTCGCCTGGACATGGAGCGGCAACGACTGGAACGACATGCGCCCGAGGTTCATCGCGAACGAGCCCATCACGCCCTTCGTGGCAACGTCGCTCACATACCTCAACCGCGCGGCTTCGCAGATTACCGATGTGAAGTACGGCAGCGGCTCGGGCTTCAACTACATGGGCGAATTCTACGTGAGCGCGGAACAGGCCGGCACATGGTACTTCAACTACAGAGCGAAGACGCATCACGGCGTGTTCATCGACGACACGGAGCTTTCCACCACCGGTCCCGACGCGGAAGGCACCGTGAGCAAGGATCTCTCCGAGGGCTGGCACAAGTTCATGATCTCGCTCTACACGGGCGCGGCCAATCCCCAGATGGGCGCATACAGCGGCGCGGACTGCATAAAGTTCAAAGTAGGAGCGAACGGTACATACCAGGTGTTCGACACCACCACCGTGCCGATGCGCATGCGTCAGCACCTCGGCGCGCGTACGAGCGTGAGGTGGCGCAAGTACGCACATCCCGGAAGCACTCTCGACATCTACGACACGATCGACGAGAGCCTCTACGCCGCAATCGACATCGTGACAAACTCGATTCAGATCATGCACGCGAAATTCTCCAATGGCGCAAGTGCGCCACTGGGCGGCGCGTGCACGCGCTTCGACGGCCACTTCTACGTCTCCGCTGCCGATGCGGGCCAGTGGACGTTCCAGGGCAACTTCGACGACCAGATCGCGCTTGAGGTGGACGGCCGCCGTCTCTTCACGGTCAAGTCCAACTGCGCTACCGCAAGCGGAAGCATCGTGCTCGGCAAGGGCTGGCACAAGTACGACCTCCGCCTGGGCGACAACTCGTCCGGCACGAGCGGCGGCACTGGCGGCGGCCTTACGGACGCGGATGGCAACATCTGCGCGCTCGAGTTCAGCGTGAACGGTGGCGCATACCATGCGTTCGACGAGCGCTATCTGCCGCTCGCCTACAATCCCGGCGACGCGCAGAAGTTCGAGCAGCCCGGCCTCGGCGGAGAGATCGAGCTCGCGGCAGGATCCACTCTCGTGAACGCGCCGCGCGAAGGCGGCTGGTGCCCAGTGTATGGCACTCTCAAGGGCTCCGGCACGCTCTCCGGTCCGTTCCGCTTCACAGGCGAGGAGAACTCCTGGGAGATGCACGGCAACGCCTCGCACGCCGCTCTGGACGCCGTGACGTTCGAGAATCCGCTTAGCGACGCCCTCGCGGGCCTCAAGGGCGTGAAGGCCGTGTTCAACCGCAAGCCCACACGCTCCGGATACGACGTCACGGAGAACACTCTCGGGATTACCTCCGAGAACGCGGCCGCGATGCGACTCGTCGTGAAGGACGACGAAGGCAACGACTACTCCGAGGACTTCACTCTCAAGGTACAGAACAGCAAGCTGCGTCTGATCAACGCACATCCCGGCGGCTTCTCGCTCTTCTTCCGCTAAAGAAGGCTTGAAAGTCTTATGGTTCCAATGTTTGAGGGTGTGAATAGTCTCACACCCTCAAACTCTCAAACTTTCAAACTTTCTTTAATCTGCCACTAACAATTGAGTGGTACACTATTGGCGTTTTCCGGGATTTCAGAACAACAACAAACAAACCGAAAGGAAAAACGCCATGAACAAGAAAAGCGTAAGAACATGCGGAATCGTCCTCTCCGCCACGCTGCTTGCAGGCCTGGTGGCCGTGCATGCGGCGGAAAAGAAGGACATGTCGACGAAGATCGCCGAGAGCACGGTGACGACGAACGACAACGGCTCCGTCTCGCGCGTGTTCGTGGAGAGCTCGATCACCACAAACGGCAACCTGGTTACGGAGCATCGCCGCGAAACGCGCACGAGCATGGACTCGGACGGCAACGTGCTCGGCACCACCACAAGCGAATACGCCCAGAGCTACAATGTGGGCGACACCGGCTGGAAGCTCAACACGAAGCTCGGCGCGGACGTGGAGAAGCCCGTCCCCACCGACACCTTCATGGGCCTCAAGTTCGGCGACGTGATAGGCGACACGAACACAGTGCGCGAGGCAGGCGAGCCCTCCCTTCTGCGCGTCGCGTTCAAGCCCAAGAAGCCTCTTGCCGGCTTTGACGACTACTACGCCTACCTCACTCCCAAGACGCACAAGATCGCCAAGGTGTGCGCATGCGCGAAGAACGCCGTCGAGCCGGGAGGCAGCTGGCGCCGCCACTACCTGATCGAGGCTCTTGAGAAGCGCTACAACACGTGGGCGCGCCTCTGCAGCTTCACCCGCCCCTACTACGCCTTCGACGTATCGCCCACCCGCGGCGTCACGGTGTGCCTGGCAGGTGCATCAACGACGTACCAGACGGTGATCACCGCGTGGGACGATGACATCGTGCGCCTTGGCGACGAGGAGGAGCAGCAGCTCCGCCAGGAGGCCCGCAAGGCCGCCGCCGACAAGCGCGACCAGAAGGTCAAGGACGCCGCAAGCGCCTTCTAACAGGGCATCAGGCGCGCCAGAAGCGCCACCACCGCGGTGTCGGTGCGGAGGATGCGCGGCCCGAGCGAGAGACGTTCGAAGCCATGCGACTCGAGAATAGCCACCTCGTCATCGGTCCAGCCGCCCTCCGGCCCCACCGCAACAAGCACACGCCCGGGTCCAGCGCAATGCGCTGACTGCCCGGGCGTTTCTTTGCCCTGCGCGTACGGATGCGCCACAACACGTCGCGAAGAGTCGGCAAAGTCAACCTCGAAGCGTCCGCCCTCAATGTAGCGCCGAAAGTTTCTTTCGATCTGGATCTTGGGCAAAGCCGTTGTGCCGGCCTGCATGAGACCGTCGAGAAGAAGCGGACGATGCACGCTCTCCTTCAGCAACTGCGCGCCCCAGAACGCCTTCTCCGTCTTCTGCGCGCCAACAAGCACGATGCGCCCCACGCCCATCTGCGCAATCTGCGGCAGAAGGCGTTTCATGGCGCGCGGACGCGGCGGCGCAAGAAGCAGATCGGCCCATGGCGCAGGCGGTTCGTCGCGATGCTCGCAGCGCACGGTGATGCGTCCCTGGAGGAGTCCCGTCGCGGGATCAGGCGGAAGCGTCTCTATCGCCTCGATCACGCCCTCGCCCATGAGGCCATCCACCACGCCAGTGCGCAGCACCTGCCCCACTTCGCCGTGCAGCACGTTTATGACATGCTCCGCGCGCACGCCGTCGAACACGGCGCACCCGCCCTGTATCTCGCCTGGCTCGAATAGTATGCGGTTCATTTCGCCTTAGGCGTCACCCACGAGACGCTCATCATGTCTTCGCGCAGAATCTCGTTCGCGACGGACAGCACGTCGTCCGCAGTGACCGACTCAACGGCATCAAGAATCGTCTCGGGCGCAATCACCCTTCCATACGTCTGGACGGCGTTGCCGAAGAAGAACATGCGCGCGCGCTGGTTCTCCATGCCGATGCGGAAGTTGCCCAGAAGGAAGTCCTTCGTGCGGCGCATCTCGGCTGCGGACGGCTTCTTGGCCTTGATGCGCGCGAATTCCCTCTCGATCGTCTCGAGCGCCTGCTGCGCGCGCGCGGAATCGAGACCCGCCGTCACCGCCCAGCCGCCAACGTCGTCGAAGAACTGAAGCTGCGAGCGGATGTCGTAGCTGAGCCCCTTCTTCTCTCGCACGCTCTGGAAGAGGCGCGAGCTCATCGTGCGCCCCATCAGGCAGTCGAAGACATTCGCGGCGGTCTTGCGGCGCAGGGTGGCGTGCACGCCGAACATGCGGAACCCCAACGCAAGCTGCACCTGCTGTATGTCGCGCTCTGCGCGAACCTCGCGCACGGGGCGTGGACGCGCCCGTACCTTCTCGAACCCGAGCGGCGCGCCGCCGGCGAGTCCTCCAAGCGCATCCTCCACAAGCGCGAGAGCCTGCGCCGCGTCGAAGCGACCAGCAACCACGACGCATGTTGCGCGCGGCACGTAGGCGCGGCGGATGTAGCGGCGGAGCGTCGCGGGCGTCATCTTCTCGAGAGTGGCCGCGCCGCCAGAGATCGGCAGGCCGAGGGCGTTCCCGGGGAAGAGCGCGCGTGAGAGATTCTCGCTCGCCACGGAGTCGGGCTCGTCGGCGTACATCTTGATCTCCTCCAGCACCACGTTACGCTCGCGAGCGAACTCGTCGTCGGGAATCGCGGCGCGCGTGTACATGTCGGATAGGATGTCCACCGCCGTCGCGAGCGAGTCGTACGGCATATGGGCGAAGAAGCACGTACTCTCCTCGGAGGTGTAGGCATTGAAGTTGCCGCCGCGCCCCTCTATCGCCTGCGATATCTCGAGGGCCGAGCGCGTGGTCGTGCCCTTGAAGAGCATGTGCTCGATGAAATGCGAGATTCCGGCGATGGCAGGCGTTTCGTGGCGCGAACCGCTAGCCACGAAAATTCCGAAGCACACGCTCTCCACATGGTCGTCCGGCACGAGTACAAGCTTGAGGCCGTTCTTCAGCGTCTCCAGCGAAGCCTTTGGTAGCATGATGGACCTTTCTCTCAGCAGCCTGCGGCGGCGTTCATCTCGGCTAGAGTCGTGCGGCCGTCATAGAGGGCCTTGCCCACGATCGCGGCGCGGAGGTTGGGGCGCGCGAGCGCGATGAGGTTCGCGACGTCGCGCGGGCTCGACACGCCGCCCGAAGCCGTGATTGAGCATTCAGGCGCGGCATCGCATATCGCCGCCATCTGCGCCAAGTTGGGTCCGCCGAGCATGCCGTCCGTCGCGGTGTCGGTGTAGATGATCGTCTTGACGCCTATCGCGGCCATGGCCTTCGCAAGCTCTGTCGCCTTGACCGCAGTGGTCTTGACCCAGCCGTGCGTCTGCACGAATCCGTCGCGTGCGTCGATGCCCACTGCGATGCGCTCGCCGTACTGCTCCACGGCGCGCGTGATGAATTCCGGGTTGTCCAGCGCCGCGGAGCCGATGATCGCACGCGCGGCGCCCGCCTCCAGCACTGCGGCGAGCGCCTCTGGAGTGCGAAGCCCTCCGCCAACCTCCACTGGACCTCCAAACGCCTTGATGATCGAACCAATCACCTCTGCATGGCGGGGAGTGCCCGCAAACGCGCCATCGAGATCCACCACATGGAGCTCGCGCCCGCCCTGTGCGCGCCAGTCGCGCGCCTGCGAGGCGGGATCGTCGTTGTAGGTGGTCACGTCGTCCGCGCGCCCTTGGCGCAGACGCACGCACACGCCGCCCTTCAAGTCTATTGCCGGTAGTATCGTCATTTTCTATGCCTGTGTTTTGTCTGTTATGGTGTCATTCGAATTTTCGCAAGAAGAGGATTGGCGCGCGAACTTGGGATTGCAGCCTGCGATCACGAGCGCCACTTCGCCCTTCACCTTGGCGTCCCTGAATTCGGCGGCGAGATCAGAGAGATATCCGCGCGACACGCGCTCATGCATCTTCGTGAGTTCAATGCATACAGCGGCTTCGCGGTCGCCCAGCGCATCCAGAGCCGCCTCAAGCGTGGCGCCGATGCGGAACGGCGACTCGTAGCAGATTATAGTGTGCTCCTTGTCGCGGTCCTCCGCGAACCAGTTGCGCAGCGCGCCGGGCCCGCGCGGAGGGAATCCCCTGAAAGTGAACGACGACGTGGAGAGTCCGCTCATGAGAAGCGCCACGTTCACCGCGCTCGCGCCTGGGATCACGTCGTACGGCACGTTCTCCTTCGCGCATGTGCGTATGAGCCGGTAGCCGGGATCCGAGATGCCCGGGTAGCCACCGTCCGAGCAGAGCGCCACCTCTGCGCCGCCTTTCACGGCGGCGACGATGCGCTCCGTCACTCGTTCCTCGTTGCCCTGGCGGTACGACACCATCTCGGGACGCGGCACGCCGAAATGCGACAGAAGCTGCCATGTGCGGCGAGTATCCTCGCAGGCGATGATGGCGGCGCCCTTCAGCGCCTCAAGCGCACGCGGCGATAGATCACCGAGGTTGCCTATGGGAGTGGCTACTACGTGCAGCATCGCCTACGCCTTGGCCACCGCGATCTTCGCGGCGTGTCCGTTGAGGTCCACGCTTGCGCCTTCGCACGGCGCGAAGTCGAGCGACAAGGCAAGCGTCTCGGCCTTGACGTAGTCGACATGCGCAGTGAGCGCGGCCTCGGTCTCGGCGTCCACCTCTGCCGTCACCACGATGCGCTGCGTCACCTCGAAGTCGGCCTCCTTGCGCATAGACTGCACATGGCTCACAAACTCGCGGGCGAGCCCCTCTGCCACGAGCTCCGGCGTGAGGGCCGTCTCCAGGCCCACCACCACGGCGCCTTCCGACGCCACAACCATGCCCGCCTTCGGCGTGCGCGTGACAAGTACGTCCTCTTCCGTCAGGTCGAAGCCTTCAACACTGGCAGATCCGGAGAAGCTCTTCATCGCGGCGATCGCCGCCGCGACGGCCTTCATCTTGGGGCCGCACTTGCGCCCGAGCGTCTTGAAGTTCGCCTTGAAGCTGACGTCGCAGAGCGCCGTCTCGTCGGCGATGTACTCGATCGACTTGATGTTGAGCTCGTCGAGGATCAGGTCGTCCAGCTTTGTGTCCACGCCCGCCACTAGGATCTTCGCGAGCGGCTGGCGCACCTTGAGGTCGTTCTCCACGCGCAGCTGGCGGCCAAGCTTCACGATGGTCTGCACCGCGGCCATGTCGCGCTCGAGCGCGAGGTCGCGCGCTCCGGCGCGGGCCGTGGGGAAGTCGCAGAGATGCACGCTCTCAGGATCGCTCTTGCCCTTGAGGTTGCGGTAGATGGTCTCGCTGATGAACGGCGTGAACGGCGCGGCCACCTTCGAGAGCTGCACGAGCACGTAGCGGAGCGTGCGGTAAGCCTGGAGCTTGTCGCCGTCGTTCTGGCTCTTCCAGAAGCGGCGGCGGCTGCGGCGGATGTACCAGTTCGTGAGGTCCTCGATGAACGCGACGAACGGACGCACCGCGCGCTGCAGGTCGTACTGGTCCATCGCCGCCGTGACGTCGGCGATGAGAGTCTCCATCGAGGAGACGATCCAGCGGTCGAGCACGTTGTCCGAGTTCGGGGAACACACTTCCTCGTCGTGGAAACCGTCCACGTTTGCGTAAGTCACGAAAAAGCTGTATGCGTTCCACCACGGGATCAGAAGGTCGCGCAGGATCTGCTTCACGCCGTTCTCGGAGAACTTGAGGTTCTCCGCGCGCACCACGGGCGAGTAGATCATGTAGAGGCGGATCGCGTCGGCGCCGTATGTGTCGAGCATCTTCGTGGGATCGGGGTAGTTCTTGAGGCGCTTCGACATCTTCTTACCGTCCTCCGCGAGCACGAGGCCGTTGACGACCACGTTCTTGTAGGGCGACTTGCCGAAGAGCATCGTGCCGAGCAGCATGAGCGTGTAGAACCATCCGCGCGTCTGGTCGAGGCCCTCTGCGATGAAGTCGGCCGGGAAGAAGTCGACAACGGACGGGGACTCTGGCGTCCCCGAACTCCGCCCATGGTTACCGCCTTCGGCGGCTTCTCCCATATAGTGCTGCTGGGCGTAGGGCATTGAACCGGATTCGAACCAGCAGTCGAGCACTTCGGGGGTGCGGTGGTAGGTCTTGCCGTCTTTGACGATCACGACCTTGTCCACGAAGTGCTTGTGCAGGTCGGTCACCTTCACGCCGGAGAGCGCCTCGAGCTCGGCGATCGAGCCCACGCAGATCATGTCTGACGGGTCGGCGTCGTTGATCCACACCGGGATGCAGCTGCCCCAGAAGCGGTTGCGGCTGATGTTCCAGTCGCGGGCGTCCCTGAGCCAGTTGCCGAAGCGCTTGTCGCCCACGTAGTCGGGCGTCCAGTGCACGGTGGAGTTATTGGCCACGAGCTTGTCGTGCAGGTCCTCCACGCGCACGTACCATGCGTCGATCGCGCGGTAGATGAGAGGCGTGTCGGTGCGGTCGCAGAACGGGTAGGAGTGGACGATCGTCGCCTGGTGGACGAGTTTGCCCTCGGCCTTGAGGCGCTTGATGATGTCCTTGTCGCAGTCCTTGCAGAAGCGCCCCTTGTACTCCGGCACCTCGTCCGTGAAGTTGCAGCTAGAGTCGAGCGGATCCGCGAACGCCTCGATTCCGTTCGCCTTGCACACGCGGAAGTCGTCCTCGCCATAGGCGGGCGCGATGTGCACGAGGCCAGTGCCGTCGTCGGTGGTCACGTAGTCGTCGTTCAGCACCGTGAACGCGCCCTCCGCCTCCTTTGCGGCGAAGTACGGGAAGATGGGCTCGTAGCGCCAGCCCTTGAGGGCGTCGCCCTTGAACTCGGCCACGGTCTCGTACTGTTCGGGCTTCTTGAAGATCGTCGCGAGGCGCGCCTTGGCCATCACGTAGATGGGCCTGGCGTCGTCGGTGAGATCGCGAACGGCCACGTAGTCGATCGACGCGCCGGCGCAGATTGCGAGGTTCTCCGGGAGGGTCCAGGGGGTGGTGGTCCAGATGAGGAGGTAGACGGTTTCGTGGTTCGCGGGCAACGAGCCGCTCACCACGCGAACGCGCACCGTCACGGTGGGATCCTGCACGTCCTTGTAGTTGCTTCCGGCCTCGAAGTTCGAGAGGGGCGTGGAGAGCTTCCAGGAGTAGGGCATGATGCGGTGGCTGCGATAGACGCGGCCCTGGTTCCACAGCTGCTTGAACACCCACCAGATGGTCTCCATGAACTCCGGGTTCATGGTCTTGTAGTCGTTGTCGAAGTCGACCCAACGGCCCATGCGCGTGACGGTCTTGCGCCATTCGGAGACGTAGCGAAGCACCATCGAGCGGCACTGCTCGTTGAACTTGTCGACGCCGAGGGCCTTGATCTCGGGCGTGCCGGAGACGCCGAGGGCGTCCTGCGCCAGCGCCTCGATGGGAAGGCCATGCGTGTCCCAGCCGAAGCGGCGCTCCACATACTTGCCGCGCATGGTCTGATAGCGCGGCACGATGTCCTTGATCGTGCCGGCCAGCAGATGGCCGTAGTGCGGCAGGCCCGTCGCGAACGGGGGCCCGTCGTAGAACTTGTAGCGCTCCTTGCCCGCATTGCGCGCAAGGGATTTCTTGAACACATCGCCCTCGGCCCAATACTTGAGCACTTCCTCCTCCATCTGGGGGAACTGGGCCTTGTTCGATACCGGCTTGAACATCTCTTTCTCCATTGCCATGAAAATCCGTTGTCGTGAAAAAAAACGGCGAATATTTTATCAAAAAACAGGCGTAAACGCCAGCGCGAATCAGAGCCGGCGGCGCTTCACTTCAGAAGAACCGACACCGCCTGCGGAAACTTGCGGTAGTCCGTTATCACGATTCGGTCCATGCCCTTGATGCGAACGTGGCTGTCGCCGCCGCCGTCGGCGAAGTCGTCGCCCACGAACACGACATCCTCCGGCTTGTAGCCGTGGCGGCGCGCCCAGTCGAGAGTGGCGTCGTACTTGTTGTACTGCGGGCCGGCGAAGTCGAAGCTCGTGGAGCCGCCGATATAGACCGAGTAGCCCTTGAAGATGTCGCACACCTCCCTGTACATCGCGCGGCGCCTCCGGCGGTCCGGGTCGAAGGCGAGCTTCTTCTCGGAAGGCGCCTTCGTGCCCAGAAGCGCGAACGTCACCATGCCGGAGGCGTGGAACTCCAGCGGTTCGCCGTCGTACGCAGTGTAGCCGTACTTGCGGCGAAGGTAGTCGGTCTTCTCGCGGAAGAACTGCCTGTCCACCGCGTTCGTGACGGCGCGCACCACCATGAACTGCCCGTTGGAGACGGTGGACTCCTGCATGCCGTAGTTGGCCACTATGTCGATGGGATAGTTCTCCATCTGCCCGTAGATGCGCTGGGCGTTTCCGGCGCCCACCATGATGCACTTGAAGGAGGCGTCCCTGAGCGCCGAGAGGGCGCGCATGTTCTTCTTGGGCACGGGCGAGCGGTGCTGGCAGAGCGTGGCGTCGAGGTCCAGGCACACGAGCTTCTTTCGTCTGCCGTTCACGCGGTCCTGCAGCAGCATCGGATAGTCGCTCGTCACGCGATCGGCCCCCTTCGCCGCGGCCTCGCCGTAGTCGGCGGCATTCTGCACCATCCACAGGCACACCGTCATGCCGAGGGCGTGGGCCTTGTCAACCATCTCCTTCGTGGTATTGCGCAGGCTGGGCGCAACGGAGCAGCAGCCGATGGACTTCGCGAATTCGAGGTCGGGATCGGTTAGCGCGCCGCCCATGATGTAGCCGAGCTTCGCGGCGGGATCGACCTTGCGCATGGTTCTGAGAGTGGTCTGGTTGAAGCAGGTGAATGCGAAGGTGCCGGGCACGAGCATCTCCTTCGCGAGCCTGTTGAGCGCGATGCAGTACTTCTCAAGCACCTCCGGCGTGTAGAAGGCGCTCGGATACGCCTTCATCTCGATCTCGATGAAGGTGTCGGCGCGGCCCTTGAGCAGCTGGAATATATCGCCGGGAGTGGGGACGGGCTCGGAGCAGTTCCTGATGCGGCACTTCCTGATTTCGGCAAAGGTCATCTCCTCCACCACGCCCCTGCCGTCCGTGGTGCGGTCCACGCGGTTGTCGTGCATGATGACGAGCTGATGGTCCTTTGAGAAGCGCACGTCCGTCTCGAACCCGCGTATTCCTCGTTCCAGACATCTCGCAAACCCGCCGAGGGCGTTGTCGTCGTACTCGCCGCGCGAGCCGCGATGTGCCTGGATGAGCGGCGCGCATTCCGCTGCCGCGCATGCGATGGAAACGGTGCAGAACGCCGCGAAACGAATTAAGTTATTGTTTTTCATGGGCAATAGTATATCATTTAGCAGTTGGATTGTCTCGCCGTTTCTTGAAGTGGTTCGTGGCTCGTGGTTCGTGGTTCGTGGGGACCGTCCCCGTGGGGAGTTGAAGAAAAACAAAAACGCCGGGGGTGCCCGACGTTCTTGTTGGCACAGATGTGCTTTGCCTCTTAGTTCTTCTTTGGCGCTGCGGGCGCAACGGGCGCAGGCTTGGCCGCAGGTGCGGGAGCCGGGGTGGCAGGCTTGGCCGTAGGCTTCACCTCAACAGGCTTCGACTCGATCTTGGCCGTGGGCTTGGCCGCAGGCTTCACCTCAACGGGCTTCGACTCGATCTTGGCAGGCGCAGGCTTGGCAGCAGGTGCAGCAGGCTTGGCAGCCGCAGGGGCTGCAGGCTTGGGCGGCGGCGGATTGAGGCTCGGGAAAGTGGGCGCCACGATCTTCGCTGCAGCGCGCAATCCCATAATGTAATCACGAAGAGGAGCCTGGGCATTCTGCAGGCGCAGGGAATGTTCGATCTCCTCCTTCGAGGGAACCTCTGCTGGAACGTCCATGGTTTTGATAAGGATGTGCGAAGCCTGCACCTTCTCGGGCGAGGCAGGCGTGGCACCTTTCGGCTCCACGGCAGGAACCTTCTTCGTAACCATGATCAGATGCCAGCCGAACCGCGTCTTCACTGGATCGGACACGACAAGCGGCTCGATCTTGAACGCCACATCCTCAAACTCCTTCACCATCTTCCCGCGCGTGAACTCGCCGAGATCGCCGCCGTTGTCCTTTGACGGACAGTCGCTATTCGCCTTGGCGAGTTCCGCGAACTTGGTCTTCAACGCATCGCCCTTAAGACCATCGAGGCTCTTCTTGAGCTCTTTGATCTTCGGCTCGGCGTTCTTGGCCTTGTTCACCTGGTCCGTCATTCTCTTGAGCACATCTTCGACCTTCTTCGGATCCACGGTCACCTTGGAGACGACCTCCTGATCCTGAAGTTTCCGGATGACGAGAAAGTCTTCCAGCTCCTGCTTGCCACGCTCCTTGCCGAACGGATGCTTCTCAATCACTTCAGCAAAAGACTTGGGCGAGCCAGGACGTCTCGTGTTGGCTTTGAACATCTCGGATTCGGCCTTCTTGCGGTCCTCCTCCGTAACCTTCACGCCCTTCTTCTTAGCCTCATCAAGGAGAATCGTCTTCATTACGAACTGCTGCGCCAGCTGTTCATAGAAGTACTTGCGGGCCTGTTCGACCTGGTCAGCGGGGACATGCTGCAGTTCGATCGTCTTCGTTGCATCGGCGTCCAATTCGCCGAAGGTCAGCTTCTTGCCGTTCACCTCCACGGCCACGGCCTTCATGTCCACAGGCGCGGACTTCTTCTGCGCCGCAGCAGCGGGCGCAGGGGCGGGCGCGGGCTTCGCGTCAGGCTGCGCGGGCGTTCCCTCGTCCTTCTTGCCACAACCGGCCACCGCAAGAGCCGCGACCGCGAGAATCATTCCAATCTTCATTTATGCTCCTTGTTGTTCCTTCTTGGCACGCATCCCCGCCGAGCAGGGATGCCGCGCAAAGATGGTTAAAGATGATACAATAACCTTATCGCGTTGTCAAGCCGCGTACTTCCGACTATTTGGTGAGGTTAGGGAAGTCTGGCGCCGTGATCTTCGCCGCAGCACGCAGTCCGTCAATATACTTGCGGATGTTGGACATGGCGCCCTGCTGGCGCAGCATCTTCTCGACCTCGTCCTTTGTGGGGACCTTGCCTGGCGCGTCCGTCTTTATGAGAATGTGCGAAGCCTGCACCTTCTCGGGCGACTCCGGCTCGTCGCCCTTCGCCGGCACAGCGGGGGTCTTCTTCGTCACCAGGATGAGGTGCCAGCCGAACTGCGTCTTCACAGGCTCGGACACCACCAGAGGCTCGATCTTGAACGCCACCTCGTCGAACTCCTTCACCATCTGGCCGCGCACAAACTCGCCCAGATCGCCGCCGCGAGCCTTAGAGGGGCAGTCGCTCTTCTCCTTCGCGATCTCAGCGAATTTCTCCTTCAGCGCATCGCCCTTGAGTCCTTCAATACTCTTCTTGATCTCCTTGATTGCGGCTTCGGCATTCTGGGACCTCTTGAGTTTCTCCTCGGCGCTCTTCAGCACCTCTTCGACCTTCTTCTGGTCAACCTGCACCTTCGACACCACCTCCTGTTCGATGAGCTTATTGATGACAAGAGAGTCTTCAAACTCGCTCTCGGCGCGCGCCTTGCCCAGAGGATGCTTCTCGAAGAATTCGGCAATCGTCTTCGGCGCGCCTGGACGCTTCGCGCTGCCAGTGAGAATCTCGGCCTCTGCCTTCTTGCGGTCTTCGTCCAGCACCTTCACGCCCTTCTTCTTCGCTTCCTCAAGAAGAATCGTCTTCATTACGAACTGCTGCACCATCTGCGCGCGGAAAAACTTCTTGGCTTCCTCAAGCTGCTCCTCTGGGATCTTCTGCGTGAGAAGTATAGTGGCGACGTCAGTGTTCAGCTCGGCATACGTGAGTTTCTTTCCATTCACCTCGACGGCAACGGCCTTTGCATCGTCACCCGTTGTTTTCGCCGCAGCAGGCGCATCGGCGTCCTTGCCATTGCAGGGCGTACACATGCAGCAACCAGCCACCGCAAGAGCCGCGGCTGCGTGAATCATTCCGGTCTTCATTTTGCTCCTTGGTTATTTGTTCGGCACGCAGTCTCGCCCAAGGCTGGAATCTCGTCCGAATTGTTAACAGAATACAATAATCGCGCCGCGCTGTCAAGCGTCCGCACGAGGCGTTCTCATTTGCGCCGTTCCGCCGCACTCGCGGCCACAGCCCACGCCGATGACCTTTCCCAGCGAACACGACGCAACCGCGATCGTGGCGAAGAGGGAAAGGAGGCCAAGAAAACGATTTACGCCGTTCGCCGGCATTTCCTCGGGCGCCGGGGCGGGAATCGACGCATTCTGCAGCAGCAGAAGCGCAGCCCCCTTCACGTCCGCGCGGCGCACGCCCTTCTCCCGCGAAACCGAATACGACCCCGCAAGCTTCAGCTCGCCAGAACGCATCCGCGCGTCGAGCGACGGGTCCGAGCGGAAAGCCGAACCTCCCGCCAGGAGAAAGCGCGCGCCATCTCCGCTTCGCACCGTCTTCGTGAGATGGCACGTGAGCGACTCGTCTATCTGGCGCGCGCCCTCCTGCGGGGCAAGCGCCACGAACACGTTTCCACCGCCCAGCTTCGCCACATCCTCAGCCGCGTCGTTCGCCGCACGGGCAAAGGAGACGTCCTGCACGGCAAGATACTTCGCGTCGACTCTTGCGAGGTCAAGGACGTTCACCACCGCTAGTACGGCAAGCGCCCCCGCAACCCACGCCGCCCGCGATCCGAACCGCGCGCGCAAAAACTCGATGCCATACCCCGCAAGCGCGGCCGCGCAGAATTCGACGAGATGCACGAACTTCACGGGGCAGCGCATCGTGTCGCCAAACGGGAGCGCGTAGACCAGCCTGTAGAACGGCGTGAACGCTCCAAGCGCGCAGAGATACGCGACAACGGCCGCGGCGATCCAGAACGGAACGTCGCCGAAGTCGGCCGGGCAAGGCTCGTCGCCATCGCCGTCTTGAGACGCTGGACGCCGCATGCGCAGCCATCCAAACACGCCAGCAAACGCAAACAAGACCGTGAGAAGCCCGAAGTAGAGAGAATGCTGACGGTACGGCATCCAGAATTCGTCGCCCCCCTTGAGCTCTTCACCCGTCACAGGATGGCGGCCAGCTGCGCCAGCGGGCACTATGCCGTGCTGGCCAAGGCGTCCCTTGTACGGCGCGTTGCCGGGCTTCTGATAGACGCGAGGATCGTTGGAGCCGCCGTGTATCTCGGCGAAGACGAATTCAAGAGTGTCCTCGGGAGGTAGCGACCAGCTGGTGCAGAAGAGCCAGCGTTCCTCGTCCTTTTTCGCCTTGGCGGCCGCGTCGTCGGATGCCGCGGCACCAGAGGAGGACGATGCTCCGATCTGGGCCTCGCGTCCCGCAAGATCGTGGAAAATCGCGTGCCCGAACTGCGGCGCGCCAACCACGAGCGCCACCGCCGCGCAGAGCGCAGTTCCTCCAAGGCGCGCGCGCCAGCATCCTCCTTCACCGAAGAGAGCGCGCCTCTCGCGCACCAGGCACCACACTCCGTACGCAAACGTGAGCAATGTGAAGAGCAGCCACAAATCGGGCTGACGCGCGCCACCCCATGCCAGCACCGCGCCAAGAAGAGCCCATCTGGTCCAGCCGCCTTTGCGCACGCAGCGGTCGGCAAGGCCGAACGCGAACGGACCGTACATGAGCCAGATGAACCATCCGAGATGCCCCGCGGAAAACAGCGTGAAGCTGTACCCCATCAGTCCAAACGCGCCACCCCCGCCATACGCCGCAAGAGGCGAAAGACCGCGTCCGCGCAGATAGTACGCAACTCCCAGCGCGGCCAGCCACGCCGCAAGCGCAAACTGCAGCTCCTGCCAGAAGTACATTCCTCCGATGACGTGCATGAGGTCTGACGGCACGAAATCGCATCCCGCCCACACGCGCGCAAGCCACGCAGATGCGTCGTTCACGGGATGCACTGTCGCGCAGTCCGGAGCCACGGGCGCCGCGTTCATCGACCACGCCCCCCAGAAAATGAAGGCAAGCGCGAGCGCATACACGCCGGTGAACACCAGAAACGCGGCCACGCCCGGCCGCCTCACGAATTCCACAAAGCGCTTCATCATCTTCTCCAGGTCGTCTTGTACTTGGGCTTGGACGGTCTTCCGCCGTAGCCTCCACCGCGCGAACCGCCCCATCCGCCGCGCGATCCTCTTCCCCAGCCGCCATATCCCGAGTCGTCGTCATCGTCGTCGCCATAGCCGGAATCGCCGCCCCAGCCGTGGTCGGAGGAGTACAGAGTCTGCTCCTCCAAAAGTGACTTCGGAATCTCGCGCACGAAGACGGACAAATCAACGGGGTACAGTCCGCCGTCCGAAGTCTTCTTCGACTTCGGCGCGCACATGTACAGACAGTCCTTCGCGCGCGTGACGGCCACGTAGAAGAGACGCCGCTCTTCGTCAAGATTGCCTTCCTCAATCGCGCGCGCGCTCGGAAAAATGGTGTCGGAAAGCCATGGCAGAATCACAACCGGCCATTCCATTCCCT
>Ga0310695_10004597_pt1 | contig 25182 bp, 23 predicted proteins | sample RumenRJG_04DNA_FD_203882 | JGI IMG/M metagenome (GOLD analysis project Ga0310695, IMG submission 203882) | Bovine rumen microbial communities from Lethbridge, Alberta, Canada - RJG_04 (v2) (version 2) | ecosystem: Host-associated > Mammals > Digestive system > Stomach > Rumen | place: Canada...
ATCGATTAAAAAATCGATGGTCCTTTTTATATCAGGATTTTGCGGTGACAAGATGTTCGGAAAATAAATACCTGTCCGAAAGTTTTTCATTGCAAGATCAAATTACCATTTTGTGGGAATGCCTTCAAAACGGCCTACATTAAACATGGTAGCTAATAATGTTGCCATCAGCCTGTCTTCGGAATCATACATTTCTGCTTCAATGACCATGGATTTTGGGTTGTAACTTTTTATCTGGCTGATAACGCGGGCTGTATCGCCGAATTCAATATTGCGGATAAAATTCATGGAAAAACTTACCGTGATTACTTTTTCTCCCACGGAAGCACCGGTAACTCCTAAAACGGCATCAGCCAGTGCAGTCAGGACGCCGCCGTGAACTACGTTCCGGTGGTTTGAATGCTTGTCGTGTTCAATATGAAGGCTGACCTGACAGTTTCCGCATTGGATTTTATCGATATTAACATGAAAAAAATCCATCATGAAGCAGTTTTGGGAATATATCTCCCTGACCCGTGCGGCAATATCTTTATAATTGCCGGTTGCCGGGTCTTTTTCTAATTTTGATGGTTTGAAGTCATCAATTTTATATTTTCCGTTGGTAGTTTTCGACATGGTATTCTCCGTTCCGCTGCTATTGGCTGGCAGCATAAAATAATCCAAAAGTTTTTTGCACTGTTCCACCGTTTTATATTTCTGCATGGAAGTGCGACAGAAATGTTTCCGCAACATTGGATAAAGGACGTCCCTTGACGATTGATAAGGTTTTTTCCATATATAATCGTTCGTCCATAATAATTTTTCTTACCAGGTCTTCGTCCCCAACTTCTTCCAGTTCAGCGGGAACTATGGTGATACCGGCATCTTCTTTAGCCCAGGTCATAGCGGATAATTTAGTGGTACTGATGCTGAGCACCTGAGGGCGGACATGGGAGTCGGCGCAGACTTCCAGGAAAAGATTGACGCATCCCTGTGAGAGGCAGACCGGTTTTCCATCCAGATCATCCAGCAGCATATTTGGCTTGGTATCATGCAGGAACAGGCTGTTTTTGTGGAAAAAGGCTACAAGTCGTTCTTTGCGACTGTAAATGGTTTCAAAGCGAAATGACTGTTCCAACGGAGCGTTTGCCACACAAAATTCGGTTTTCCCTGACAACATCTGTTCTGCCTGAACAGCAGGGGAGCCTTCATGGAGTTCAAAATTTACTTTCGGATACTTTTTGGAAAATCCGGTCAGATAACGGCGGATAAACCAGACAGACATGGAAGGAGACAGACTGATGCGAAGAGTGCCGGAAAAACCTGAGTTGCAGTCTGCGATTTCCTTGATGGCGTTCTGTTCATTTTCGATAATGGCTTTTGCCTGTTTCAGCAGGACTTTTCCTGCATCTGTCAGTTCGATCCGGTGACCTCCTCTTTTGGCTATGATCAGCTGGGCATCAAAATAGCGTTGCATTACTTTGATCTGATTGCTCAGGGCCGGCTGGGCAATAGACAGCTTTTTTGAGGCGCCCAGGATGCTGCCTGCTTCAACGATCGCGACAAAATTACGATAATATTCTATATCCATTCTTTTCCTCCTCAACCGCCTGAAACAATATATTATGTATTCGGCGACCAGACGAATTTTTGTTTTCTCCTGACTTTATTATACTCATTTTTTAGAACATGACTATAAAAATATTAATTTTTATTACAAGACAGAAAAAGAAAATATTTAAACTTCTTATATTGCGTATATCAAATTATTATAATTAACCAAATTTTTGTCAGGATAAATTCTTAATATGTTTACAGATTTATTTATCTTCTTTGGGAAAATATAAAAATTGTATATTTTTATCGGCATATTATTTTTAAAATATAATTTAAACTTATAAAAAATAAAAAATATATGTATTTTACTTATATTTTTTTCGGGTTTACACTATGGGTGAAGTTAAAGATTAGTATTTTATGAAAAAATATTACAAAAGGGGAGATGGATTGAGAATGTTAACTTCAGACAGACTCAGAAATCCGGTGCTGTTTGACAAAATCGTGACCGCCGATAAGGCAGCAGACCTGATCCAGGATGGGATGAACGTAGGGTTCAGCGGCTTCACACCATCCGGTTATCCGAAAATGACGACGCTGGCATTAGCCCAACAGATCAAAAACGGGAAAAAATGCAGCATCAATGTCTGGACAGGGGCTTCGGTGGGACCGGAAATCGAAGAGGCGCTGGCGGAAGTCGGCGGAATCCGCGGACGGGCTCCTTACTATGCGGCGTCAAACAAAGCGTTGCGTAAAGGACTGAATAATGGGAGCATCCATTATATTGACTGTCATCTGAGCCATTTCGGTCCGCTGGTTGATTACGGGTTTGTAGGCGACGTAGATGTAGCGGTGGTGGAAGCGGCTGCCATTACGGAAAAGGGCGACATCGTGCTGGGGCCCGGTGTCGGCAACACGCCGATTTTCGTAAAACATGCGAAGAAAATCATTGTTGAAGTTAATACCAGCATCCCGCTGACCTTGGAAGGTATGCATGATATTTATGTCTGCAACCGGCCGCCGTTCCGGACAGAGATTCCTATTTACCACGCAGGGGACCGGGTAGGTTCTCCGTATCTTACCTGTGGTATTGACCGGATCGACGCTATTGTTGAATCCGATATTCTGGACCATGTTCGAAACCTGACCCCGCCGGATGAAAACAGTATGAAGATTGCGGAAAACCTGGTGGATTTTCTGGAAAACGAACAACGCCATGGCAGGATCCCGGAACAGATGTTACCGATGCAGTCCGGTGTGGGAAGCATTGCCAACGCAGTGCTGGCGGGGCTGGCAAAATCGAAATTTGAGAATCTGAATATGTTTTCGGAAATTTTACAGGACTCCGTATTTGACCTGATTAAAATGGGAAAGATCACCAAAGCATCCGGCTGCGCCTTTACCCCGTCTCCGCGGGTCTGGGCCATGTATAAGGAAGATCCGGAACTGTACCGTAAGGCTCTGGTGCTTCGCCCGCTGGATATCAGCAATAACCCTGGCGTAATCCGCCGGTTAGGTGTAATTTCCATGAATACACCGATTGAATTTGATATCTACGGACAGGCTAATTCAACCCATATTATGGGCAACAATATGATGAACGGCATCGGCGGCAGCGGAGACTACATGCGGAACGGCTATATTACTATCTTCTCCACACCATCAACAGCAAAAGATGGGTGCATCTCCAAAATTGTTCCCATGGTTACCCATGCAGACCACACCGAACACGACACAATGGTCTTCATTACTGAACAGGGTGTGGCCGATGTCCGTGGCCTTGACCCGGTGCAGAGAGCAAAAGTAATTATTGAGAACTGCGCTCATCCTGATTACCGTCCGCAGCTGAAGGCGTATCTTAAAAAGGCCCAGGAAGGCAGCGGTCATGAACCGGTTGATCTGGCCCACTGTTTCGATATGCAGCTGAATTTTATTAAGAACGGAACCATGCGGCTGGACTGACAGGTAGAATCGACTGGCGGATAAGACCGGAAAATAAATGCTCTCACATGCAAATAATTGATTTTGATTGTGCAGATTATAGTTGTAATTTTTAAAATTTAACAAAAGCACAGTGTTGAAAAGAGAATTTAAGGAGGAAATGAAAATGACTGATAAAGAAATGTTACAGCAGGGTTTAGAGGCATATAACGCAAAGGTTGCAAAGGCAACGGCAAAATTTCCGGAACGGTCCCATATGGATGCCAAGCAGCGCATCTATACGCCCCTTGATATTGAAGGCTTTAACTATCTGGAAAAAGACGGATTCCCCGGCCAGTATCCCTTTACCCGGGGCGTACAGCCCACCATGTACCGGGGCCGCCTGTGGACCATGCGGGCCTATGCAGGGTTCGCTACGGCGGAAGAAACCAATGCCCGTTATAAATATCTTCTGCAGGCAGGGCAGACCGGCCTTTCGGTAGCTATGGACCTGCCCACCCAGATCGGTTTGGATTCCGATGCGGAACTGTCCCACGGCGAAGTGGGTAAGGTCGGCGTAGCCATTGACTCCCTGGCCGACATGGAGCAACTGTTTGACGGTATACCGCTGGATAAGGTTTCCACCTCCATGACGATCAACGGGCCTGCTGCAGTATTGCTGGCCATGTATGTGGCTGTTGCGGAGAAGCAGGGCGTGAAGCCGGAACAGCTGCGTGGTACGATCCAGAACGATATTCTGAAAGAGTACATCGCCCGGGGCACTTATATTTTCCCGCCCCGTCCGTCCATGCGCCTGATCACCAACACCTTTGAATATTGTTCCAAATACATTCCGAAGTGGAACACCATCAGCGTCGGTGCATACCATATCCGTGAAGCCGGATCTTCCGAAGTGCAGGAAATCGCCTTTGCTTTCGCAAACGCCATCGCCTACATTGACGCGGCTATTAAGGCCGGTCAGAAAGTGGATGATTTCGCTCCCGGCATCAGTTGGATCTTTACCGCAGGCCTGGACTTCTTCTTTGAAATCGCCAAATTCCGCGCAGCCCGCCGACTGTGGGCCCGTATCATGAAGGAACGCTATGGTGCTACGGTTCCCAAAGCCCAGATGCTTCGCGTGCACGTTCACACTGCCGGTTCCGTGCTGACGGCGCAGCAGCCCCTGAACAATGTGGCCCGTATTACCTGGCAGGCCATGTCCGCAGTTTTGGGCGGTATCCAGTCTATGGCCTGCTGCGCTTACGACGAAGCACTGTCGCTGCCTACGGAAGAATCGGCGACACTGGCCCTGCGCACTCAGCAGCTGATCGCCTACGAAAGCGGCGTGGCGGATACCATTGACCCGCTGGCAGGTTCCTATTATGTGGAAGCTCTGACAAATAAAATTGAAAAAGAAGCGGAAGAATATATTAAGAAAATCGATGAGATGGGCGGCGCCGTAGCTGCCATCGAACAGGGATACATGCAGCGGGAAATGGCGGCTCACGCTTACGAAGACCTGACTGCTATTGAAACCGGGAAGAAGACCGTAATCGGCGTTAACAAATATGCAGATAACAAAGGCGCTGCCGAAGGCGAATCCCTGAAGGCAGACTTGAGCGTTGGCGAACGCCAGATCAAACGGGTCAACGATATGAAGGCAAAACGGGACCAAGCTGCCGTAGATAAGGCTCTGGCTGAACTGAAAGAAGCCTGCAACGGTGAAGAAAACCTGATGCCGTACCTGATTGCGGCGGTTAAGACCTATGCAACGCTTGGTGAAATCTGTGGCGTAATGCGCGAAGTGTTTGGCGAATACAAACAGGATGGATCCGCGTTCTGACGGAAGGACAGTGATTAATTATGACGACAAAAGCACTTGCGGAATTTACATCAGCTTTAAAATATAAAAAGCTTTCCGGGCATTCGGTAGAAATGGCTAAACGCTGCATGTTAGACTGGCTGGGAATCGCAATTCGCGGTTCCCGTGAAACTCCGTCCAGCATCATCAGGGAAACTATCGTGGAACCCGGGGGGCAGCAGGCTACCGTATTTTCTGGTACAGGCCTGAAAGCCAACGCGCTGAATGCCGCTTTCTGCAATGCCGCAGCCTCCCATTCCCTGGATTTTGACGATCTGCACAATCCTTCTATTATCCATCTTGCCTGTGTTGTGGTCCCTCCGGTATTTGCCATCGGCGAAGCGGAACATAAAAGCGGCAAGGATATGATTGCGGCGGTTTGTGCAGGCTACGAGGCCGGGGGACGGGTTGGGGAATCCGTTATTCCTGAATCCTATTTCTTCTGGCATACCACGGGAACGGCCGGTACCATTGGCGGCGCAGCGGCGGCAGCAAATCTGCTTAATCTGAATCTGGAACAGACCGTCAACTGCTATGGCAGTGCGGGAACACAGGCTGCCGGCCTGTGGGAGTTTCTTAAAGAAGGCGCCATGAGTAAAGTACTGCATGCGGGAAAAAGCGCATATGCCGCAGTACTTTCGGGTTATCTTTCCCAGAAAGGTTTTACCGCTGCCAGCAAGATACTGGAAGGGGAAAAAGGCTTTTGCCGTGCCATGGTGAAAGAACCCCACCTGGAAAAACTGACAGAAGGACTGGGCAAAGGACGCCTGAAAATTGACGACAATTCCTTTAAACCCTACGCCTGCTGCAAGCACTCCCATGCAGCATTATATGCAATCCAGACACTGCGGGCAGAAAACCATATAAAGCCAGAGGATGTTGAAAAAGTTAAACTGTATGTGAATGAGATAACGAATTACCTCATTAATAATCCGGCTCCTAAAAATCCCTATGGATGCAAGTTCAGTATCCAGTACTGCACTTCCGCCATGCTGAAAAATGGTGTTGTAGGCATTGAGGAGTTCGCGCCGGAAGTAATTCAGGATCCGGTAGTCAGAGATCTTATGAATCGTACGGAAGTGATTTTGGATGCGGAAATGGAAAAAGTGCAGAGGGAAAATCCGGCCAAACTTGCATCTAAGGTGGTGCTGGTGCTGAAAGACGGGCGTACACTGGAACGTCAGGTGGATTTCCCCAAAGGGGATCCGGATAATCCCATGACATGGAATGAGGCAAGGGCAAAATTTATGCATCTTGCAGTGCCCGTTTACGGCGAAGAAAAGTCCGAAAAGCTTTGCCAGCTGGTTGAGCATCTGGAAAAATGCGAAGATTTCGCAAAAGGTTTGGCAGAGTGTCTTGGAGATTGAAAAAGGAGGAATATGAAATGGCAAATATTAAAGTTTTAGTAGCAAAACCGGGGTTGGACGGCCATGACCGGGGCGCAAAAGTGGTGGCCCGGGCTTTGCGCGACGCAGGCTTCGAGGTAATTTATACCGGAATCCGCCTGACGCCGGAACAGATTGCGGAAGCGGCGTTACAGGATGACGTAAACGTGGTTGCCCTGAGTTTGTTGTCCGGCGCCCACAATACACTGTTCCCGAAAGTGGTGGAACTGTTGAAAGAAAAGGGGATGACTGACGTACTGGTAATCGGCGGCGGCGTAATTCCCGATGCCGATATTCCCGGCCTGAAAGCTGCCGGCATTGCAGAAGTGTTTACTCCCGGCACGCCTACCAGTAAAGTGGTGGATTTCATTAACGCCAATGTAAAGTGAGTGTTGCAAACTAAAGTCAGGTATTACAGACTTAATGCAAACATTGCAAACTAAACTCAAGGGTTGTTAAAAGATACAATATATAATTCACCGTATAGCGCAGAAAGCTTCATCGTCAATAAATACAAAGTATGAGAGCCATCAGTATAAAAACTGGTGGCTCAATCTGTTTTGGCTGAAAAAAATTCCCAAATAAACGGCAGTGGATTTTTTTGCGTCCGTTTTGCTATAATAAAAAAAACAGTAAAAATTTGCGATAGTTATATCTGTCAATAAAGAATATTTTCGTTGGCAGTGTTGCTTACCATTACGGTAAAAAATAAAAACGAATTTGAATTTTGCTGTCAGCCATGAAATAAATATTCAGGAGTGAAGTATTATGCAGGCAATTATCAATGGACGCCTGGTATTGAGCGATAAAGTGCTGGACGGGTGCGCCTTGCTTTTTAATAAAAAGATTATTGGAATTGTTTCACGTGAAACGTTGGATCGGGCATGGCAAAATGAAAAGAGCTGGCAGGGAGAGCCGCTTGGGTTAGTGGATGCTGAAGGAGCCTATGTTTCCCCGGGATTTATCAATCTGCATATTCATGGCTGTGCAGGAGCAGATGTGATGGATGCCAGGGAAGATACTCTGAGTGTAATGAGTAATTTTTTGGTAGAGACCGGCGTAACATCGTTCTTGCCGACTACCATGACCTGTGAATTTCCCTTGATAAATAAGGCGCTGGAACAGATTCGCAGGCATATGACGGTGATGGTCCGCCGCAGGGATGAAAAACATGAACCTCCATTAACATCAGTAAATAAAAGTAATATTTCGCCGGGTGAAGTGAAGGGTGCATGCTCAGAAACCAAGGATGCGGCGCAATGTGTAATAGATGGAATTCCTAAACAAAAAAGCTCTGTCCAAACAAAACTTCCGGGAGCAAAAGTTCTTGGTGCCTATCTGGAAGGGCCGTTTATAAGCAGTGCATACAAAGGCGCACAGAAAGAAGAGTATATTGCTGAGGCAGATTTTTCCCTGATTGAAGACTTCGCCGATGTAATTAAAGTAGCGGTGCTGGCGCCGGAAACGTTACGGAAGCAGCCGGAGAAGATTGCTGAATTTATGGCAGGATGCGCTGAAAACAAAATCATTGTATCATTAGGCCATAGCGCAGCTGATTATGATGAAGCTGTGCAGGCAATCAAAGCAGGGGCTTCCCATGTAACACATCTGTGTAATGCTATGACGGGGCTGCACCATCGATTACCGGGTCTTGTGGGCGCAGCGCTGGATACCGATGCGACATGCGAGCTGATTGCAGACGACCTGCATGTACATCCTGCAGTACAGCGGATCATTTATCGCACAAAAGGAGCGGCAAAACTGGAACTGATTACCGATTCCATGCGGGCCTGCGGTTTGCCGGAAGGCGTTTCCGAGCTTGGCGGTCAGACGGTATATGTTAAAGACGGGGAAGCCCGGCTGGCAGATGGAACCATTGCCGGCAGCGTTGTTACGATGAACCGGGCTATGGACAACTTCCGGAAAAATACAGGGGCAAGTATACCGGAGATCATACGTATGGTAACGGAAAACCAGGCTCAGGAACTGGGACTGTTTGAAAAAATCGGCAGCCTTTGCCCGGGTGCAGCGGCGGATATTACAATATTTAACGAAGATTTCACAGTTCTGTATACCTTTGTAGACGGTTGTGAGGTTTACAAGAATTCGGATTTTCGATAAAATTAAATTAGAATTTATGTGCATAAAATTATGCGGCAAGGGACAGGCGTGAGCAAACCGTCGGAGGCGAATGAGTCCATGGAATAGCAATCGGCGACGGGTTTGCGATGCCTTTGCCTGACAGCATAACTTAGGCACATACAAACTTAAATTTATTATCACGAAACACAAACGTTCAGAAAAGTGAGGTACCCATGTTACTAAACGACATCATCCAAAAACATCCGGCGGATAAAACCGCATTTATTTTTAAAGATCAGTACACGACCTATGGCGAGTTCCGCAAAAAAGTAATGGATTGGGCGGTGTTTCTTCAGTCCAAAGGCGTGAAAAGAGGAGACCGGATCGGACTTTTCAGTAAAAATTCAACCGATTTTGTGGCTGCGTATTTTGCAGTGGTACGGGCAGGCGCCATCGTAGTCCCCTTCAACTTCCAGCTGATTGCGCCGGAAGTAGCCTATATCGTAAAAGATACGGAAATGAAAATGCTCCTTGCAAAAAATAAACTGGATGTAAGTCAGGCTCTGCGGGATTTGGGCTGGGACCATGAACTGCAGCAGTTTACTTTTGATGAAATGATTCCGCCGGAAGGAGCGGTTTTAACGGAATACGACATGGAGGAAAACGATCCTGCCGCTATCATTTACACGTCCGGTACTACCGGGCGGCCCAAAGGCGCGGTTTTGAGCCAGGGAAATATTGTGCACAATACGGAGGACTATTTTGCCATTGTCAATATGAGTGAAGACGATATTGCATTATGCGTTCTTCCCATGTATCATTGTTTCGGCTGGATCTGCACGGTATGTTCCAATCTGTATATCGGCGCTACCCAGGTGGTGCAGGAAACCTACCAGTTCGGCGATGCCATGAACCTGATTAGGAAATATCATGTAAATACCATGTGCGGTGTTCCCACCATGTTCCAGTTATTCGTCAAGGGAGCGGAACCTGAGGAACTGGCTCATTTCAAATTCTTTGTCAGCGGCGGCGCCCCGTTGCCCCGGGTGCTGTACGACGCGTTTGCAAAAAAGTTCGGGCAGCATGTACAGGAAGGGTATGGATTGTCTGAAGCCACGCCGGTTACCACATTTAACCTGATCAATAAAACCAAACAGGGGTCTATAGGTCTTCCCATTCCCCATGTGCAGGTAAAACTGCTGGATCCCAATAATGAGGAAGTTCCTGTAGGCGAAGTAGGCGAACTGTGCGTGAAAGGGCCTAACGTGATGCTGGGTTACTGGAACCGTCCCAAGGAAACGGCATGGACGCTTCGGGACGGCTGGCTCCATACGGAGGATCTGGCCTACCGGGATGAAGAAGGATGGATATTTATTGTTGACCGCCTGAAGGACATGATCATCAGCAGCGGTGAAAATGTGTATCCCCGTGAAGTAGAAGAAGTGCTGATGACCCACCCGGACATTAAAGAGGCTGCGGTCGTGGGTATTCCGGACAAGCTGCGGGGGCAAGCCATCTGCGCCTATATTGTGCTGGAAGACGGCGGGGAAAAAGACAAACGCATGATCCGCAAATACCTGCTTTCAAAGATAGCGCCGTATAAAGTACCGAAGGAATTTATTTTCTGCGACCAGCTTCCCAGAAACAATACGGGGAAAATCATGAAAAAAGTATTACGGGAGCAGGCGCTGGACAACCTGATAAACCGAAAATAAAACAAGAAAATGAATAAAAAGAAAAGGCTGTAACAGATGATGTTACAGCCTTTTTCGTATGACGTTTTAGCGTTTCGTAATCAGCTCTTTGCCAGCCTGCAGGGCTTTCCGGTTTGCGTCTTCCGTTCCTTTGGGAACCCGGTTCAGCACGGCCTTCTCCAATGCTTCGTCAGATACACAGTGGGTCAGGGCCACAACAGCACCTAACGCCACGATGTTGGCGAAGAGAGACTTGCCGCAGGCGCTTACCGCTGTATGGGTAATGGGCAGGTCGATCCGTTCTTTGTAAGTTCCGGGTACTTCTTTGACAAACAGGGAGTCGGTGACGACGACGCTGTTTTCATTGCAGTCTTTGGTATATTTATTGGCGGCTTCCTGGCTCATGGCTAAGAGAACGTCCGGGCATACCACGCGGCCGAAGCGGATCGGATCATCAGAGATGATGGCTTCCGCCTTGGAGGAACCGCCCCGGGCTTCCGGCCCGTAGGACTGGGACTGGACAGCTTCCTTGCCGTCAAGGATCGCTGCTTCCGCTAAGATAATGCCTGCCGTGATCAGGCCCTGGCCGCCTGTGCCGGAGAAACGAAAATTGTGTTTCATGATTATTTCCCTCCTTGCGCGCGTCTGATGATTTCATCATACGCTTCGGTGTATTCCTGTACCTCGTTCGTTTCATACAGCACGCCGATGGGGAATTTGCCGGCAGCGATGGCCTCCGCTTTCTTTTCCGGATCCATTTTATCCCATGCCGCAACCATTACGCCGTGGTCCCGCTGCCATTCCATCATCTGGGCGGGAGCTCCCGCTTTGTTCTGGCGCCCAAAATTGATGGGGCAGGCTGATACGCATTCGATGATGGAGAAGCCTTTGTGGGCGATACCCTTTGCAATCACATCTACCATCAGCGGTACATGGAAAGTTGTAGCTCTAGCACAGAAAGTGGCGCCGGCAGCTTTTGCCAGGTCCAACAGGTTGAAGGACGGCTCAATGGTCAGGTAGGGGGCCGTGGTAGCCTTTGATCCTTTCGGCGTCATGGGGGAATACTGGCCGCCGGTCATGCCGTAGATGCTGTTGTTGTAAACTACCAGCGTCAGGTCGATGTTGCGACGTGCAGCATGGATCAGGTGGTTGCCGCCGATGGCGGTGCAGTCCCCGTCGCCGCTGGCCACGATAACTTTTAACGCCGGATTCGCCATCTTCAATCCGCTGGCGATAGGAAGCGCCCGCCCATGGAGGGTGTTGGCTGTATTGAAATCAAGATAGCCGGAAGAACGGCTGGAGCAGCCGATACCGGAAATCAAGGCGACTTCGTCTTTGGATAAGTTCAGTTTATCTACTGCTTTTACAATTGCGCCGGTAATGACGCCGTTACCGCAGCCGGGGCACCAGATATGGGGCAGCCGGCCGGGACGAAAATATTTTTCAACTAATTGTTCCATTCCCATGGTACTATCTCCTTTCCCTTACCGGCCCATAGCCTTTTTGATTTCCGCCAGTAATTCCTGGGGGGTGGCGGATTCGTTGTCGTATTTGCCATACAGGGTAACCGGACACTTTCCGGCTACGACCCGCTCTACTTCCAGAACGTACTGGCCATAGTTCAGTTCGTGTACCAGGATGCCTTTTACTTTGCCTGCAAGTTCTTTCACTTCTTTTTCCGGGAAAGGCCAGATGGTGATGGGACGGAAGAAGCCGACCTTCAATCCTTCCGCACGGGCCATGTCTACCGCTTCGTAAGCGGTACGGGCCGCGCCGCCAAAGGAAATGACGGCAAATTCAGCGTCATCCATCTGGTAATTTTCAAACGTAACGATGTCTTCCAGATTGTTGTAAATTTTATCGTGCAGGCGGTTCAGGGCATTGACTGTGCCTGCGGGAGTTCCTTTCGGGAAACCGGTCTCATCGTGGATCAGGCCCGTTACATGCCAGCGGTAACCGCTGCCGTAGTCTGCCATGGCGGGAACCAGGTTGTCTTCTGTAGTTCCGTAAGCCAGATACTCTTCCGGTTTGCAGGTGGGACGCACCCGGTCAAATGTTTCGACCGTGCTGTAATCATCCGGCAGTTCGATTTTTTCCCGCATGTGGCCGATGACTTCGTCCATGAGGATGATGACGGGAACACGGTATTTTTCCGCCAGGTTTACGGCCCGGATGGTGAGCCAGAAACATTCCGGCACGCTGGAAGGGGATACGACGATGACCCAGTGGTCGCCGTGGGTACCCCAGCGTGTCATCATCACTTCTCCCTGGGCAGGGCTGGTAGGCTGGCCGGTTGCCGGGCCCACGCGCTGTACGTCTACCAGGACTACAGGAATTTCCGCCGTGCAGGCCAAACCCAGCATTTCCTGTTTTAATGAGAAACCGGGGCCGCTGGTGGCGGTCATGGATTTCTTGCCGCCCATGGAGGCGCCGATAGCAGCGCCTAATCCGGCGATTTCATCTTCCGTCTGCATAAATTTACCGCCTACCTGAGGCAGACGGGCTGCCAGCTGTTCGGCAATTTCCGTAGAAGGGGTGATGGGATAGCCGCCGTAAAATTTCACGCCGGCCGCGATGGCGCCTTCTACTACTGCCTGGTTGCCTTGCAACAGTAATACTCTGGACATATCGTCTCACTCCTTTTCCACAAAAATCGCGTAATCAGGGCAGCGCATCTCGCACTGTCCGCATTTGATGCAGTCTTTTTCCCTGTCTTTGATAATGGCGCATTTCCCCACCTCGGTCACTTCCAGTACCTTTTTAGGGCAGAAGTTTACGCAGATGCCGCAGCCTTTACAACGTTTTGTAACCAGTTTCAGCATGTAAAACCCTCCTCCGATAAATTCCCCTCCGGAATTATTATATATGTCTTATATAATTTTATTGATATTAGCATTTTATGTATCCAAATTATTATATCGCATTTTCTTTCCCATTTAAAGACTGAAAATGAAATTTTACAGAAATTGTAATTAATCTGTTGTTTACGGTAAATTCGTTTTACAATGTTTTCTGTTTTGCAATTTTAATTAAAAATAGGTATAATAGAACAACATTATTTCTGAAAAATTATTTTCCCTGAAGTTGTTAAGGAACTGTTTATTTCATTTTTTCACAGTTCCTATGAGGAATTTTCTGTCATGAACAAAAAGGAAAAAGAACTGGATAAACGGAACCGGATCATGGTGGCTACCGAAGCGGTGTTTTCCCGGAGAGGTTACGCCCAGGCAACGGTAGATGAGATAATAGCGCTGGCGGATACGGGAAAGGGAACCCTGTATAAATATTTTGGGAGCAAGGACGATTTGTTTTATACGCTGGTCTCCCAAAAGCATAATGAGCTTATGATGCAGATGCAGTCTGTTGCCGGGGATGTGCAAAAAGGGATTGAAGAGCGGCTTGTCGGTATCCTCACTGTGTGGATCGACTTTTTGCGGAAGAACACAGTGCTCTGGCAGGTCCTTTGCTTTGAGATGACTTGTTCCAACCGGGGGTATTCTGCTGTGGAAACCGAAAACGGCGGGTTGCGTCTGGAAGCACGGTGGGGCGATCTGCCCCCCCTGGAGGAACAGGAAAATATCCTGCGCTATCACCGCCTGCTGGAAGAAGAGATCAGGCCCATTACGGAAGTGTATCAGGAAGGTATCCGTAACAGGTTTTTCAATGAAATCGCAAGTCATGATGATATAGCCAAAAATATTTTCCTGGCAGTAGCGATGCTGGTCTTTTTCCATACCACTAACAACCTGGAAAAAATTTCGGCAGAGGAACTGGCAAAAAATATTGTGAAGATCCGCTTATACGGTTTGTCGGAAAAAGAGCAATGATATGGGGTTCTAAGTTTTTTTGACATCGCAGGATTAAAGTGAATGGGAAGAAAACTATTACAATATTTACATTTTTTCCTGAAAAGGCTGCACGGCTTTCAAAATATAAAAATTTTTATTGACAGGGTTTTAGAATCCATGTAATATTAATTCGTTATATATTGTAAATTTTATATACATTCATCAAGAGTAGCTGAGGGACATGGCCCAGTGAAGCTACGGCAACCATCCATTGGGAACGGTGCCAAATCCAGCGGGAGACCCGGAAGATGAAACGCTGCGGACTTAAGCTCTTCACCCGTTGGTGAAGAGTTTTTTAATTCCTGTTGAGTAAAAAAATGTATGGGCAGAGACGCATTAGAGGTTCTGTATTGTACATTTTCTTGTATGAATGGTGTGAAGAAGGAGTAAACACCAATGATCAGGTTAGTTGACGTAGAAAAAACCTATTATAGTAAAGCGGGGAACATAGAGGCCCTGAAAAAAACGAATATCGAAGTAAAAGAGGGGGAAATCTTCGGTATCATCGGTCTGTCCGGCGCAGGGAAATCCACCCTGATCCGTTGCATCAACATGCTGGAAGTCCCCACGGGAGGGCAGGTATTTGTGGACGGGCAGGAACTGACGGCTATGAACGAGTCCCAGCTCCGGAAGGCCCGGCAGAATATCGGCATGATCTTCCAGCATTTCAATCTGCTGGCCTCCCGCACCGTATACGATAACGTGGCATTCCCGCTGGAGATCCAGGGGATGCCCGGGGAGCAGATCCGTAAGCGCGTGGAAGAGCTGCTGGACATGGTACAGCTGAAAGACCGGGCGGATTATTATCCCAGCCAGCTTTCCGGCGGACAGAAACAGCGTGTGGGTATTGCCCGGGCCTTGGCTTCTAATCCGAAGGTGCTGCTGTCGGATGAAGCTACGTCCGCATTGGATCCCCAGACTACGAAATCCATCCTGCAGCTGTTGCGGGACATCAACAAGCGGCTGAATCTGACCATTGTGATGATCACCCACCAGATGGAAGTGGTAAAAGAAATCTGCGACCGGGTTGCTGTTATCGAGAATGGTTCTATTATCGAAGAAGGCACCATGTACAAGGTGTTCACGGAGCCCCGGGAAGAAACCACGAAAGAATTTGTAAAGACCGTTAACGATATTAAGATTCCTCCTATCATTGATACGGTTTCCATGAAACAGGCCTATTTCCCCGGGTCAAGACTGCTGGTGAACCTGACCTTCCTGGACAGCGGGGAGGGCGACGGAGAAAATGAAAAATCTGCCGGAGCCGACCAACCGCTGGTTTCCGCCCTCATCAAGAAATTCGGAGTAGATGTGAATATTATTTCCGGAAAAGTAGATTATCTGAAAGATATCCCTTACGGCACATTGCTGGTTGAAATTATGGGCGATGAAAAAAGCATTGCGGATTCTGTGCAATATGCGAAAAACGTTGGCGTTAAACTGGAGGTGATCGGCTATGTCGCCTGATATGATTAATTTGCTGGTAAAATCCCTGGGTGAGACTTGTTACATGGTGCTGATCGCTATTGTGTTGGCCACGCTGATCGGCCTTCCCTTAGGTGTGATCCTGACCGTGACCCGGAAAGACCACATTATGCCTAACGCACTGGTACATAACGTACTGGGAGCTATTGTCAACGCTACCCGTTCCACGCCCTTTATCATCCTGATGGTAGCCATCATTCCCTTTACCCGTATGATCGTGGGCTCTTCCATCGGAACCACGGCGGCAATTGTTCCGCTGACCATTACAGCGGCGCCTTTTATCGCCCGGGTTATTGAATCCTCCTTGCTGGAAGTTGACAGAGGCGTTATTGAAGCGGCCCAGTCCATGGGGGCCAGCCCGGTCCAGATCATCTGGAAGGTGATGCTGCCTGAGTCATTGCATTCCATTGTGCTGGGTATTACACTGGCCCTTATCGCGCTGATCGGCGCTTCCGCCATGGCCGGCGCATTAGGCGGCGGCGGCCTGGGGGATCTGGCCATCCGCTACGGTTACCAGCGGTTCCAGATGGACGTGATGATTGCCACGGTTGTGGTGCTGATCGTTATGGTACAGGGAGTGCAGAGCATCGGCAATACCCTGAGCCGTAAGCTGAACAAGAATAAGCTGTCGTAACAGGATTTTAGTCGAGGCAGGATAAAAAATAAATTTGAATTCAAAAGTCGGACAAATTGTAGCGCATAAGCTGCATTTTGGCCGGCTTTTTACTTATGAAACCGGAATAAAATAGTTGTTCTTTAAAAGCTTTGATTTTAATGCGTTACGGCAACAATACATAGAAGCTTCAAAAAAATCACAAATACACTTGACTTTCACACAATAAAGTAGTAAATTGATAAATAACGAATTTTGTTTTCTCTTTTATCAAAAGATGAAAGTTTTACATTCGGACTGCCGCTCAGGCCCCAATGATGACATTTGTGAAAACAACAAAAAATAGCCGTAAGAGGAGGATTTGATTATGGCTGAAAAAATTGAGAACCATCTGACAGAACAACTTTGCGAAGCGATGGCTTCTTTAAAAAGTAAGACGCTGATAGCCAACTTTCTGGAGGATGTCTGCACCATCAGCGAATACAGGGCGCTGGCCCAGCGCTTTGAAGTAGCCCGTCTTCTGGACGAAGGCGTAAAATATGAAGATATCGTAGAGCGGACCGGCGCCAGCACGGCCACCATCTCCCGGGTAAAACGCTGTCTCGTCTACGGAAAGGACGGCTATGAAGCGGCCTTGACCAACCTGAAAAAGAAACGCCATCAAACACGTTCCCCGAAAGTTTTGCGCAAGGCGCAATTTGAAAAGGAACGGGCGGAAAGAAAGAGAGCGGTACGGGAAAATGAGTGATTCGATATTACAGGTTCCCTACGGCACACGGGATGTGCTTCCCGGTGAGGCGGCTGCACGGCGCCAGATGGAAGACCGGATCTGCAGCCTGTTTGCCCGCTGGGGTTACGATGAAGTGGCCACGCCTACCTTTGAATATCTGGATACCTTTGCCGGTTCAGGCCAGGCCGATGAAGGAGCTTTCAAATTTTTTGACCGGAAGGGCAGCATCCTGATGCTGCGCACGGACATGACGACGCCTATTGCCCGCATGGTATCTACGCGGATGCGCAAGGATACGGGCGTTAAGCGATTGTCCTACCGGGCCCAGTTGTTCCGGTACGAGGAGGCCCAGGCGGGACGCCAGTGTGAATTTACCCAGTGCGGCATTGAGATGATGGGAGCTTCCGGAGCCCCGGCGGATGCGGAAGTGATTGCTCTTGCCGTGCATACGCTGCTGGAAGCGGGGTTAAAAAATTTTTATATTACCCTGGGGCAGATGGAATTTATCAACGGCCTCATTGAAGCGTCGGCCCTAACGGATGAGCAGGCGAAGGAAATCAAGCACTGCCTCATCAAACGGAATGCGGCGGGGCTGGAGCAGGCGGTGGAATCTGCAAAGATTCCTGAACAGCTGGCTAATATTTTCAAAGATCTTCTTTTCCTCCACGGCGGGGTAGAATTGCTGAACGATATGCAGCAGCGGGTGTTAAGCCGCCGCTGCTGGAACGCTCTGGAAAACCTGCGGGAAATTTATGAACTGGCAAAAGCCTATGATGTGGCCCAATACCTGAGCTTTGACCTGGGTCTGACCCGCAGCCTGGACTATTACACGGGCATGCTGTTTGAAGGATATGCGGCCGGCATGGGATATTCCCTGATTGGCGGCGGACGGTATGACAATATGATGCAGCGGTTTGGGAAGCCCTGTCCCGCTACCGGTTTCGCCCTGGGCATCGACCGCATCGCCCTGACCTTACAGAGACAGGGAAGCCTGGATGTGGAAGGGCCTGAAACGGTGTTGGTGGCGTATGCCGAAGGCAAAACAGCGGAGGGCATTACCCTGGCCTGCAGTCTTCGCAAAGAAGGCCGGCGGGTCCGCCTGGCCGACCGGGATATGACAGAAGAAGAAGCCCGGCAGGCCGCAAAGGAAAACCATTGCGTCGAATACCGGTATGTAAAAGGATAAAAAACTGATTAAAACTGTACAGCTGCCCGGAAATAGCGTAACAGAGATGAAATGGCAGCTGGCGGTTTTGATTTAGACTTTGCCGCCGGCATGCCGTTGGCGGATTGGAGAACAACTATGGAAGATTACATTACAATCGCTTTGCCCAAAGGAAAGCTGTTCAAGCGCAGCGTGGATCTGTTGGCTAAAGTGGGATACAGCGCGGAAGGGGTTTCGGAGGATTCCCGCAAGCTGGTAATTGCCAACGAAGAAACTAAGGTGCGCTTTATCATTACCAAGACAGTAGACCTTCCCACATATATTGAATATGGAGCGGCCGACATCGGGATCATCGGCAAGGATGTGCTGCTGGAAGAACAGAAAGATGTTTATGAACTGCTTGACCTGGGATATGGAAAATGCCGCCTGATGATGGCGGTGCCGGAAGCAAAAAAACGGCCGGAGCTGAAGGATTACGCCCATCTGAGAGTGGCTACCAAATATCCCCACTGCGCCCGGGAATATTTTGACAAACTGGGCATCCAGATGGAAATTGTGAAACTGAACGGTTCAATCGAGCTGGGGCCGCTGATCGGTCTGTCCGAGCTGATTGTAGATATTGTGGAAACCGGAACGACCATAAAAGAAAACAAGCTGGTGGAAGTGGACAGTATTTTTACTTCTACAGCCCGGCTCATAGCTAATCCGGTAAGTTTCAAACTGAAATTTGACCGGCTGCATAAACTGGTAAAGGATCTGCGGGTGGTGCTGGCAGAAGAAAAGGCATAATTAATTCGTGAAAGCAATCGGAATATGCCTGCGAACAGAATGTTGCCAGAATGATAACTTCAATGCAATAAGTATGAACGCTTAAATATAGAAAAACGAAAGGTATTGAGAAAATATGAATATAACTGACGCAAGAAAAATGAACGCTGCGGAAATCGCGGCGCTGTTAAAGAAGAAAGCCTTTGATGAAACGGAACTTTCCCCCGGGGTGCAGGCAGCCTGCGACCGTATGTGGGGCGAACACCTGACGGCGTCCCAGATTGTGGATCGTATTGTGGGGGCTGTGCGTGTAGGCGGAGACCAGTGGCTTTTGCATTTTACCAATACCATTGACCGGGCCGGGCTGACGGCGGAAACCCTGCGGGTAACGGACAAAGAATTTGACGAAGCACGCACGCTGGTGGACCCGAAGGTAATTGATTCCATTACCCGGGCTATTCTGAATGTAAAAAAATTCCATGAAGAACAGATGCCCAAGTCCTGGTTTACCAACCGGGCCCATGGCAGCATTTTAGGGCAGAAGGTAACCCCGCTGGACAGCGTGGGAATCTACGTACCCGGCGGCACGGCGGCCTATCCTTCTAGCGTCATCATGAACGCAGTGCCGGCAAAAGTGGCCGGGGTGCCCCGCATCGTAATGGCGGCGCCTCCCGGGAAAGACGGCAAACTGAATCCCTACGTACTGGTTACGGCGGAAAAAATCGGCATTACCGAAATCTACAAAATGGGCGGTGCCCAGGCCATTGCGGCGCTGGCTTTCGGGACGGAAACAGTGCCCAAGGTAAATAAGATTACCGGCCCCGGTAATATTTTTGTGACTCTGGCAAAAAAAGCAGTGTACGGACATGTGGATATTGACATGCTGGCCGGTCCCAGCGAGATCCTGATCATTGCGGACGATTCCGCCAATCCGGTTTATCTGGCAGCGGACCTGCTGAGCCAGGCGGAACATGATCCGCTGGCCTGCGCGATCCTCATCACCGACAGCGAACGGATTGCAAAGGCTGTGGCAGCGGAAGTGGAAGTGCAGTTAAAAGAATTGCCACGGGAAGAAATCGCGGCCGCATCCCTGAAAACCATGGGAAAAATTATTCTGGCCAAAGACATGGATACAGTTGTGGCTATGGCTAATATCAGCGCTCCGGAACATCTGGAAGTTATGACGAAAGCTCCCTTCCAGCTGATGCCCCTGTTGCATAACTGCGGCGCTATGTTCCTGGGAACTGATTCCCCGGAACCTCTGGGAGATTATTTTGCCGGGCCCAATCACGTTCTGCCTACCGGTGGTACGGCTAAATTTTACAGCGTGCTGAACGTGGAAACCTTTATGAAAAAGACGAGCATTATTTCCTATACAAATAAGGCGCTGCTGGAAGCGGCGGATGATATTATCGCCATGGCGGAAGCGGAAGGTCTGCGGGCCCATGCCAATGCCATCCGGAAACGCCAAAACGCAAAGGGATAAAATAGAAAATTCAATTTAAATCTACCCGAGGTGAATACTGTGTCTGAATTTGCTGTCCGCTCCAGCCTTTCCGGGCTGGAAGAATATGAAGTGGAAACCATTGACGCCGAAATCATCGTCAATGCCAATGAATCAAATTATCCGGTTCCGGATGCCATACAAACGGAAATCGAGGAACGGACAAAGGATTTTTCCTTTAACCGCTATCCTCCCATGAAATGCGAAACCCTCTGCAATTTAATTGCCAATACGCTGGGAGTGGATATTGACAAGGTGCGCGTGGGCAACGGTTCCAGCGAGCTGTTGCAGATGGCCTGCTATGCCTTTGGGGGCGCTGGCCGGAAAATTGCCGTGCCGTATCCGTCTTTTTCCATGTACGGCGTGTATGCCCAGATGTCGGACAGCGAGGTGTTGCGCTACCCGCTGAATGTGGAGGGCTTTTTGGATGCAGGGGCGGTCATTGATTTTTGTAAGGAAAACCAGCCGAACCTGCTGATTTTAAATAACCCCAATAATCCTACGGGAAATTATAATCCCCTGTCGGTTATTGAAAAAATTATTGCCGGAGTGGATTGTCCCGTCATCGTTGACGAAGCCTACATGGAATTTGCCCGGGGGGAAGGGGTGGATCCCCGGGACCTTCGCCCCTTGTCCCAGTTGAAGCTGGTAGCCGGTTCCGCTCTGGCTCTTTTGAACAAATACAATAATTTCCTTGTGTACCGAACTTTTTCCAAAGCCTACAGCCTGGCAGGCATGCGGGTGGGGTATTCGGTAGGCAGCATTTCTTTGAGCCGTATTCTGGGAAAGACACTGCTGCCTTACCATGTCAACGCCTATTCCCTCATGGCAGCGGAAGTCTGCTACCGTAACCGTGATGCCTTTAAGGAACAGATTGAAGAGATACGTTCCCAGCGGGCCCTGATGATTGCGGAGCTGAAGGAACTGGGTATGAAAATCTGGCCTACGGAGACCAATTTCATCTGCTACTGCCCGGAAGGGAAACTGCAACAGCAGCTGGCGGCCGCCTACGATAAAAAATACGGCTACAGCAATTACAGCCCGGCCACCAAAGCGGGGAAGATGCTTTTCAAAAGCATGCTGGCGGAAAAGATCCTGCTTCGTGATTTTACGGAACATCCGGTACTGCAGGGTTGCATCCGTCAGACCGTAGGACTGCCGGAAGAAAACGGCATCATTATGAACCGAATCAAAAATCTTTGCAGGGAGTGTTTGGGAAATGAGCAGATCAACTGAAACGAATCCGGCCCGCAGGGGGGAAATCAACAGAAAGACCGCGGAAACCCAGATTGGCGTGAAGCTGAATCTGGACGGGGAAGGTAAATGCGATATATCCACCGGCATCGGTTTTCTGGATCACATGCTGACCTTGCTGGCAAAACACAGCTTTACGGATTTGTGTGTGAAAGCCAACGGCGATCTGGAAGTTGACAGCCACCATACGGTGGAAGATATCGGCATAACGCTGGGCCTGGCGCTGAAAGAAGCCCTGGGCGATAAAGCCGGGATCCACCGGTACGGAAACTGTTTTATCCCTATGGATGAAACGCTGGCCCAGGTGTGTCTGGATTTTTCCGGCCGTCCCTTTTTAGTGTTTGACGCAGTGATTCCCAAAGTACAGCTAGGCAATTACGAGGCGGAAATGACGGAAGAATTTTTCCGGGCTGTGGCCATGAACTGCGGGCTGACGCTGCATATCCGGGTATTGTACGGAAGCAATGTGCATCACATCATTGAAGCGATCTTTAAGGCTTTTGCCCGGGCCATGGCGGAAGCGGTGGCAAAAGACCCCCGGGTGAAGGGCGTTATGAGCAGCAAGGGCGTACTGTAAATACTGGATGGGAGACAATAACGATGGGTAAGAAAGATATCGTAATTGTTGATTACGGTTTAGGAAATTTACACAGTGTGAACAAGGCGGTATCGCAGGTTGGAGGGAACCCGGTCATAACCGGCGACAGAGAAGCTATTGCCGCAGCAGAAAAAGTGATCCTGCCCGGCGTTGGCGCCTTTGGGGACTGTATGAAGAATCTGGATAAAGCCGGTGTAATTCCCGTTATCAAAGAATATATCAGGGCGGATAAACCTTTTTTGGGCATCTGCCTGGGGATGCAGGTGCTGTTTGAGGAAAGCGAGGAAGCACCGGGGGTTAAAGGCCTGGGGGTGTTCCCGGGGAAAGTGGCGCTGATTCCCACAGACCTGAAAATTCCCCACATGGGCTGGAACCGGCTGGAACTGAAAACCTCGTGTCCCCTGTTAACCGGCAGCGAAGGAAAATATGTGTACTTTGTCCACAGTTATTGCTGTCAGCCGGAAGACCCGTCGCTGATCACCGCAGTCTGCGACTACGGAACGGAAGTGACGGCCGCTATAGGAAAAGGAAATGTTTTCGGCTTCCAGTACCATCCGGAAAAATCCAGCGCAGTGGGGCTGGAAATGCTGAAACGGTTTGTCGAATTATAATTGAGTTATAAATTCAGAAAGAAGAAACATTATGATTATTTTTCCCGCAATCGATTTGCGAAACGGAAAAGCAGTTCGCCTGGTGGAAGGCGACTTTAAACAGGAAACGGTGTATGCGGAGGATCCGGCTGCCGTGGCGGAACAGTTCCGGGACGCCGGGGCGGAATTTTTGCATGTGGTGGATCTGGACGGGGCATTGGCCGGGGAAAGCCGCAACACCGATGTGATCCGGCGCATTCTGCAGAAGGCCGGCAACATGAAAGTGGAAGTGGGGGGCGGCATCCGCGATTTGCATGCGGTTTCCCGCATGCTGGACATGGGTGTGACCCGGGTTATTTTAGGCAGCCTGGCGGCCCGTAACCCGGTGGAAACAAGGGAAATCTGCAAATATTTCCCGGGGCAGGCCGTGGCCGGCATTGACGCCAAAAACGGCGAAGTGGCAGTAGATGGCTGGGGCGTGTCCGGGGGCATGAATTATCTGGAACTGGGCAAGCGCATGGCGGAAATCGGCATTGAGCACATTATCTTCACGGATATCAGCCGTGACGGCAAGCTGCAGGGGGTCAACGTGGAAGCCACTGCGGAACTGGCAAAGGCCAGCGGCGTCAAAGTTATTGCCAGCGGCGGCGTTGCATCGATAGAAGATGTAAAAAAAGTAATGGCCCGGGAAGAAGACGGCATTGAAGGGGTCATTATCGGAAAAGCCATTTATGCCGGAAAAGTAAATTTGAAAGAAGCGCTGGCGGTGGCAAAAGGCAAAGGATGAATGTGAAAGCAGCAGCCAGCGACTGCGGCTAATTCTGAAATAATTGCGAAATTACGCTGTTATGTGTAGTTTCGCACATTCAATTTTGCTATAATTATTTTGGGGGAACAACTATGCTGACCAAACGGATCATTCCCTGCCTGGACGTGAAGGAAGGGCGGGTCGTAAAAGGCACGAACTTTGTAGGGCTGCGTGACGCAGGCGACCCGGTGGAGCTGGCTTCCCTGTACGATAGGGAAGGTGCCGACGAGCTGGTGTTTCTGGATATTACTGCCAGCGTGGAAAAACGTAAATCCATGCTGGATGTCATCAACCGGACGGCGGGCAAGGCCTTTATGCCCCTTACGGTGGGAGGCGGCATCAGCACCGTGGAAGACATTCGCAACTGTCTGAACGCCGGGGCGGATAAAACTTCGTTGAATACCGCTGCGGTAAAAAATCCGGACCTGATTGCCAAAGGCGCGGAACTCTTCGGCAGCCAGTGTATCGTGCTGGCGGTAGACGCCAAACGCTGCGGTACAGACCGCTGGGAAATTTACGTGAACGGGGGGCGCACCCCTACCGGCATAGACTGCCTGGAATGGGTGAAAAAAGCCGTGGCCCTTGGGGCCGGTGAAATTTTGCTCACAAGCATGGATGCGGACGGAACCAAAAACGGGTACGACATTCCACTGACCCGGGCGGTAGCCGAAGCAGTGAATGTGCCCGTCATTGCCAGCGGCGGCGCCGGCTCCCTGGAACATTTTTACGATGTGCTGACCCAGGGCAAGGCCGATGCAGTGCTGGCGGCTTCAGTGTTCCATTACAAAACATTTACAATACAACAGGTAAAACAATACCTGCGAGATAAAGGGGTAGAGGTGAGACTATAATGAAAATTGACATTACCAATCTGAAATTTGACGAAAAAGGCCTGATTCCCGCCATCGTGCAGGATGTTTACAGCGATGAAGTACTGATGCTTGCCTATATGAACGGCGAGAGCCTGGCAAAAACGGTAGAGACCGGTTATACCTGGTTCTGGAGCCGCAGCCGTCAGGAACTGTGGAACAAAGGCGCTACCAGCGGCCATGTACAGAAAGTGGCGTCCATTACCTACGACTGCGACGGGGACGCGCTGCTGGTGAAAGTTGACCAGACCGGCGCCGCCTGCCATACGGGACACCGTTCCTGTTTCTTTACCCCCCTGTGGAACGAAGGGGAAGGCAAAAACCTGCCGGTGCCGGAACCGGACAACGAAAGCATTTACGGCGTGCTGGCGGAACTGTACCGGGTGATTCTGTACAAACGGGAACACGGCGGCGACAAGAGCTACACGAAATACCTGTTCATGAAAGGGCAGGACAAGATCCTGAAAAAAGT
>Ga0310695_10004598_pt1 | contig 25177 bp, 9 predicted proteins | sample RumenRJG_04DNA_FD_203882 | JGI IMG/M metagenome (GOLD analysis project Ga0310695, IMG submission 203882) | Bovine rumen microbial communities from Lethbridge, Alberta, Canada - RJG_04 (v2) (version 2) | ecosystem: Host-associated > Mammals > Digestive system > Stomach > Rumen | place: Canada...
CCATAGAACATACAGTTTACTATAGCTGTCTTAAGTTCTGTATATTTACCGCCAGTTTCTTTTGCGGTTGACGCAAAATTATTATATCCAACGATACCGGCTACTGTTGTGCCACCTGTTATATTGGCATAGCTGAAGCAATTGATAACACGTGAGTCATCATTTAACAAGCCGACTAAGCCACCACAATAGCCACCAGAGCTTGATACGTATGAACTTTCATTTTCATACTTGTTGTTACTTGGCAGGATACCGCAGTTGTAGATACGGGTATATCCACTTGCCTCTCCTGCAATAGCACCCACATTTCCAGTACTACTGATGTGGACGTTATTTAGCATGACATTCTTTACCACACCACCACTGACGGTGTTGAAAAGTGGGTGGGAGAGTCCACTAATGGTGTAGCCGCCTCCTTCAAAAGTTCCAGTAAAAGGTATCGTGATAGCTGAACCTGCATCAACATTTGTCTGAAGAACATAATAATAATTTGCTCCAGCCGTGGTGCTGGCCATATCCACAAATTTTTCAAAATCTATTTGACTATTTATGAGATATTTCCCATCAACAGGTATCAATTCATTATATAGAGTTTTTGTGGCTACTTCAGAATTATTATACCCTGTAGCAACGGCAATAGCTTTGATAACATCACCTGTCACAACTGATATGGGACTAGTATATGGTGTGCTGGAAGAAGTGGGGACGCCTCCGTTCTTTGTGTAATAAATTGTAACTCCACTTGTTGGAGACGGGCAACTGATAGAAATATAGTTTTCGTTCTTAGTGAAGACGGGAGTAGCACAACTAAGTGTTACAGCACCTGTACCAATGGCAGAATTTATCATTCCGTCTTTAACTGCTATCGCCTTAATAGTTACACCAGAAATATTCTCTGACAATGGAGCAGTATATTCTGTTGACGAGGTAGTTGGATTAGAGCCGTCAATAGTGTAGTAAATAGTCGCGCCATCTGTTTCCGATGTGATGGATACGGCATAATTACCATTGTCCTGGATAGTGGGAGTCGCAACTTTAGATATAGTCGTTGTCGTAATATCCGAAGGAGTGAATCCAGCTCTTGTGACAATAGCCTTGATTGTGGTCTCCTCTGTCACATCAAAGGGGGCACTATACAATGTGCCATTAGTTGATGAAGGCTCTGTTCCATCTGTGGTATAGTAGATGGATGGATTAGAGGTGGTTGTAGTTATGGTTACCTTTCCTGTAGTGTTGGAGTAGGTAATAGTCGGGTTGGCACATTCTGTGCTATAATCCGTAACCTCAAATTTCCATTGGGCGTTGGTGGCTCCTCTGCTTTTTATAATGCCCATATTGGCCCCATCGCTAACGCTCGCAGAACCTATGCTATTACTTCCCCAATATTGATCTTTGAGCAGTTTTGGTATGATAGCATAACACGTAACGCGGCTTGAACCATCACCTCTTGCCGCTTGAATTACAGCAAATTGATAACGGTCTTCGTTTTCAGAATTATACTCTTTTACACTGACTGCATTTGTTTGGTTATTTCCATTGGTAGCAGTACCGTTATAATACATGTAACGGCCTCCTGTTGACGGATTAATGATGTAATAGTATTTAAACCATGAATCTGACGAAGCCTCTTTAAGATACCATACCATACGGTCAGATTCGCTATTTGCATAGGTCACCTTGTCTGGCGTTGCGTCAGTTGATACATAATAGCCACCGGTATTTACATTGGAAATCTTGTAAAAATGCCTGTCTGAATCAGTGGAGGGGTTGAAAGGACGGGTTGGCCAAACATATGTTCCGTTAAAGGGTACAAACTTCCACTTTGAGTTGGAGTCGTGGATATAATCATTACTTGTTAACCTGATAGGATTGCTATCATTAGCACTACCACTTTGCTTATTCAAACCAAAATTAGTCTGATTTGCTTTTACATCAATATTATAAAAGCCAGTTGTTCCACCTTCATTATCTACAACAAGTTTGAACTTGCATTTTTCTTTGTTGGCGTCAGACAATGATGCGAAATCCGTAATATTGATACCTCTTGAGTTACCATTGTGGTTATAGATATATTTCCCAGTACTGTTGTTGACGATATAGTAATATTGAGTACCACTATCTTCACCTGCATCCAGGAAATACCATAGCATATAATCACCAAGTATATTATTGGTAGTAATGTTGTTATTCTGGGGTGCTATATAGAAACTTGGGAACGCATTCGTCTGAATCAGATACAGTTTCTTCTCACTATCTTCAATAGTGCCACTTTCGTCAGCATCTGTCGTAATTTCCACGGGCGCAGTTTGTCCCCACACACTACCACTTCCCACCGTGAGAAGTAGGAGCAGGGCTATGGCGGAGCGGATTGTTGTTGACATCTGCTGGGCTAATCCTTTCGTGTGTTCGTATGTCGTGTTCATATCTTTAGTATTTTTATTTCAGCGGGTGAACCGCTGAACACTGTTTTCTTGATTGCAGCGGGTGAACCGCTGGTGCGCTGTTATCTGATGGCCAGCTTTTTCTGGATGCGGCCGCCGTCGGCACGGACGACATAGACACCGGCTACACCGATATTGGTGTCGACGGTCTCGCCGGGCTGTATGGTGAAGGTGGCTATGGTGAGACCACTCATGTTGACGATGCGTACATCAGCTTCACGACGTAGCGACGAGGTGACGCTAATCATGTGCTTGCGGATGGTGAATACGAGGTCGCCCTCACCGAAGTTGTCACCCGACGGGTCTTTCTCATCACCGAAGGCGAACGACGAGTCGCTACTATCGAAGAGGATGGATTTAACCCCGGAGCGACGTGGGGCAGGTGATGGAGCGGCAGCAGCGACGAAGTACGGACGGAACGGTGTGGCCTTGGCACCTTCAGTAGGTGTTACGTCGAAGCTATTGCCGTCGGTGTTCATCAGGTAGCCGTCGACCTTCTTGCTCATATAGTTGGGCACGAAAGCGTAGCCATCATCATCGACACCGGTCAGTTCGTCGTCGCTGACACCAATCATGATGCCAGTGTCGGAAACGAAACTGATGGTCTGCTTAGCCAGTTGAGCAGGAGCTGTCTCAGCCGTGTTCTTAGCCGTCCATTCACCACTGAGGTCGAACTCGTAGTAGGTCTTACCTGGGAAGCCCACGATGTAAGGCGTAGCAGTAGCCAACAGCGGATAGGCCTTCAGTTCGCGGCCAGTCTCGTAGTATGTCTGATAAGTATCGGCATTGGCATCCTGACGGGTGTTCAGCTTATAGTAGTAGTCCCAAAGGAAGGTGTTACCTACCTGCCTAACGTCGTCACCTGCAGCATCTGGATAGTTGAAGGTAGCAGTTACCACAGCGGGTGAACCGCTGGGCACTGTAGCGCCCTTATATTCACGCAGCCAGTACTCGTGGCCTATCTTCGTGCCATTCTCATCGATAGATGGACTACCGCTATAGAAGTGGGTTATCTCGCCCTTCTGATGTGTAGTTACCAGTTCTGCGGTGAACGGCAGACTGACGGTCTCCCAACCCTTTTTCAATGAGACGAAGTTGTCAGGAACACGCTGGTACCACATGCGCTTGTCACTGGCGAAGGTGTAACTGATAGGACAGTTGAAGTCCTTCTTGTCTACCAACAGGTGATCGCTGGTGGCGATGAGCTTTTGGTCTCCCTGGTATACCAGATGACCGAAGACCTGCGAGGTGGGTGCTGCAGCCACACGACGATAGGCGTCGTCAGTATAGTAGCTGCTAAATGCTGGCTCTGTGAAGTAAGCGGTCAGCACATCATAAGTCTTCTTGTTGACAGCCTCATCAGGAGCATATACCAACAGGTTAGGCGTCTCGTCACGGTTAGCGATGCTCTGCAATCCGTCATCATCGAGCAGTGGACGGTAGAACTTATCTACTCCAGCGGGTGAACCGCTGGACACGCGACCTATTGTCCATTCGGTGTCGTTATGGCCGGCAAAGTCGATAGCCGTCATGTTCGGATATGCCGGATGCTGATCGTTCTCATTGGTACCCTTCGAGTAGGCCACGAGGTTGACACTTGGGTTGAAATGAGCCACATTCATAGCCTTCGACTGATAGTAAGCAGGAGCACGATAGACGCGGTTGCTCTCATCCGTGATTGACAGGCGACCGTTGTTCTTGACAATATGGGAAGGTTCATCCTGATGTGGGCGCTGGCTGTTCCAACCGTAGGTCAGCATCTGTCCGAAGTAGATATAGTCGTCGGGCCATACAGGATAGAAGTGGGTGTTGTCGTTGGTATCAACAAACATACGTTCCTCCTGGCTCTCAGGTATCACACCGTCAGCATAGCGGAAGTCACCATCGGCATAGCGATTTTCTACGTAGCCACCGTTCAGATAGACACCATCAACACCCGACGAGCAATATTCTGCATTGGCAGCGTAGTGCTGCGTCTGAGGCGCGGTCAGGGTGCCGTCTTCCTTGTTGATGGCATAGTACTTGTACTCAGCGGGTGAACCGCTGGGCACCAGGTGGTCGTTATAACGCTTGAACAGATAGAAGCCGTTCAGATTGTAAGCCACCGTACCATTGTAGAAGGCAGACTCAGGCATCGGAGTGGCATCGCTGGCAGTATAGGCCTTCGTCTGCGGATAGTAACAGTTCACCACCTTCTTGCGCTCAGAAGCAGCAGGTGTTCCCAGAATAGCCTTTCCAGTGAAGCCATTGGTAGCACTGGTATTAATCCAGCAGTTCTCCATATAGGCCTTATCCTTAGTAGCGTCGTCCTTGTCAGCAATACCAGCGGACTTGAACGAACCAGTTACACCGAGGTTATAGACATTACCACAGAGGTTATAGAACAACGAGTTGTCCAGTCCGTCAATATGGTAGCCGTCACCATGCAGGTTACCTTCGAAGCAGTTGTCGTCGGTACCGATGGGTTCCCAAGCGGGTGAACCGCTTGGCACGGTGACGTTGGTGTGCAGGAAGAACTCCAGGTTCTGACAAGCCTTGACATAGTTGTCGAGTGGGGCGTGACCAGTGAATGGGCCGTCAGTGAAGAGGCCGTTATCAGCGGGCGAACCGCTGAACACGCTGAGGTCGAAGAACTGTTTCAGCTGAGCGGCACCGTTGGTAGCATCCGTGATGTATACCTTGCTGTCGCGCTTCACGTTCTTGTTGTCCACGTAGTAGTGGTGCTCCTTGTCTTCCAGCACCTTCTTCAGGTCGTGGTAGTTGGCGACGCTTACCTGAACGGTATTCGAATAGGTCTCACCGAGATACGTCTTGGCATAGTAAGCCAGGTAGTAGCCGTCCTGATACCAGTAGAGCGGGTCGAATTGCGGTGTGTAATCAATGCCATTGATGTGACTTTCAGCGTCTCCAATCTTCTCGAAGAGTTTCCAGCCACCACCCGTTACCTCGTAGGCACCTGGTGTCACATGCGGTTCACGAATACCAACGAACGTACCTGGCAGTACCACCTGTGGAGCCTTAATGTCCTCGACGGTAGGAATACCGCTCTTGAACTGTAGGTGGATGTTCACCACGTGGCGCTCACTAATCGGGGTGACGTGGGTACCCATAGCATCGCTTTCTTCGTAATCATACTGATAGACCACAGTAATGATCCTCTCCTTCGACAGGTCGAAGATGTCCGACTCGCGGCTCACATAGAGCGTTGAAGTCTCGGTAGGAGCAATGCCATGGATGGTGAAGTTGGTCTGCCAGTTAGCCAAGCCTTTGTAGCTGTCGCTGCTAATCACCAGTCCGATGGGCACCGTATCTCCCTCACCATAAGTTTCAGGCTCAATACCCGTTCCAAAAGCATTTGTCACACTGACGCCTTCTGTATTCTCACCAACCTTATATTCTTCACGGCAGAAGTAGTAGGTCTTGTCCTTGTCGGCATTGGTGAAGGTCAGCGTAGCAATATTCTTCTGGTCGGTGTCGCCCAAACTACCATATGTTGAAGAGGTGATAATAGTACCCACAGCGTATGGTGTATTACCTACCTGGAAAGCAGATTTGACAACATAGACCGGACCCGCCTCCTTCACATCGATAGCCGAATAATGGCGCTTCTCGTTAGGCAGTTGCTCATATTCCGTACGTGAATATTCCTTGCCGTTCTCCAGTTTAATACCATTGTGAGTACCAGTCTCGCTGCCGTTATAGGTAGCGGTGTATTCAACATGCTTCTCCAATGAGTAGCCTGCCGGATTCAGCTTAGCAGCAGCTTCTGTGCCTGCGGCCGAATCGTACTGGTACTTCTTTCCTTCACCGTGTGTGACGATGCCGGTAGCAGGATTCTTGCTGTAGTTCGGATCAATCAGCAGGTCTAAGGCATCGTAGTTGAAGGTGAAGTGTTCGCGGTCAGACTTTGACATCGAGCACCATACACCCAGTCCACGGTAGTTCTTGCCTGCCTCGTAGTAGTCACCGCCATACAGACCCTCTGTCGTACAGTAGTAAGCGGGAGTGATATTATCGAGAATATCCTTGGCAATATTCTTCTCGGCAGCCGTTCCATCCTTAAACCTATTGTAATATTCCGTCTTCTCAGTCTCCGTCATGCGGGTGCCAACGTAGATATACTCCGTCTTGCTGAGCGGGATGGTGGCGGTACAGATATAGGCCGAATCCACGTATTCGTCCATGTGGAGTTTGACCCTGGTGGTATCGGAAACCGTGCTGCCGACATGCATACGTACGGTGCCATTGTCGAATTCCTTGGTTACAATGAATGCCGTCGCAAAGGCTGCCTGACCGGAAAGAGTAACTTCGGAATGATTCTTCTTAATGTTCTGGTAAGTATCGTAAACTTCCTTCGATATGAGGTTGCCTACCTTGTATTCGCGCTGACCAAAGACACCGCCCGTACTGTTGTCCTTCAGACAATAGGTAGGTCCGTCTTCATAGCCTGTACCGCCCGTCTGATTCTTGGCTGCTGTAGCACTCTCAAACTGGGTGTACCATGTATTCCAGTCTGTCGGGTTGTTCACCTTGTAGGTCAGCATATAACCCGTATCGTGACCGAGGTTATTGGATGGGCGGAAGACGAAGTCGAAGTCCACATCCTTCTCCAAGGCTACATGATAGACGGTGGAATGAGCCGTCTTAAGAGCTTCATATTGACTAGGCAGCAAGACACTATCGGCAGGGAAGGTGATGGCGCTGTTGCCCTCACCGACAATACATTCGGCAGTGGTGACATACGTGCTGTCCACAAACAGCGACTGTTCCGACTTGGTCAGCAGGTACCAGTCCCAATAGCTGATAGGATCGTTCTTGTGGTATTCCACGTCATTGATAACCATCTTCTTATCACTTCGCAGAACTACGCCTGGTGCAGAATAGTAGGCATACTTGTTGGGCATCACGTTGAGCAGTTTCATGGTACCATGAGACGCTGCCGTGATGGTCAACGGAATATCTACGCTCTCGCTATAGGCGTTAGGTGCACCTGTATAGGCCGAGATATACTGGTCATAAACATAAACCTGTCCCTTGATAAACCAGTAGTGGGCTGGTACGGAATCGTTGCCAGTATATTTACCGCTGATGTTGTAGCAATCGTCGATGATAATCTGCGTACCGTGTACGAAGTTACCGGAGGTCTCCCATTCTACGGGTTCTCCGTTATAGGTAAAGTCCTTTCGGGTAATGGCGTCAGCGTTCAGAGCCGTCAGTGTGGTATGTTTCTTCTTATCGTAGGAGCCTACACGGTGGATGTTCTTGGCATAGACGAAACCGCCGCCGATACCAGGCTGCACGTTAATCAGGTCAAGCTCGATGACTCCCGTGATATAACCCCAGTCTTTCTCATAGAGTCCCAGATCGGTGCCCTGCTTCTTCTCTGTCGTCAGCTCCAGATAAACACCAGAAGCCAGTGCCACCTTATTCAGACTGGTACCATTGTTGCGCTTGCGTTCGTTGTGGAAGCCAGCCTTCCAGTCGTAATAGGAGGCAGTTCCGTACGCCTCTGAAGCCACATCCGTACCGCCATTCGAGTAGGCTGCGGAAGCACACTTATAAGTTGCCTCGTCGGTATTGTCGGTTCGGCGAATATCCTTAGTAGGCATGAAGTGTACGTCGCTAGTCAGCGCACCTAAGTAGTTTACGATGTTATAGATACCGAAGTAGTTACCATGAATGGCCTTATCCAAATCGGCAAAATCATCGGGGTTCTGGTCTACAGGGAAATTAGTAACTTTCGTTTTACCTGACTTCAAGGCCAAATCTGCAGTAATTACCGAGTGCTTTTGGTTGAGCGATACCTCACGTACACGGTTGATGGTATAGTTAGTATGGTCTACTATCTCAGGCACACGGTCCTGCGCACCCTGCATCACCATACGACTACCGAACACACCACAGAAGTCAGCACGCTGGATGGTATTCATCAGACGACCGGCATAGACTGGCAATACACCGTTCTCCTTCCAGTAACCCGTAGTAGGATCGGTGTTAATCGAACCGTCGCTATTGAACATGGTAAGATATGCTGTCGTACCCTTAAAGAGAGAATAGATATCATCAGCCGTTAAGGTTGAGGCCTTGGTGTGTTCCGGACTTTGAGCATAATAGGATGTACCGTCATTATCGACACAATCCTTGGTACACTGGTATCTCAACTCATAATAAGCAGCCTCACGGGCGGGTAATGCTTCATACTGGCCAATGGTAATTTCACGAGCAATGGAATAGTAGTCCGTACCGTAGTTGGTAATGTTCAGACCACGATAGCCATCCACGAAGGTCAGGTTACCATCGCCATAAAGACCTCCAGTATGACCTGTACCCAGCGTGATGAGGTCACGATGATAGACATCGTTGATAGACGCTGTGGCATTGCCGAATACCGTTGTAGCGTTGGCATAGACGGTGGAAGAACCGGACGACGTATTACCGCCGGCAAATACGGCATTGTGAATGATAATACCCGTAGGATCCAAACTGTTCCACTTTGCATCACTGTTCTTGTTGCCCAAAGTATTCAGGGCTTCAATAGGAACGTATTGACCTTCTGTATAGTTGTGACCATTTATTTGGACATCTTCCAAGGCTTTTGGATGCGGTTCAACCAGCACTTTGCAGTCCTCGGTCAGCACATACTCGGTACTATCCTTTACCCATTTAGGGTCGTTTTCATCATATACGAAATCTGCAGGTATGTATGATTTTGGTCCGTCATTCTTTTCAAGATCATAAGCGTAATAGTAGCCTTCGTATTTGTCATCGTAGCGATTGCCCTCCTTGATACCAACATAGAGCTTGCCGTCCTCCTCATAGGCACTATATACATAACCGATATCGCCACCGCCGAAGACGTTGCCATAACCCTTTTCCATACCCTTGTCAGAGCCTACCTCACCGCCATAGATGTGTACCTCGGTCTGTCCGAAGACATAACCGTCGGAATAGAGCGTACCACCTTCACCAAGGTTGTTGTAGCCTCTGCCACCACCAAAGACGTTACGATGTACCTGACCTTCATAGAGTTCGACGGTAGTCCTACCAGCTTTGTAAATACCCTGAAGCGTACGAACACTGTTGTCCGTTCCAGTAGCATTGATAATACCGCGACCGATAGCCGCAATCTCACCACCTCCGAAGAGAGCGTTGCGCACGTGACCACCATACATCTTCACATTGGTAACGTCCACACTACTGTTGTCGATATAACCACCACCGAAGATACAACCACTGTCATAGAGGCGGTTGGTACCATCGCCCGACCATGTCTCATCGTGCAGCTTCTCCTGATAGTAGTCTTTCTTATAAGGAGCAGTGCCCGACCAAACCTGAAGGGTATCGAGGGTGGTGTCTGTTGCAGGGGCGCTATCGAAGTGACGATAACCGATAAAGCCCTTGTTGAGCGTGATGTTCGTGGTTCCGAATACGGCACCACCCTCACCACCACCGTAGGCGTTACGCTCGATAGCAGGAATACCATTGATGAAGCTGGTACCGTTGAGCTTACCGATAGTAACGTTTGTCTCACCAAGGATGTCACCCGTCGTGCTTTCACTGATGGAACCAGCGTGGTAACCTACACTACCTCGCCAACCGCCACCATAGACGTTACGTGCTGTACCGCCCTCGATATAGGCATTAGTAGAAGCGATGAAATCGTTATCGAAATCATCCTTCTCAATATTGTATTTATTGTTTACCGAACCCACGGTACCTGCAGCATAAAGGTCTTTCGTCACCTTACCACCAAGCAGGGCGATGTAGGTTGTTCCGTGCACATCGCCGGTATTGGCAGTATTTGCATCACCGAGACCACCACCATAGGCGTAGGCACCGCTCAGGCTTCCGTTGTACATATAGCCGCAGACGTCAGCACCTTCGTTGATGATCACATTGGTGTTGTATTTCTTGCCGTTTCTGTCAACTGCCAAACTGTCGTTCAGTCCGTTGTCGGTATAGCCTGTACCGATAGAGAGGTCAATGTGTTTGGCTGTCGTGCTGGATGCTGCGGCTTCTGCATCAGCAGCAGCATCTGCTACTGCAGCCCATGCATCAACAGACTTCTTGTTCATCACGCGACCTAACTGTCCGCCACCATATACCTCATATACGCGAGCGGTGTTGTTCAGATTCACCTCCGTATATTGTGACCAGGTGTCCTTACCATAACCGGCACCATAGACGGTAGCATAAGTATGCTTTGTAGCATCATTCTGCGGATCCTTATAGGAATAGACAGGTGCATTGATGTTCACCTTACCGTAGAACGTGCGACGGCAGTTGTTGTTACCGCCATAGATACCTGTGCGGTAACCACCTATTATAGCATCACTACTGTTCCAGTTGACGTTCGCTTCGTAAACATCGCAAGGATATTCGTTATACAGACCGTAAGCACCGCCGAAGATCTTGTCGCAACGGAAGGTAGAGCCTGTAGGAACATTGATCACGGTACGACGGGTGATACCCTCCTGATAGCTACCACCATAGACCGCCTTGAAGTGTCCACTGAGCAGGTCGATGATAGCTGATGCCTTATGTGCTGTCTCAGGAGCGTCTGCTGTAGCTTTTGCTACACCCATACCAACACCGCCGCTCTCACCAGCACCGAAGACCTCGGTTCCCTGATAGGTGGTCATGGTCTGAGGCACATCCATCAAGATATAGCTGCTGTTCTGCATCAAGTTCTCCTCTTCCTCTCCGAGGAAGCCCTGTCCTGCACCATAAATCTGCTGTACGGTATTCAGGGAATTATTGGTATCAGTAGGACGGAAGTTGATGAAAGCATTGCCCAGGAAAGGCTTGGAATAACCTGAACGAGCCTTGCCAATATTCTTGCCTTCTCCTTCAGCGATAGTGCCTTCTCCTCCTGTGGCATAGAAATACTTACCAAAGTACGGGTCTGTATAGTCATACACACCGTATGCGCCACCGAAGATTTTCTCCACGCGTCCCTGTACATATTCCATATAGGCGGAGGCGTTGAGCATATCGGTATTGTATACCTTGCTGCGAACAGCATCGTTGCGCAGACGGCTGTTGAAGTTGGCAGTGCCTAAAATCTGTCCACCGAGGTCGTTACCGCCATAAACGAAGTCGCGAACGTACGGGAAACCGTTAGTACCAATATACGTCTCAGTATGTCCGAGGATATTGGCATTACAAGAACCTGCGAAAGAGTTGAAGATACGTCCGTTTCCTAAGTTGATGATACAGTCACCTGCAACAGGTCCCAGGAAGCCGCCGCCATACATGAACTCACACTCGGCGATATTCTCAGTCATGTTGTTTGCCTTTGACACACCAGCTATAGGACCATTCAAGTTGATGTAAGTGCTGTATTTCGCATCGTAGGAATATTCCAGTTTATTTGTTGATGTATTATAGACGCCCTTTCCGATGGCACCTTCCTCGCTGCCTCCGAATATCTGGAACATATAACCGCGGTTCAGATTGACTGTTGTCGAACCCCATATCTCGGTGTTCACACCCTTACCGCCGCCAAATACATTAAGCGCCTTACCCAGCACGTCCATTCCCTGTTCGTCAAGGATAACGCCCGTGTTTCGCTTGGTAATCTTAAATTCGTCGTTCTCATAGAGTTTTCGCTCACCGAGCTCATCGCCCTCCACCTCGTCGAATAAGCTATCACGATCAACCACTGATGCGTTCAGGTTGATGACGACATTACCGTTGACGACACCACTGTTATAGCAGCCACCGTAGATGTTACCATTCTTCAGGCGACGGTCGATATCAGCGGAAGTACTGGTGACAGGCGATGGTAAGACACCCAAAGTCACAGGGGCAACATCCTTACCAGTTGTAGAACTGATAGTATTCCACTCCAGTTGTTTGTTACCCTTACTATCCAATACATATTGCACTTTGTTATTGGTGTCTAAGATAGGCTCGTAATTCGCGTCACGCAGAATCACCCAACGCTTGGGTCGGATTTTCAGACCTGCGAAGTTCAGTTGTAGTTTGTCACCTATCGAACCTGTTGGTGCTGGATCGGGTTTGCCGGTAATACCACCTTCATAGAGAGCGTTATATTCAGAAGGAGTGACGAAAGCATTATTGCAACCACCTACTACCTTGTCATAGATAATTACCTCATCGTTGAAGTTGATAGTTGTCTTACCATCAGCTATCATACTACCTACGTTACCACCGCAGTAGAACGAACCAAACTGGGTGGAATATTCTTTGTAATCGGCACCGTCACCATTTGATTTGCTTTCAAAGACAACGGTAGATTTCTCCTTCATGGCGCAGCCCTCCATGTATTTGGCAAAGACAGTAGCGTCTGTCAAATCCATCGAGTTAAACTTAGTATCCTCAGCACCGTCAATATCTGTCCTTTTCATGGTGCGCAGCACACCTTCGCCTCTACCCTCAGAGTCAGCTGGACCGTATTTAATCATGTTCTCGCCGTTATTGCCGAGGAACACGTTGTCGATGATGACGTGTGAACCAATCTTGATGTGGGTTTTGTCGCCAGAACTTGAACCTTCAACATTCTCTCGCAAAGAAGCGCTATTACCACCCACATAGAGGCTGCCATCTACGATGGTAGGATTCTCTGCCGTTCCTCTGACGAGGATAGACACCTTCTCTGCGTTAGGACGTATCAGGTTGAGGGCTTCTGCTGACTGTATGCCCGTAAAAGTGTCGCCTGTTAAACCTAATATTTCCTTGGGGTCATAGTAGAAATCACTCCAACGCGGATCATTCTTCAGTTTTGGGTTATCTGTGTAGGCATACGAACCGTTACCACCACCATAAACGTCGCCATAAATGTGGGTCATGATACCTACGGTATTACCAGCATAGACATTACCTGAGATGTCGTTACCGCCATATACGTTGTTGACGTGACCCGCCAGCACTCTGACACGAGCAGCGTAACCAGCAGGAATGTGGTTAGGATTATCATCAGGGTCCAGTGCTACGTCGGTATATGGCACTGGTGTGGCGTCGTTGTTGTTGTACAACGGCTTCACATCCGCCTTACGACAGCCGCCATAGACGTTATCGACCACCATCCCTGCACCCTCAATCTGCATCAGCAGACCTTCAGGACTGGTCATACGTCCCTCGTTACCGCCGCCATAGAGGTTGCGGACTCTGCCTTGTTGCAGATTCCATCGAGGACGGATAGCCATATCCGCCTTGTTGTTACCACCAAACAAGCGACCTATCTGGAATGCATCGCTTTCGGGGTAGGAGAAGGTGGTGTTGATACCCATCTTATCCTCGAAGCGGTCGTTGGTCAGTAACTCGCCAATATCACCCTTGTCAGGGTCAGTATTGGCATTAGGATTGGTGGCATCTATAATACTATTCACCACTTTACTTGGATTATTCAGGCATATCACCGTCTTATCCGTCACCGTTGCGGCATTACCACCACCATACGCATAGACAATAGAACCACCAAGAATCTCCAGATAGGTCTTGCCAAGCTCAGGTTTTGTTTTACCTTTATAGGGACTATTATCAGAGGTGTAGTCATAATCACCGTTACCGCCTCCGAAGAGCTGTCCGATATAAATCTTCTGAGCATTAGGATCCTCTGTAGTAACGGCTTCGTCACCAGTACCGGTAGTTACGGTCTTGGTAGAGATGCGTACGAAAGCGTTCCAGGTGTTATCAATATTATTCTTTCCTGTTTCTGTTCCTACTTCTGTCAATGCCGTCGTCGGTATCTCTTCAGAAGTACCTATTGTTCCGGCGATATCGTTACCACCATACGCCTTATCAATAACGATATACGAAGAGGCATGCTCACCGTCGATGTGCAGGAAAGCACTGCCTCCCACGTTTGCCTGACGGGCACCGCCATAGACGTTGTGTAGGTCGCCACCATAAATGTTGACAGTGGTCTTGCCGCCTGTATTACCAGCATTACCACCACCATAGACGTTGCCGCCAATGGTAATCTGTGCCTGTACTGTCACCGCAGTCAGGAACATTATCAAACTTATTATGGTCGCTCTAATTTTCAACTTTCAATTCACAACTACTGTCGGGTTATCTAAATCAGGATCAGAGAGCACATACAGATAGGAGGGGTTTACTGATAGATTCAGCTGTACCCGTTGTCCCCTGGAGGCTTCTAAGTCCGGTATTTTGTTGGTTGCCGTGCAGTTAGCACGTACCAGATTGCCATATCTGTCGTACACGTCGTAGGTGCTAAACAGCGTCAGGTCGCTAGACAGGGTTGGTACGAAACAAGCGCTGACAGCAATGGGCGTTGTACTACTAAGTGCTTGCCCTTCAGCATCGTTGAATATCTCTGCTGCACAGTTGTCGCCAGTCGACGTGTAGGTAACACTGGTGATGGGACTTGTTCCCTCCGTATTATGTAACGTCACAGCAGCGTTAACGCTGGCTTGATTGACGCTCAGCGTCATGGTCTTCAACTTGATGGTACGCAGCTGGGCATATTCCTCGTCGACTTTCATACTGAACTTCACAGAAGCATAGAGATGGTTGAGCAGCATATAGATGTAGTAATCATCGTTAGTGACGGTCTGATACCAAGAGAAACTGCCTTCCTTCAAGCCAGCCTCGGTCTCCTTGACACCCGTAATGATACATATATCGTCTGTCGTAAGGGGCTTCATGCCCGTTATGGTCAGTGTAGCCGCATCGGCAGTGGTTTTCACCAGAGTGCTACTCATGCCTGTTACTTTTGGTAAATAGCCATATACTGCATAAGTCTTATCTTTGAGTACACTAAAATGTGCATGCCATTTAGCACCATCATACTTGATGAGTTGTTCTGTGGGTACATTGGGGGCTGCATAATCTTCTGGCAAGAGCACATAAATACCCATCTCAGTAGCCGCATCCGCCGAGTAGTCACTATACCCCACAGGGGCGACACGATGGGCAGAGCCCGATTCCATATAACTGGTAGCAAATGATGTCAGATGAACCACATGGTCTACAGAGGCTTCACCAGCAGGATTCACTTGTGCTTCGGGACTATCCGAGGAACAAGCGTTCAACAGTACTGCTGCCATCATCAATAGCAGCACCGTCTGGTGTAATATGTGGAATCTCTCTCTCATTGTTTATCTCTGTTACCAGTTATAGAAGTTATGGGTCATCTCCTTCTCAGACCAGTCTTTCACATATAGTGAATGAACCTGCAGTCTGCCACTGCCGGCATAGTAGGCATAGATAATCCAGGTGTGGTTCCGTAGGAAGTCTCCTGCCTGCTGCATCTGGAAGGTGACGGGCTCCTGCTCGACGCCACCAATCGAATAGTATATCTTCCCTGCCAGCTGTTTGTCGGACTCGCGCAGATAGATGGGACCATGCACTGTCAGTCCAGCACCACTGATGAGGTTCTCATATGCCTGTGCTTCCTGACCGAAGTAGATATACTCAGTGGGATCGGGCGTCTCAGCAATATCGGCGATAGGAATGGGCAACAGCGTTGACGCAAGCTCATTATAGGTCATAGAAGTGGGTGTCTTAAACAGATACTCTTCGGTAGGAATCATGCCCGCATTCATTGTAATGTTGGTAATGTTGACAGCTGGCTCACCCGTGGTCTTGGCAAAGACGAAACGCAGTTTCGAGACGACTCTCGTCAATGGTACGGTAGCCACCTGACTTATAGAGCCTACTCGCAGAGCAGGGGCATCACCTACCACAGGCTGCACAGTCAGCATGCCAGCCATAGGCAATCCTTCGGCAGGCACACTCCAGACCTTGTCTCCAAGTCCGAAGTGATTAACGGTAATTTTTGCGCCATCCAACAGTCCTGCATGGGTGGTTTCATCATTTAACACGCTTACGCCACAGTTGGTTGCTGTTACATTAGCCTGTACATAGACATTCACGCTGGGTTTTCTGCTGGCGAAGTCATCGCTGACAGGCAACTGATAGGTAGCGCCCTCGCCCATGTTCAAGGTTGTCACCTCCTCGGTGCTCAGGTAGCCTACGAAGGCCTTGCTCTCCGACTCATAAATCCATATCTGCAGACTATGAATAGCAGACTCTTCACCAACGGTCTGTACATTGCCCGTCTCAGCACGCCGTGGTGCCGAGTACTGGTTGGTAGCTGCTGTTCGTTCAGGCGAATAGACATATACCGTCAGCGTAGGCTGTTGCGCTATGCGCTCCACGCCATCCTCACTGGAGGAGCAGGCCGTAAACAGCACCATTAACAGGCTGCTTAGAAACCATTGGAGGGTATGTATCTGTCTATTTATATACATGTTGCTCGCTTTATAATTCTACGTTGGTGGTAGTTACTTGAATCCAATTTGTGACAATCTGTACGCCTATTTCCAGACGTGGTGCCAGCAGGTCTGGCATGCAGGTGTAGGCGTCGGCCAGCGATGCCACACTCATCGAAATTGTCGTGGTATAGTCTTGTGTAAAAACGCGGCCAGCATATGCCCCCGTGCCTTGTCCGGCAGGGTCAATCATACCGATGAGGTAGAACCTTGTACCTGGATAAACCACACCATCCTTTCCGGTAAAGGAATAACCCGTACTATTTTCAAACTCCAAGATAACAGGCACCTTCTCATTGTCATAAGACTGCAATACCAGCGTGTTGATGGTTTTTACTGCTGTTCCCGAGACGATGTTTGTCTCGTAGATAAAACGACCGTCAACATCCGTCTGCTCACCTTGGGGTTTCATATTATAGCCTACGGTATGCTGTCCACCTATGATGACACCCGTGAGGGGTAGATGTGCCATGTCGGCATTCGTTACATATTCATCTTTAGCATCCTTGAGTCCTACAGCACTCATACCCGTCAGCGTCAATCGTAGATTAGCCACACCGAACTGTAAAGGGTTTTCAACAGCCACGGCTCTGGTTGAGGTATTGACAATCCGTGAATTGTTATAATGGGCATCTAAGAAGTTGCTCCATGCCGTACTTGTTGAAGCGTTCTGGTAGATGCTTTTAGGCACTTCTGTCATAGAGGTACGGATAGGGCTGTCGGTAAAGAACACCAACGCGGCCGGATAGGTATAGCGGGTGATGCCGTTGATATTGTCAAAGGCTGTCCTGTTGGTGCGTACGGAGAATTCTTCTTTACCTTTTTCCTCATTCTTCGACCAGCGGATGGCGGCTGCTCCGTCGGGCAGACCGATAGAGCGTGGATAGGTGTTGCTCGCAATGCTGGTGTTATTGTCGATATTTGCCTTGATAGCCATGCTGACCGCATCGGTTCTGCTTGCCAGCTGTGCTCTAAGGGCTGCTACGAAAGCCTTGATATGTGCTGCGGAACCACTCATCAGTCCTCCACCTTCAGCGTTGGAATGGATAAAGTCCTGGTAGTAGCTCTTCAGCGTAGGGTCGGTCGTCGTGCTCCATCCTTCGCTGTCGGCAATGCGAGTCATATAGTCTGCTAGGGCCGTGGCCTCATCATCTGCCTCCGTGGTGTTACGGATGGATGACAAGCTGAAGTGGATGTTCTCCAGTTTGGTGCGGACGCTAGGCAGTGCGCTCAAATCTCCGTTCACGGTCAGATCTGCATTTGGTGACGGTTTCGACTTGCCATAGACCAGCATACGGTCGGTACCTATCATCAGGTTGCAGTGGTCAACGTAATAGTTGTTATGTCCCTCCACGCGGCTAGACTCCTCTGTCTCTCCCATATCTACCAAGGGAAGATTAGTCGGTAAAACAGCTGCCCCACCAGTGTGGAAAGGAATAAAAACCAGTCTCTCCATACCCTGAAATATGGCAGTTCTACGGGATGAGTTGGCTGACACCTTATTGGGCTTGGAAGCCATGTTGCCAACACTTACCAACAGGTCAACCTGTTGGGCTACCTGCTGTCTGTTGGCATCATCAGCTATATCATCAGCAGAAGAGCATGATACTATCATCATGCCCACCAACAGACCATATAGGATGTTTTTAATGTCAGTCATCACGCGCGCGCATAAAAAATTTATAAGGACGGATTATACTCTCCACCGTCTTCCCAGTCCAGCGTAACGCTGACTCCAACGGTGCTGTCATAAGGTCTCACGGCACCATCGTCGTCGAGTTCGCCTTTAATAATTCTCAAGTCTCCCGCCTTCAGCGGTTCTTGGATGTCCAAGACAGTCTCTGTTACCTTACCGTCAGCCTTGGTGAGATACACCTTAATCTGCCAGAGGGTAGGATTCGTCGACGCTCGTTTCTTGACGGATGCCGGTGCGGCATCTTTAGAGGGGAAGTTCACTGAGCAGAAGCATAGCAGGTTGTTACCTGTCTCTACTTTCTCTGCTTCTATCAGTGTAGAGGTACTCTCATAGACATAGGTACTGTCCTTGATGAGGAAGTCGTTGGCAAAGCCCGTGGTATAAACCTTGATGTCTGTAAAGGTCTGTCCTTTGGGGTTGAGCACCAACGTAGCGGCACTATTAGCCATATACAGTCGGACGTTGAACGTCTGGTCTACGCCCTCCAGCACCTCCATGGGTTGGCGGGCAGTGAAGAGTCCTGTAGTGTGGGAAGGAAGTATTCCATTACCGCTGGACACTGTTGGGGTAGCCTGTTGCAGTGACGACGTTACGCCCGACTGGTCGTTGGCGAGGTCTACTATCGTATTATTGGCGATGTTAGCCACTGCCAGGTGCATGTATTTACGCATGGGCAGTGTGAGGGTGTAGCTCGACTGGTTAGCATCCATAATGTGCTGGTCGTGCTGCAGGCGCTCCATCTTTCCTTCCGTATCGTAGAATGAGAGGTCTACATCGTGGGCGAAGTCGCTGAAGATATCTTTCAGATGCGTCTCAAGGGCATTAGCCACGCTGAGTTCGGTCATCGTGGTCAACTGCGTCTGCAACTCCGTCGTCATATTGGTCACCAGCTTCAACTGGTACCCCATCTGAAACTGTTGGTCGTCGTAGCAGTCCGACAGGTCATCATCAATGACGGAGCATCCCGCCATCAGCCAAAAGGCTGACAGCAGGGCTCCAATCATGAAAGTATTTCTTCTTTGCCTCACGTGATTAATTATGATTAGTTACCACCTAAATCAGCATCGAATGTCAGACCTGGTCTCCAATCGAGGTCGACAGACAAACCGAACGACAACTGGCTTGAACGCAGGTCAGGAATCGTGACGTAGGCGTCCTGCAAGCTCGACGTGTGGTTGGTAGCATCTGCAGTCAGTTTGAAGTTTGCGGTGGTCATGTAATCCTGTACGAAGACGCGTGTGGTCTTGGTTGAAACACCACTTGCGTCAAGAGGCGGAACCTGATAATATGTATCCCAGTTGGCAATTGCCTCAGTTGTAGGATCAAGTTCAGCAACGAGGTAGAATGTCTGCCCCTTGCGAATCAGATTGTCACGTCCCCAGAAATCTTCACCCTTGTTGACGAACTGCAGGGCTACGCGTACTTTATTCTGTGCAGCAGCACTGGTATAGTTGTCAAACAGGATAGTGTAGTTAGGAGCTGATGCAGAACCAGCAGTTTTGGGAACAGCAGTTCCTGCAGCAGCGCCTGCTATATGGTCGTCATAAACCAATTTGTCAAAACTGGTGGATGTAGGCAAGAACTGCCAGTCAGCACTTGCAGGCTGACCGCCAATAATCACACCTGTCCATGCGAAGTCAATATTTGCAGGAGCGAATGATTTATTTGCTTCACCTGTGTTAAGTGCTGCTCTATTGTCCTCAAGTGCGGTAACGCCTTCCTTAATCTGTACGGTAGATTTCAGCATGGCTACACCATAGTTAACATTCTGTGTCATGGCTGTTGCACGAGTAGCAGATGTAACCGATGTTCCAGTCCAGTCAGAGTCCCACTTGCTATTGTCATCCCAATTAGCAACACCGTTAGGATAACCAGTAGAAGATGTCTTCTCCTTGTTAGAGGTACGAACGCCGCTATTGCAACGATACATCAACTCTGCAGGGAGCATATAAGCGCCGGGTTGTGTTGATGTTGATTTGTCAAGCAGACTGGTTCCCGGGTGCTTATGGGAAAAGGTGTTTGTTGAACCAGTATATGTGAGCTGTGCTGCACCCTCAGGCAAGTTAAAAGTAGTAACAGGGAAGTTTTCAAGTTCTGCAGTAAGAACATCATTCCAGTCGTCAGCCCAACTTGCACCCATTGCTGTTTTGATAACATCAACACCCTTAAAGCCAATAACAGCCTCTGTTTCTCCATCAGTAAAGTAATTTTTTATCTGAGTATTGATTTGCTGTGCGAGATGTTTTGCCAACTCTTCGTATGGAGAGGTAGGCGTGGCATTTGCTACTTTAATGGTTACAGAATACAAATCTTTCACTGTGGTATGAATAGCATTTGAAGAACCGCCACGCAATTCATTGGCACCATAGTGTGTAAGAGTGTAGAATGCCTTGTAGAGAATTTCCTCCAATGGAGAAAGTGAACGTCCTTGAGTTTCTTCGTTCAAATCTTTCCAAGTCGAGGTCAGAGTTGCAGGTCCTGTCCAACTAGGATAGGTTGTGGTGTTAACAGTATAGGAACCAGAGACATTGACGATCTTTGTCATGATGGCTGCCAAGACTTGAGCTGTATGCTCGTATCTCGTAGTATTACCTCCTACACGTGTGTTAAGATCAAAGTGGAAGGCAGTCGCTGTTGAACCCGATACAGAATAGGTGACCTTGCCAACCTCATTATCTTCAGCGGTACTAGTTTTGATAGCCTTGCCGTAGAACAGCATAGCATCTGTACCTGTTGGCATAGCGAGCTCCAAGATACGGTGGGAGTTGGGGGTGGTTGTGCTGTTGTCGAGCGAATTTGCAGCAGCTACTGTTCCCAAATCATAGCGACTGGCTGCAGCTGCACCTGCAGCGGTTGCGTCAACAAAGCCCTTGCCATCGGTCTTGAAGGCAAAAAGCAGGGTGTTGTCAATACCGCGGAAGTTTGCACCACCAGCCTGTACTGTAGTAGCTCCGGAACGTCTGCCAGTGCTTTTTGTGTCGCTGGCAATGTTCAGGACAAACTGTGATGTTACGGTCCCCTTTACTGGATCATAAGTGGGGTTGTCCGCCACCTTGGAATTCTCTGCTACCGAGTCGTCAGACGACGAGCAAGCAGTGAAACCGATTGTGCCTGTAAGTGCTATCGCACTCAGCAAGGCGAAGTTGAAATACTTTTTCATCATAGCTATATGAATTAATTTATACTATTATTTTCACGTTCTTTCTCACGCTTCTCCAATTGTCTCAGATTCTCTCGAGCATCAGCATTGCCATGGGCGGCAGCACGACGGAAGCAGTCGAGTGCCTCATCCTGCTGTCCACAGAGCCAGTAAGCCAGACCCAACGCATTCTGGGCACGCTCGTCGTGGCGTACCGTCAGCAACAGGCGCAGGGCCTCGTGATGGCAGTCGCTGCAGTCGGTGGTGAGCAGCTCGCTGGCCTCATTGATGGTGGCAGCAGCGGTATCGGGCACATAGTCGTAGTAGATGCGGATGTAACCTGAGTTACGCTGGTTGCTGAGGATGTTTTCCTTGATGAACTTCCACGTGCGCCCTCTGTTCAAGCGCTTTAACCTGCGCTCACACTCGTTCATGTCGTCTTCCTGACCAATGATGTCCATTGCCTGCTGCAGCTCTGCGGCCTGTGGCGACTGACTGGCCACCATCTCTTCCAGTTGGTCGCGGAACTCCGCCCATGCCTCGCCACCGCCAACGGTATTGAACAGGGAGTCTGGAATCTGTAACTGCTCCTGTATATAGTGCTGCAGGGCGAGGGCACGATTGGTTGCCAACCGCTCATTGCCGGCAATGGGACCCTCGATAGAGGCCAGACCAATAATCTGCAGGATTTTCACGCTGCTGGCGGTATCGGCCATAATCTGACGAGTAATATCAATGATGCGGTCAAGCACCTCACGGTTGTCGCGGAAGTCGGTGCGCAACTCTGACTTGGCCAAGGGGAAGCGCACATAGAGGGCTGCCTTGTCACGGCGCAGAATGCGGGTGCGGTCGTAGGGTTTATACTGTGAGATGTGTGCCAGGACGGGATTGTCTTTCTGCAACTGTCCGGCACGGCCAGTAAAATCGGGTACAGGGTGTAATACCGGATGAAAGGGCTCTTCTGGTGGCGGTGGAAGGATAATGGGTTCCACTACAGGCACTGGCTTAGGACGTCCCGGAATGTTGTACACAATGTTAAGTGCTGCCTGTGGCACGGCAAACACCTTCTTTTCCGTGCTAAGTTTCCTGCCACAATGCTCACATTCATATCGTCCATATTTCGTATAGCCCACAGCAGCACCAATCACTGCCTCTATATTCCAATAGCGACCCAGATTCCAGGAGTAGCCATAGAAAGCACCAACGGCGCCCAGATCTCCCTGGCGTCGCACATTCTTGTCATCGCGGAAGAAAGGTGAGGGCACGTTGGACATATTGAAGTGGGCGTAAATCAGGTTGCCACCCACAAAGTGTCCGGTGTTGACGCCATCAAACCAGTAGCGCACGTCGGGCGACAACAGCAAGTGACGCCACTTGGTATTGGTGTCGTCATCCGTAGGCCAGGGACGGTAGCCTGCCGTCAGACCCATTGACCAGTGGTCAGCAAGTCTGAACCCAAGGCGCAGATTGGGAGTCAGCGTAGCATCATAAAGCAAGTTGTTTCCTATCGTCATGTGAAAGGGCTGTTGAGATTTTGCTACTACGACATGGCACACTAACAGTAGGATGATCGATGCTATTTTTATAATATGTACAACACTTTTATACATGCAGCGTTTCTGATTGACAGTTAATTAATTACTACAATAAGTGCAAAGATATTAAAAAATGAGATACTTTGTTCTCAAATTAACGACAAATGAACGTTATTTAACACATATTTACACCCCCCCTATAAATGTTAACATGAATTAACAACATATAAAATAAGGTGTAAACCAAGCGTGGATGTCACGAACGTCAATCGCCAGCTGATGGCCACGACGAAGACGGTGGGGCAGGTGAAGGTGGAGGCACTGATTCTGTTGGCCACATCCCTCCCCTCAGCAGGGGAAAACAGAAGGGGTCCCAAGTTCTATTCATCAATGGGTGCTGCCCTGAATCTGGACCCTACACGCATCCAGATTACGGAGTTCTGGAAAGTGAAGGGCGACCCCTTGGCACGTGCCCTTCGTAACAGGTTCAAGAAAGAGAAGCTGTTTCCCAAGCGCAAGTTCCAATGCGTCTATAGCGACGAACTGGTACAAGCAAAAGACGAGGGAAAAGGTTCCCTCGTCCATATCACTGCCATCTTTGGTTTCATGCTGGCAGGATTAGTCATTCAAGACGTCACAAAGCTATAGGTTATAACAGGGCGGGGAGCTCGTAAAGGTGGGTGCTGTTTGAACCCTTGATGAGGATATAGCGGCCCTGTGGCAACTCTTGTGCGATGGCAGATTTCACCTCTTCGACATTCGCAAAGGTGCGGAAGGGCGATTGACCATTGACCATTGACCATTGACCATTGACCGCTTTCTGGAACTCTGCACCGACGAGCCATACCTCATCGAAACCTGCCTGCTGCAGCTGGGCAACGACCTTCTGATGCTCCTCTTGCGAGACGTCGCCGAGCTCGCCCATCATACCCAGAATAGCCATCTTGGGCGACACCTCCATGAGTTGGAAATTGTCGATAGCGGCCTTCATCGAGGTGGGGTTGGCATTATAGGCATCGACGATGAGGTGGTTCTTCTCCGTCTCCGTCAGCTGTGAGCGATTGTTGGTGGGCACGTAGTTGGCGAGTGCATGATTAATCTGCTCGAAGGGGATGTTGTTAACATAGCCGACAGTGATGGCAGCCAGCATGTTGTCGAGGTTATAGGCACCAATAAGGTGGGTCTGTACCTCCATCCACTCGCTGGTGTAGCCCGCATCGTGGTCTTGCTCGCGCCAGCGGAACTTCAGGAACGGTGCACACGAGACGACCTCGCCACGAATCAGGATGTCCTCGTTGTCACTCTGGCCGTAGTAGTAGATGTCGGGCTGGTGATCATTGACCATTGAACATTGACCATTAATCATCTGCATCAAGTATTCATTGTCGCGATTGACGAAGATGGGACAGTCGTGAGCGATGAGGAAGTCATAGAGTTCACCCTTGGTCTTGCAAACACCTTCAAAGGAGCCAAAGCCCTGCAGGTGGGCACGTCCCACGTTGGTGATGAGTCCGCAGGTGGGTTCGGCCGTTTCTACCAGTGTCTTGATGTCGCCAGGATGCGAGGCACCCATCTCTACAACAGCTATCTCTGTCTGGTCGTCCAGTCGGAAGAGCGTCTTGGGCACACCCACGTCGTTGTTGAAGTTACCCTCCGTTGCCATCACGCTATAGCACTCTGCCAAGACGGCACGAATCAGTTCCTTCGTGGTGGTCTTGCCATTAGTGCCCGTGATGCCCACCATCGGCATCTCAAACTGGCGACGATGCTCACGCGCCAGGTCCTTGAAGGTCTGGAGGCAGTCGTTAACCTTTATGAGGTGAGAGGTGAGCGGTGAGGGCTGAGCGGACAGTTCCTCCACATCTTCATCTACGATGGCGTAGGCACAGCCTTTCTCCAGTGCCTGGAGAGCGAACTTGTTACCATTGAACGACTCACCCTTCAAGGCGAGGAAGATGCTACCCTCAGGACAGTTACGCGAGTCTGTCGTGATACACGGATGCTGCTGATACAGCTTATAGAGCTCTTTGATATCCATTCCCTTAATGATTATTTGTTCTTTTGGGGCGCAAAGATACTATTTTCTTCTGAAACTACCAAAT
>Ga0310695_10004599_pt1 | contig 25173 bp, 21 predicted proteins | sample RumenRJG_04DNA_FD_203882 | JGI IMG/M metagenome (GOLD analysis project Ga0310695, IMG submission 203882) | Bovine rumen microbial communities from Lethbridge, Alberta, Canada - RJG_04 (v2) (version 2) | ecosystem: Host-associated > Mammals > Digestive system > Stomach > Rumen | place: Canada...
TTATAGTATCTATTACTAACTAGATTGTCAATAAATATTTGAGATTAAATATTGTAGAATTTACCTAAGATAAAAGACTACTTTACGCGCATTTATCCTCGCACTAAAGTACGAGGCTTTATGCGCTTGTCTTTTTGGGTAAACTTGGTAACATTTCAAATATATGTCAGATCTACGTAAAATCAATAAATTAGATGAAAATGCTTGTGATAGTGTGATCTTGTGCATGATCATAAAAAAGCCCAACACTTCGGTTGGGCAAAATTAACTATCTAAAAAGAGAAATCTTTAACTACTAACGGATATTCATGATTGCATCCATTGCAGTATTTTGAGTCTGTAGAGCCTGAGCGTTAGCCTGATAGGTACGCTGAGCGATGATTAGGTCAACAAGCTCGGATGCTAACTCTACATTTGATAACTCAAGGTTAGCACCTTTAATTGCACCTGCCATGCCAGTGTTAGCCTCACATGCCTGAACAGGACCTGATTGCATTGACTCTTTCCACTGGGTATCACCAATCTTGATTAAGCCTTGTGGGTTTGTGAAGTTAGCTAGAGCTACCTTACATAGTTTTTCTGTTCTACCGTTGGTATAAGAAGCAACTAACACACCATCTTCATCAACTTGAACGTTTTCTAGAATACCGGTTGCATAACCATCGTTGGTAATTAAGCTTGCAGTGAACTTTGAGCTACCGTATTGGGTAAAGTTTAAATCCATGTTAATAGATTGGGTATAATCCATACCGCCACCCATTGCAGATACTAATGAGTATTGTTTTGCATCTGCTGTAGCACGAGGAGATGCTAGACCATTGCTGCTATTTACAAGATTTAAGGTTGCAGGAATAAAACCTGTGGTATTACCATTTGCATCTGTTTTAATCTTACCATCTGTACCAAAAACTAATTGGAAACCATAGAAAGTCTTACCAACATCAGCAGAGCCTGCATCTTCAACCTTAAATTCTACAGAATATTGGCCATTAGCATTTGCAATATCAACAGGATTACCATCAACGTAGGTAACAACGTTCCAAGTAGTTTCACCATAGTTATTAGCATTTGGATCGGTTACAGTACTGTCTTTTACATAGTAGTAAGTTAAGGTATGAGCACCACCCAATGAATCGTGAATAGTCTGTGAAGTTGAATTAGTGTAAGTAGTTGAATCAGTATGATCAAACTTCTTCATAGAAGTCTTAGTGTTAGTACCGTGATTTTCCTCAGCTAAATTCTCAGCACCTGCTGGTAAATTAACAGTCATACCAACTTTTGATGACTGCTTAGGAGCACCAGTATCCTGTGGTACACGGATTGCCTTAGTTGATAGAATATCAAGGTTAGTAACATTAGCGTTTTTATCAATGTCATAACCTTGTAAGTAATCGCCCATAGCGGTTACGATATAACCATCTTTATTAAGCTCAAAGGCACCATTTCTAGTGTAGGTACGATCGCCACCTGCTGACTGCTTAGTGTCGTTAGCCTCATTACTTAAAACGAAGAAACCATTACCTGAAATTGCCATGTCAAGGTTGTTGCCGGTGTCACCAGTTAAAGAACCTTGACTGAACTGCTGAGCTACTGTAGTAGTGGTAACACCCATACCAGTTGCAGTCTTAGTTGAAGTGAACACTGTGTTTGCATAAACATCAGCAAACTCAGCACGTGACTTCTTGAAACCATAAGAGTTGGCGTTGGCAATGTTGTTTGAGGTGGTGTCTAAGTATTTCTGAGAGCCATTTAAACCAGAAATAGATGTATTGAACATAATAATTTCTCCGATAGTTGTAGATAGTTTTTTTCTCTCTTGAGCTTTTTTATTTTTATTGAGGTCTTTGCCTCTATGTCTAACTATAAGCAATCGGTGTGCCAAAAGTAGTATTTAACTAATTTATAAGGATATTTTGTAAATTTTCCTTGGCATAAGGGGAGAGTGGCAAGCTAAAATTAGGTGGCAAATGGCAAGGTTTGCCGGTGTATTTGTGCTTTTCTAAACTAAAAACGTTTTCAAATGTAATATGGAAGACTCATTAGTTGGGTATACAAGTCTGCTGATTTCATCGTCACCTGATTTTTCACAGATGTCTATAACAGCGTCTATATGCTCACTCATAGAGAAGTTATCAGTGCCTTTGTAGGCTGCATACAGATGCTCTTTAATAAAATCAATCTTAAGGAATAAATCGTTCTCTTTGATGAGTTTTTGATAGTATTCCTCTACATTGCCTTTAGGCTTCTTAACAGGCTTTTTAAAGATTTTATCGGCTTTCTCTTTTGGAGGTTGCTTTGCCTCTTCATCTTTAGTAAGTCTAGTGGCCTTATTAGCTATTAGAACGTACTTACTGTGCTTAAGTGTAGCTGCAGCCTTCTTATCGCCTTGCTCAAGTAATCTCTTCTGCTCAGCGATACGTACTGGCATGATCACCTTTTCATTAAAGTTCTTAATGATATGGAAGTGGTCATACACAATGTCTAAGTGAGGACAAGCTTTGGTGAATGCTCTTGCAAAGTCTGCATTCATATCACAAGCTACAGCCTCAACATGGCTCATCCATTCTAAGCCTACAAAGTTAATGAAGTCCTCTACCACCATCTTGCACTTAGTGTAATCAAAGAACAGAATATGGCCTGTAATGAGGTCTATAAACACTGTAGCGTACTTATGTCCATCATGGAGTTTAAACTCATCAATACCTATGTATTTACTGTAAGTCGTTGGCCTTTTTAGCTTACGCCCTTCAGGTGTTAACTCAGTGTGCTTATCTTGTAATCTGCGCTTATCAATATCTTTAACAGTGTGCTCATGAAGGCCTGTATTTTGGGCAATATCCTTTAACCTAATACCTATCCTTAATTGGTCTTCTACGCTGTTAATAAGAGCCTTGCTTATGTTGTGGTCTCCATCTTTAAATGGAGCCTCATGTGAGTAAGTTCTCTTGCATTTAGGACATCTGTATCGGTCCCTAATTAGCTTTACGCTATAGTAACTGTCACCAAAGGGTAGATGCCTTATCACTGTCTCATATTGACCATGAGCGTGCATCTTACAGCCACAGCACTCACACGTTGGTACATCTGCTTTCTCAAGGCATCCTACAATCAGCTTCTGAAACTTTGTATAAATTTCATTATCGTGTTTGTATGATTTCTCTCCAACTATGTGTTCATAGGATAACTGACGAAATCCTTCTAGCTGTGAGTTGATCAAAAGTTTGCCTGCTAAATCGACAGTAGCCTTCGCAGGTAATTGAGTTATTCCCTCATTACTTGTAAAATGCATATTGAGCCTTTTGTTGAATTGTTTTTGAACAACCCAATTATAACATTAGGCTCTTTTTATTTGTGTTTACGATCTAAGATCCCACACTACTTTGCATTGATCCAGACTTTTAAGTGGGCACATGATTTAGGTGGTGATAGACTTGTAAAGTTAATAGTTGAAAAGACTCATACATGTTATGAAGGCACTCATGATGAACTGCATCCATGGGGATACGGTTGTGGTAAGTGCCCATCATGTAAATTACGTCAAAAAGGCTTTGAAGAGTATTTAGAGCTTTTAAAAAAGTAATTCTCATCCTCAAATAAAAAACGGCAAGGTTTGTCCTTGCCGCTTGTATAATCCATTTAATTCAAATTAAGTCTTTGAAGTCTAACTAATCTAAACTAAACTCTCTTAGAATCAATCATATAGCTGTTCTTAACACGATTGCGTTTGTAATTAGTTTGAAAATTCTTAAAGGCAATCATAAAAGCTAGGACAAAGAATCCACCAGGAGGCAAGATCGCAACCATTAAGGTGTAGTCTGCTCCAATAATGTGGCACTCTAAAGCTTTGCCAAACTCACCAAATAAGTTTTGGGCACCAGCAAATAAGGTACCTTGACCTAAGATCTCACGAATTGAACCTAGTACAAATAAAACTAAGCCAAAACCAATACCGCAACCTAAAGCATCAGCAAATGAGTAGAGGGGATTATTGCGACTTGCATAAGCTTCAGCACGTCCCATGATGATACAGTTAGTAACAATCAAGCTTAAGTAAATACCAAGTTGAGCGTATAACTCAACAAAGTAAGCTTGGCAGTAGAAACGTACTACAGTTACTAAGGTTGCAATAAAGAGCACGTAAATTGGAATACGTACTTCTTTTAAGATGATCTTACGAATAATTGAGATCACAACAGAGGACACGCAAATTACTAGTAATGTGGCTAGAGCTAAACCTAGGGCACTTACAGCAGATGTAGTAACAGCTAAAAGTGGACATAAACCTAATAACTGACATAAGCCTGGGTTATTAGACCAAATGCCTTTGAAAAATACCTTAACTAAACCTTCTTTAGGTAAGGTTGTAGCCTCTTTTGAAGACTCCTTTTTTACGCCTTCAATTTTGGTTAAATTCTCTTTTTCTGCCATTTTTAGCGTACCTTACATTTTGGAAGTGAGTCTAGGTCAATTTCATTTAGAGTCTTTAAAGCATCACGTGTAGCAATCACGGTAGCACGTGAGGTTACAGTAGAACCTGTGATAAAGTCAAAGTCACCACCAAATTTCTTAACTTCAAAGTTTTTATCATTAAGACCATTGCCTGATAGTTGATCTAAGAAGTTGCCATGAGCACGGTCAACCTTATCGCCTAAGCCAGGGGTTTCTTGGCTAAACTTAATATCTGCTTTATAGACTTTTTTGTACTTATCAAAGCCTGCGATCATAATTAAAGGATTTGAGTAACCTAAAGCTGTAGCATAGGTTAGTACATAGCCTTTTATTTCGTCATTTACAGTTGCTACATATAAAGTTTGCTTGTTGCCGATGAGCTTATTAGTTACTAAATAGCAATCAAGCTTAACGTTATCAACACGAGCTTCTTCTGGAAGTAAGGTTGATACCATATTAAAAGTAGCTTTTGCTTCATTGTCAGCAATGATTTTACGGGTAGTAGTACTTGCATAAAGCACAATACCAACACATAGCATACCTACAAAGGCAAGTAAGATACCTGATAATAAGGCGCGAGAGGTTTTACCCATTTGCTTTTCTTGAACATCAGCTTTACTGTCAGCTTTTTTATCATCAAGAAGCATATTTAATTTTTCTTTATCCATTTTTATTTATCAGCTCCTAATTTAAAAAAGCTAGCACCAAATGATCTACGTCTTGTTAGAGTATCAATTAAAGGAGCTGCTGCATTAGATAGCATCACCGCAAAGGCCACAGCATCTGAGTAAGAACCAAAGGCTCTTAAAATTACAATTAAAAAGGCACATAAAATTGCAAAGTACACACGGCCTTTTGAAGTACCTGCATTTGTTACCGGATCTGTGATAATAAAGAAGGCTGCAAGCATGGTACCACCAAATAAGAAGGTATCCACAGGTGGCATAAAGTAGCCAGGGAAGTAATAGCTTAGAACAAATGAGAAGATAAATAATGATACAAAGAAAGTAAGTACCATTTTAATTAAAATCAGTCTAAAAGCCATTAACACAAGACCACCTAAGCTTAGGGCAATAGCAAGTGCTAAATAGGCTACATATTGAGATGAGGTAAAATCATGATGTGCCATCTCATGTAGTGAGCCAGTCTTACGCTGTGTTTTGGCCATCTCTAAGAAAGTAGCGCCTGTAAAGCTATCTAGTTTTGAAAATAAATCAGCTTGTACTAAGATTTCATCATTATCTGAAGAGTTATCAGTAAAGTGCAGAGCATCAATTTGATTCTTAAGTTTGGTGTTGTCCGCGCCTTCAAAGATCACTTTAAAAGTATTATTTAAACTTGCCTCTTTAAAAGCAGCAGGAGCTGGGCTAATCCAGGTATCACCCATAACTTGAGGACAAGAAATAACTACAAAGATAAAGCCTGCCATAGCAGGGTTGAAGATGTTATGACCTAAACCACCGAAGACTGACTTTACGACAATAATTGCAAAAACAGTTGCCACAATTGAGTAGTAAACAGGCAATAGTGGAGGCAAGGTCATAGCCAAAATTAAAGCAGTAACTAAATAAGATAAATCAGATAAAGCATGAATTACCTTACGGTGTCTTAAAATAGCAACTAAGCCTTCACAAATAATCGCTGTAATTGCGCAAATTACAAATTGCCATACCACGCCCATGCCAAAGAAAAAGATCATCATGGCTAGAGCTGGAAGTAAGGATAATAAGACAATCCCCATGATCTTAGGGGTAGTAAGTTTTGCTTTTAAATGTGGTGCTGTCTCAATACCAAGATTTTGTTTTACAACACCTTCAGATTGTGTAATTTCCATTAAAAATCCTTATTTTCTAGCACGCAAGGTTTTCTTCTTTAAAGCCTGTGGCAAGGTAGTATTTTCTTTTTTCTGCTCTTGATAAGACATTAAAACCTGAGCAATTACTTTCTTAGGTGCTGGGTTTTGGAGCTTATCATCTGGCTCAAGACCTACTAGTTCAAGTACCTTATTAGTCTCTTCAACTAATGGTGTAGTCTTGATGACTAGGTAATCATCACGCACACCTGCTTGAGCTCTTAGAGCATAAGGAAGGGCATTTAATTGTTCTTCTGTTTTTTGAACTACCACTTGTTCTTCCTTCTCTTTAAACATTGGATTATCAAGATGACCTTGATGTTTTGTAACTTCAATGGCACGACGCTCGGTCTCTTTTAAGCGTTTTACTTTCTCAGCTTCTGTTTCAACATGCTCGGTTGTTTTAGCTTTAGGAGCATTGCTATCAGCTGTAGCAACCTTAGAAGTCTCATTGACAGTACCTTCTAAAGCCTTGCCTTTAAGTAAAGCCTCTTTACGAAGACGTGCTTTTTCCTTAGCCTCAGCAAGAGCCTTTTGACGGGCGGCAGCTAGCTCTTCAGGGCTCATCTTAGCTTCAGCTTCTTTTTGCGCCTTCATGCGAGCAAGAGCTGCCTCTTTTTTGGCTGCTCTTTCTTTTGCTTCAGCCTCTAAGCGGGCAATCTTCTCTTCTTTACGTAGCTTAGCTCTTTGATTGCGCTTTTCAGCATCTAAGATATGCTTTTCTACAGCCTTTTCATATCTAAACTGATGAGTTAAAGGAATGTAGCTAGGGCAAACAAAAGAGCATGAGCCACATAAGGTACAATCTTTAATACCACACTTTTGAGCGGCAGCGTGGTTGTGAGCAACTGACTGATTGTACATCTGATAAGGAACTAAGCGGCTAGGACAGACACGGGCACAACGACCACAGCGAATGCAATTAGTCTGCTCTTTAATACGAGGTACTGCATCCGTAGTTGGAGTAAAGATACAAGAAGTTGACTTTGTAACCGGCACATCAATTGATGGCAAGGTAAAGCCCATCATTGGTCCACCCATGATAATACGCTGACGCATCTCAGGCTTTAACTTACATTGGGTGAGTAAGAATCTAACTGAAGTACCAAGTCTTACGTTAAAGTTAGCAGGTTCTTGCAGAGCATCACCTGCCATAGTAATAACGCGGCTTGTTAAAGGTACGCCGTCTACAATAGCCTCTTTACTTGCTAAAACCGTACCTACATTATCAACGACAATGCCGTATTCAGAGGTATGTACGTTATAAGGGATCTCAAGACCTGTTAGAATTTTAATTAAATTACGAGCAGAGCCTGAAGGGTAAACAGTAGGAAGTACTCTTACAGTTGCAATATCTTTGCAGGCAAGCTCCATTGCTTTAATAGCTTGTGGCTTGTTATCTTCAATAGCAACAAAGGTATACTTAGGATTTAAGATCTTTTTGAAGATCTTAATACCTAGTGCAATCTCTGTTGCTCGCTCTTGCATGATGCGATCATCGCAAGTAAGGGCTGGTTCACACTCACAGCCATTGATAATTAAAACATTGCACACGCCTGATTTAGACTCTTCTAAACAAGAACGTAGTTTTAAATCAGTTTGGAATTGAGCGCCACCTAAGCCTTCAACACCAAAGTTGTGCATTCTGTCTAAGAGCTCTTCTTTTGTGGCATGTTCCCAATTTACCATAGGGGCTGCATCAATGGCCTCATCAAGACCATCTGGTTTGATGGTGATACATAAACCTTTAATGCCACTTGGGTGAGGTAAAATCTCTTGAGAGATAGCGGTAATAGTGCCAGAGGTTGAAGCGTGGCATGGTACTAATCTTTTGTTGTGTGGCAATGTTAATTGCTGACCACGTTTAACGTGATCTCCTACCATGACCATGAGCTCGCCATCTTTACCTAAATGACGCTCAATAGGTAGACAGATAAGATTAGGAAGCTTGGTGTTTTGGATAGCACACTTAGCTGTATCTTTCATCTCCTTTGGATTAACACCACCAAAGAATTTCCAAAGCTTAGATTTTGCAATTTTCTGTAAAGGTAAAGCTTTCATGGCTATTTATTAACCTGTACTTAGTGAATATTCCAGTTGAAATGAGAGAGATTGTGTTCAAGTCTAATCTTCTCAATGCATCCTTCAGGGCAGGCTTTAATACAATCATCACAGCCTATACATTCTTCAGGATCAACTACATGTGCTTGCTTTAACACACCAGAGATAGCATCAACTGGGCATTTACGCTTACATTTACCACAGCCTGTACATGTATTTTCATGAATATATGCAACTAAGCGTGGGGAAAATAATTGTTCTTCATAGTCATCTGATCTTTCAGCACTGACTCCTACAAGATCAGCTAATTGCTTACCGACATCGGCACCTGCTGGCTTACATAAATTAGGAGCACATTCGCCTTTAGCTAAAGCTTTTGCATAAGCCTCACAGCCTGGGAAGCCACATTGACCGCAGTTAATAGATGGCAGTAAGTTTTCAATACGTTTTTCTAAGCTATCGCCTTTACTTACGGTAAAAGAGGCAAGCAATGATAGGGCAATACCGACAACTACTAATACGCCACCTAATTCTAATAAAAAGTTAATATCCATTAAGCAGCACTCCCGGCAAAGCCTGCAAAGCCCATGAAGGCAAGAGAGAGCAGACCTGCTGTAACTAAAGCAATAGCAGTGTTCTTAAATGGCTCTGGCACATCTGAGATGGCAAGTCTTTCACGAATAGCGGCAAATAAAACTAATACCAATGTAAAGCCCACACCAGCGCCAAAGGAGAAAAAGATGCACTCTGATAAATTAAAGTTTAAAGAGCCTTGTAAAAGGATTAAACCTAGCACAATGCAGTTAGTGGTAATTAAAGGTAAATAGATACCTAAAGCATTATAGAGATCTAAAGAGACAAAACGAATAACAATCTCTACTAATTGCACAGTTACGGCAATAACTACAATATCTAAGATAAGCTCTAAAGAGGATAAATCTGTAGTAGTTAATACCAAGGTATTGACTAGATAACAGCCAATTGCGGTGATGATTAAAACAAAAGTAGTTGCCACGCCCATGCCAAAGGCTGCTGAGATCTTATTGGATACACCTAAAAAAGGGCAAAGACCTAAGAACCTTACTAATACAAAGTTATTAACGATGGCGGCGCCAAAGAATAAAAATAGCAAATGTGCCATGAAAAGTTGTCTCTTTAAATTTATAATTATGATGTTAACCTTATATGATACCGCAAGATGGCCAATTTTCATGAAAAAAACTTTCAGTTTACTAAATAAAAATCAAAGATTTGAGTTACTTAATCTCTTAGACAAGGATTTTTCAAATCCAAAATCAGAGCTTAACTTTAATAATCCCTTTGAGCTTTTATGTGCGGTGGTCCTATCTGCACAGGCCACAGATGAGTCTGTAAATAAGGTAACTCCAGAGCTTTTTAAAATTGCCCCTGATGCTTATGCCATGGCCAAACTTTCTTTTGATGAGGTGGGGGCCATTGTTAAAACCATTGGTCTTTGGAAGGCAAAATCTCAGTATTTAGTAAAGTTATCAAAAGAGCTATGTGACAAATATGAAGGCACAGTGCCTTGTGATTATGACAAGCTTATAAAACTACCAGGTGTTGGTTCAAAGACAGCAAAGGTAGTGTTAAATGTGGCTTTTGGTCAGCCTACTATTGCTGTAGATACCCATATTTTTAGAGTCTGTAATCGCACTGGCTTTTGCGAAGGTAAAAACGCCCAAGAGGTTGAGCAAAGGGTAGTTCCATTAGTTGATGAAAAGTTTATAATGCAAGCCCATCATTTATTCTTACTCCATGGCAGATACGTATGTAAGGCAAGAAAGCCAGAGTGTGAGCACTGCTCAATAAAGTTAATTTGTAAGAAGATTGGACTATAGTTTGTAACATATCGTATTTTAGTTGACTTTAGTTTTAGCTAACTTTTTTTAGGAATAGTCATGACCTTTTTAGTAGATACTCATTGTCATTTAGCATCATTAAGTTTAGAAGGAAAAGCAGGCAATAACATCGATAGCATTATTAAACGTGCTAACAAAGTTGGCGTAAGTCATTTTTTATCTGTCTCCTGTACTAACAACGAGTTTTACAAAAACTTAGAAATTTCTAAAGACTATGACAATATCTATCTAGCACTAGGTATTCATCCTTTAAATCTTGAAGATGAGCCAAATTGGGATGATGACACTTTAATTAAAAACTTAAAGTCATCAAACAAAGTCATAGCAGTAGGCGAGACTGGTCTTGATTATCATTATGCACCAGAAACACGCGAGCAACAGTTACCATCTTTTGCAAGGCAAATTGCTATTGCAAACGTTGTTAAAAAGCCTTTAATTATCCATGCTCGTGAGGCTAAAGATGATACTTTAGCAATTATGAGATCAGAAAACGCGCGTGATTGTGGAGGCGTGATCCATTGCTTTACCGATACTGTAGATATGGCAAGACAGTGTTTAGATCTTGGCTTTTATATCTCATTTACGGGTATTTCTACTTTTAAAGCATCAGATAATGTACGAGAGGTTGTAAAGTACGTGCCACTTGACAGAATGATGGTAGAAACTGATTGCCCATATTTAGCTCCAATTCCTGTTCGTGGTGTTGAAAATGAGCCAGCCTTTGTACGCTATACCTTAAAGTTCTTAGCTGATTTTAAAGGAATTAGTGAAGAGCAATTTGCACAGATCACCTCAAAGAACTTTGAAGATCTATATAAAATTAAACTTCAAGAATGTCCGCAAAAGGATGTAGAGTTTTCTACTTATAAGCTTGAGAAGATTTTAGATAAGCCTTTTGAGATGTAATTTAGGCAATTCATGATTAAGCATAGCAGATAATTGCTAGGTTTAATTTTTTAGAACTTAGATTTGAGCAAATTTTGTAATCTGACGTTTCTCTTTGCTAAAAACTAAAGCAATGGACATAATTTCACCTTTAGCATCAGCACTTTGTCCATAACGCTTTTCGATAATCTGCTGTTTGGCTTGTTCTAAAAGTGAATCTTCATCACTTTCCTTATTAGCAAACTTAAACTCCAAGGCCAAGCGTCTTGTTTTAGAATCAATTTGTAAATCACATCTACCTTTAGCACTATGATTGTTAATGATTACATTGAGCTTATCTTCGCCTTTTAAGAAAATATAGATACAATTAACAACTGCAGCTTCACTAGTGATTGGGTAGTACTCATAGTCAACAAGATTTAATATCTTATTAAAGTAATCAACAATATCAGATGGAGCTAACAGTACATCAAGCTTGCTGTTCTTTATTTCAAAACTTTTTTCATGATCTTTGAATACTTGCCTATAGATTAACTTCTGAATTGAACTTCTGACTTCACGATTTGGAAATTTTAGAAAATATCCATCCTCATTTTTAGGCTCAGCAAAAGTTAAATAGCCAGTCTGATACAAAAGCACTGGCGCTTTCATATCCTTAAAGCTAGTTGGATTGTCAAAATCATCTTCATTAACAAATATTTCTTTTTTTTCGAGCAGGTTGATAGCATCATACTTAATATCATTTATGTTTTTAACTAATATTGTTGGAGTGCCTGCACTTGAATACCAATAATTAGAAAACTTTGCTTTAGGATTTGAAAAGAATTCCAAAATAGACCAAGTAGAGAAAACCTTTTGACTGCAGTCATAATCAAAAGAATACCCATCGTAGTATTCTTCAAGTTTATCTAAAAACTCTTCTCTAATAGAGGCTTTAATTTTTGATTTTGGAATTCCATAATTTTCTGAAATACTATAAAGAAGGTGTTCTTTGTAGTATTTTTTTATCTCATCTCTTGTTAAACCTACAATTTGCGCAAATTCTGGTTCTTGAGAAATGTCTTTTATGGTATTTCCTAAAGTGAAAAAAGCAGCATCTTTATATCTTGTAATTCCGGTTACAAATACAAATCTTAGTTTTCCTGCAAAGCTCTTGATTGCACTATATATAGCTTTTAATTCATTAGCTATATAGTCGAACATCTCTTTATTATCAATGCTTGACGATAAAGGAAAGTCATATTCATCAATAAGTATTACGATTTCATTTATTGATGCAATTTGTAAAATGTTTTTTAAGTTTTCACTGGCCTTTAATGAAAAATCATACGAAAAACCAACAAGTGTAGCTTTCTTAGCTAAGAGCTGATTGAATTCTTCGTCAAATAATTTCTGATCTTTTAGATTATTTTGATTTAGTAGAGAAAAATCTAAGTGAATAACTTTGTAGGTTTTAGGATCTTTCCACAAATTTTCTATGTCTAGACCTTTAAAGTATGAGTCATGTCCATCATAAGGCTTAACACCATGAGAAAAGAGTTCTTCTAAAGTTGCAACTATAGTGCTTTTACCGAATCGTCTAGGTCTTGATAAAAACTTAAAATTATTATCAACGCATAAGTCGTAGATATAGCTAGTTTTATCTACATAAATTTGATTTGAAGCAATAATTGAAGCAAAAGATGAAGAACTAATCGATATTTTTGCTCTTAGATCTGAAAATCTCATCATTCAACCTATAGTACTAACTAGCTTAATTATATGATGGTCTATGTAGTTCTCAAACAGTGAACTACCTAATTATGTGATAATTACACAGATTTGACCCACTTTCCTCTTAAGAGCACCGCTTTAAGATTTAAATCTTCATCAATTAAAAGTAAATCAGCTTTCTTACCGTAATCAATTGAGCCACATTTATCAAGAATACCAATAGAACGGGCAGGATTGTAAGTCGCGGCACGAATAGCATCAACAAGTGGTATTTGCATTTCTTTTACAGCTGTTACCATGCAGTCGTAAAGGTTGGTAGCAGATCCTGCAATAGTGCCATCTTTTAAGGTAGCTTTTCTGCCTTCAACAAAGACGGCTTGTCCGCCTAAGCTATACTCGCCATCATCAAGACCTGCAGCCATCATAGAATCAGAAATTAAGATCATCTTCTCAGGACCAAAGAGCTTGAAGGCAGCACGTACTGCTGATGGGTGTATATGCACACCATCGGTGATAATTTCAGCCTCACACCAAGGAGCATCAACTGCAGCTAAAATAGGACCAGGAGAACGGTGATTTATACCAGGCATTGCATTGAAAGTATGAGTAAGTCTTTTAGCTCCGTTTTCAATGGCTTTTAGAGCTATATCATAGCTACAGCCGGTATGGGCAATTGAAACTTTAACTTCATTTTGCAAAAGTTTAATGGTGTCTAATGCAGTTGGTACCTCTGGGGCAATTGCTAAAACTTTAACTAAGCCATTTGCAGTATGTTGTAATTGTCTAAAGGCTAATGGATCAGGTGCCATTACATATTTAGGATTTTGCGCACCTAGCTTTAAATGTGAGACAAAAGGTCCTTCCATATAGATGCCTACAAGATCTGCTTCATCATCTTTGGCTTTAAAATGGGCCGCATTTGCAAAGGCTGAGGCTATTTCATTTAAGCCCATAGTCATAGATGCAGGGCAAATTGAGGTAACACCAACTGAAGCTTGATATTTAGCAATTTTTTCAAGAGATTTAGGCGTGCTATCCATAAAGTCAGCGCCTAATGATCCATGGAAGTGAGTGTCGATAAGACCAGGGATTGCCATTAGGCCTTTGGCATCGACTATTTCGTTGTCAAAAGATGTACCAAAAACTGTACCATTAACTTCTATATCAATGTTTGCAAAGTTAAAGTCCTTGGTGAAAACTTTGGCGTTTACAATCTTCATAAAAACCTCACTTGCAAACATATAGGCAGCAAACAAAACTGCCTTAAAATTATTAACTACATTACTATTGGCCGTCAACCATTAACACGCTCATAAAACCAAAGCTAGATTTTGCTAAAAGTAAATCTAACATTAAAAGAATTAAGGTTAAATATTGAGCAGCAGCAATTGAGTTAATGCTTGTCTTAATACCTTTTAGGTACATAAATTGACCAATTACCACACGGCAGAAGATACAAATACCAACCATAGATAGGGCAATGGTCCAATCTAGAACTAAGAATGTGATAACTAAAGTAAAGATGGTAATTAAAATAAGCCCTGGCAGAGACAACACACCATAGGTGCTTACAGGATCATCAGATAATCCAAAGTTTAAGGTGGTTGCAGTTAAGGCAGATAGCATGGCAATTACACCAAAACCAATGCAGAAGTTTACATCTAGTACAAAGCTTGGCTCTGATTCGTAGTATTGGAAGCAACCATCAAATAAGATGCACATTAAAATGCAAATTACAGCCTTTGAGTAGCCATCAGGTTTTCTATATGAAATTGCTACAAGTAAGTTACCTACACCACGGAAAGCATTGCAACCTGTAAGTAGTAAGTAGACTACTAAAACTAAAGCAGCGGTTAACGGTGCTTTGGTGTAGTCATCTAATCCCATTGCAACAGCAGCGCAGATAAAGCCTACAAAGAAGAATGGAATTGGCATAAATCCAGGGGTTGATGGGCCTAAAACCACCATCGCCGGGCGTGAGAAGATCACTCCTAAATTAGTGTAGTTAAAGAATGATGCAAAGAACTGTCTTATAAAGAACCAAATATATAAAAGAGGTGATAATCCTTGAGGCTTAACTTCGTTCCCTTGATTATCTTTTCTTCTATTGTCTTGAGTATTTACAGCATTTGGATCTGTAGCAGGGGTTGCTTGAGCAACAGTTTGTGGCTGAACCTGTGTCTGCACTTGAGGTTGTACCGGTGCTTGTTGAGGTGCAACATTATTAGTTGCATAAGCAGTATTTAGAGGAGCAGTATTATTAACACTCTGGTTATTTTGAGCAATCGACTCAGTGTATTGAGCTTGAGTGTTTAAGTTTTGCTCTTGTTGGGTAGTGCTTGCTTGATTTATTTGTGGAGCTACATTTTGAGTATAAACATCTTCATGAGCACTTGGAATTGAGGCAGAAGATTCAACTACATCAATGTCTTGAGACTGTGATTGATAAGTCTGTGTAGAAGTTTGCTGTGTATAAGCTTGTTGTGCAGTTGGCTGTTCATTGTCGATTGTACTTTGAGCATCGCTTTCAACAGCTCTTTGGTACATGCTTTTACCTTCAGTTAAATTAACTGAACCTTGTACATTAGAGTTGGTTGAAAATAAGTCTCGGTTATCAACAGTCTGTGGTGCTTGTGGAGCAATTGGCTCTTGTACCTGTGGCTTTTGATTTTCCTTAAACTTTTTAAATGATTCACCTGGGCTAATATAAAGGTGGTCACTGTCACGACCTGCTTCATTTAAATAGCTTGAGTTAGCTTTGTAAGTATAATATTGCTGCTCACGGCGAAGTCTACTTTCACTTGGACCTACATAGTACTTAGGACCATCGTCAGTTTGTACATTTGGTACTTCTTCTTGTGGAGCGATGTTCTCAAGATTTACTTGATTTTGCATATCTTGATTTTGTGGTACAGCATCCTCAGGAGGCTCGACAGTCTCTTGAGCTACATTGATATCGTTAATGCGCAAATTTGCAAATAAATCAGTCTGTCCTAGTTTTTCTGTATGCATTGTCTCTTGTGGATTTTGTGCTTGCATACCTTCAAAGCTAGGTTCGTTGTTTCTATCAAAACTTGGGGCTTTGTTTTGGTTGTTTGGATTATTTAAGTGGATCTTATTTAAAAATGAAGAACCTTGTTTATCATCAGTTTTTGAATTTTGTTTGCTTTTAAAAAAGCTAAAGCCCATGGCTATCACCGCTTATAGTAAAATAATAGAATACAACTCTTAGTTAATGTATATAATAACACAAACAGCTTTTAACATTTCTTAGTAAATTAAAGAGTTAACTTAAAAAGAATACAATCAAAAACTTATGATTAAATTAGAGAACATTCATAAAGTTTACAATTTAGGTAAACATAAAAAGTTAGAAGCCTTAAAAGGCATTGATCTAACCATCAATAAAGGTGAGATTTTCGGTGTAATCGGCTTATCAGGTGCTGGTAAATCTACTTTAATTCGTATTATCAATCGCTTAGAAGATCCAACTGAAGGTAAAGTTATCATCGATGGTGAGGATATTACCAATTATAAAGAGGCTCAGTTACGTAAAGTAAGACAGTCAATGGGCATGATCTTCCAGCAGTTTAACTTGCTATCTTCAATGACCGTTGCTCAAAACGTAGCCTTTCCTTTAGAAATAGAAGGTAACTTACCAAAAGATAAGATTAAGTCCCGCGTTAAAGAGCTATTAGAAATGGTAGGCCTTGAAGATAAGGCTGATATCTTCCCGGCTCAATTATCAGGCGGTCAAAAACAACGTGTGGGTATTGCAAGAGCTCTTGCTACTAACCCAAAGATTTTACTTTGCGATGAAGCAACTTCAGCACTTGATCCAAAGACTACTAGTTCTATTCTAAAGCTCTTACAAGAGTTAAAGCGCAAACTTGATTTAACTATAGTTATCATTACTCATCAGCTAGAAGTTATCAAAGAGTGCTGTGACAGAGTTGCAGTAATTGACGGTGGCTTAATCTCAGAGATGGGCAAGACCATTGAGCTATTTGCAAATCCACAAAAGGACTTAACTAAGCGTCTTGTAAGTGCGGTAGTACGAAAAGACTTAAATGACTTACTTGAGTACACTCATTTAGAGCAAAACTATGTTGAAAACAGCCGTGCCTGGATTGAAGTATTGTTCTTAGGTAATAAGGCTCAAGATCCTGTAATTGTGGAAGTAGCTCAACTTCTTAATATCAAGATTGGCATTTTAGCAGGTCAAATTAACCACATTCAAAATGAGCCATTAGGCGTGTTAGTAGTGGAAGTTGAGGGCAGTGAAGAGATTGTACAAAAAGCAATTTCAGAGCTTTCAAAGCGTGTGTATAAGGTATCTTTATTAGGCTATGAGCAAAAGGAGGTTGTAAATGCTTAGTTTCTTTCAAATGTTAGGCTTAGATGGCGCTAACGCTAAGATTGCAATGCTTTTAACTCAAGGCTCTATTGATACTATTTACATGGTATTTTTAGCAACTGCTATCTCTATTATCTTTGGTGTTCCACTAGGTGTTATTTTATTAGTTACCTCAAAAGGCTATTTCTGGCACTCACCAGTTTTTTACAATGTCTTAGGTACTATTGTTAATGCCTTACGTTCAATTCCATTTATCATTTTGATGGTGGCAATTATTCCAATTACTAAGCTTATTGTTGGAACTAGTATTGGCACTACTGCTGCAATTGTACCTTTAACCATCTCTACTATTCCTTTTTTAGGAAGATTAGTTGAGACCTCATTGCGTACTGTGCCATATGGCTTAATTGAAGCTGCGCAGTCTATGGGAGCAAGTCCTTTTAGAATTATTAGAAAGGTACTACTACCAGAGGCATTACCTGAGCTTGTACAAAACTTTACTTTAACTGTAATTGTAATTATTGGCTGCTCAGCAATGGCAGGCACCATCGGTGGTGGCGGTCTAGGTGATATTGCTATTCGCTATGGCTATCAAAGATTCCAAGTTTCTATCATGGTAATGACTGTTATTATCTTAATTTTGATGGTGCAGTTAACTCAGTACATAGGTGATGTAATTACCAAGAAAGTAGATCACAGATAGACAAAGTAATTGAGATTTTTAAGAGCTTTTCTTATATTATTCAGTTAAGAAAAGCTTTTTTTTGTGAGTTAATAAATGGATACCAAAGTTTCTTTAGGATCTGCTTCATTTGTAGAATGTGTAAAGAACTTCTACTATGTAGATAAGACTAGATTTTTAAAAAACATTTTGGATAGTGGGACAAAGGTATATCTTTTTACCCGCCCAAGACGTTTTGGTAAATCTACAACCTTATCCATGCTCCATGCTTTTGCTCAAATCGATTATCAAAAGCATAATCTAATTAAAAATAAGTATCCGCTGCTCAGTTCAACAGAATCTTTTGATGCTTATGAGCATGTTGACTGTAGCTCTAAAGAAGATCTTTTTCAAAAGCTCGATATTATCAAAGAAGAGAGCTTCTGCAATCAGTACATGGGACAGTTTCCTGTCATCAACATCTCTTTTCAAGATGCATATTCGCTCACTAACCCTTTAGATTGTTTTAAAAAATTAGCTTCAACTATTGTCAGTGTGGCTTTAGCTTTACCAAATTTCAATAACAGTGAAGAATTAGAACCTGAAGAGCAACAAGCTATTGCTTCAATTAGGGAGCTTAATAACTGTACAGATTTTTTAGAAAGCAGTGCTAACTTAAGTAGCTCACTTAAGAATCTAATTGTATTACTTGCTAAATATTGTCGTAAAAAAGTAATTTTGCTTATCGATGAATATGATGTACCTTTACAAAAAATAACTATGCACATTCACGATCTCAATGAGGATTTATATAATCGAAGTGAAGATTATGCGACAAGCTATAAGGAAAATCTTTTAGGTGAAATCAAGTTTTTTAAAAGCTTTATTAATTGCTATACGTCAATGCTTTCTGAAGCTTTAAAAGGAAATGATACATATTTAAAGCAAGCAATAGTTGCAGGTTGCTTAAAAGTTGGTAAACAAAGTATTTTTACTGGCTTAAACAATTTAGTTGTAGCAGACTTTGATAAAGCAGAATTTTCTAAGCTTTTTGGTTTTACTGAAAGTGAAGTTAAAAAGTTTTTAAATAGCTTAGATAAAAAGCATACAACTTCAGAGCTATTTGCAAATTGTAAAGCTTGGTATGACGGATATAATTTCGCTAGTACCGAAATCTATAGCCCTTGGGACATTTCTAACTACATTGAGCAAATTATCAAAAGTGGGGATACCAAGCCTAATGCTTATTGGATTAATACTTCAAGTATCAACGAACTTAAACGATTGTACAAAAAATACAATTCAGTAATTTCAGAAAAGATGGAATTATTGATCCAAAATAAATCTGTAAAAATTAAAATTCTTGATTATCTCAACTATGACGTTATTGAAGAAAATAAAGATGAAAATGTCTTCTGGAATTTGATGTATGCAACAGGATATTTAACTAAAGTTGCTGATTGTGAAGATAATTATATTGAGGTTAAAATCCCAAATTTATGCATTCATAAATGCTTTGAGGATGTATTAAAGCAAGTTTTTTCAACAAAAGATACTGATTTTTCAAGTAAAGCTTTGCCATTAGTTGACAATTTCTTCAACGGATTAGACAGAAAGTTATCAGAAGATCTAAATGTCCTTTTGCAAAGATATGTTAGCTTTTATGATATTTCTTCAAATTCACCAAAAGAGATGTACTATCAAGGCTTTTTCAATGGCTTATTCTCGCAACTGTTAAACGATAGTAATAGCTATGATTACAAAGCCAATGGTGAACTTAATGAAGGTAGAGCAGATATTTCATTTGTCTTACAGATTTTAACTAAATCTCAAGACTGTGTTGGTGTCATCATTGAGCTTAAAGCTTGCCAAAATCGCGGCCAATTAAATCTTGCTGCTAAAAGTGCTGTTGAACAAATTGAAGATAGAGATTATGTAAAAGGCTTTGTTGCTCAACATCCAGAGCTTTTAAAAGTTCAATGTTATGGAATATCTTTTTTCAAGAAATCTTGCGTAATTCAACACAAAGAGATCATCTGTAATTAGCACTTATTTAGGTGCTAGTTGCACAATACTAGAACTTTTTCTTAATTGCCCATATCAATAATTTGCCATTGCAAGCGGTTGTAATAGCTTATATATGCCTTTTGTTGTGGTTATAGATATTTGTTATAACTTTCTATATAAAAATAGTATTATTAAATTATTGCAAGGCATTTTGAAAAAGCGCATATTATAACCATCGGAGCAAACAAGAGCTCTTAAAAGTTTAGTAAAAAAAGAAATGGAGAATAATATGAAAAAGTTTGGTATTTTAACTACTATCGCAGCATTAGTCCTATCAGTAAATACTGCATTTGCAAATGAAACTATTAAAGTTGGTGCTACCCCAGTACCACATGCTGAAATTCTAGAGGCTGTAAAGCCAGTTCTAGCTAAAGAAGGCTATGACTTAGAGATTGTTGAGTTTAATGATTACGTGCAGCCTAATCTAGCTACCTCAGACGGTCAATTAGATGCAAACTACTTCCAGCATCTTCCATACCTAGAATCATTTGTTAAAGAGCGTGGCTCTGATCTAGTATCAGTTGCAGGTGTTCACATTGAGCCTATCGCTATCTACTCTCATAAGATTAAAGATTTAAAGGACTTAAAAGAAGGCTCAACTGTTGCAATTCCTAACGATCCAACCAATGGTGGCCGTGCTTTACTTCTATTACAGTCAGCAGGTTTAATTACTTTAGATGATCCTAAGAGCATCACTGCTACTTCTTTAGATATTAAAGACAATCCAAAGAACCTAAAGTTCTCAGAGCTTGAGGCTCCACAACTACCTCGTTCATTAGATGACGCTGATATTTCTGTAATTAACGGTAACTATGCGATCGGTGCAGGTCTAAACCCTGTTAAAGACTCACTATTCATCGAAGGTGCTGATTCACCATACGTTAACGTAATTGTTGCGAACTCAAAGACCAAGGACAGTGCTAAGGTTAAGGCTTTAATTAAGGCTGTTCAAACTCCTGAGATCAAGAAATTCATTGAAGATAAGTATCAAGGCTCTGTAGTAGCGGCTTTCTAATATATAATAACTAAATTCTATATAACTTAACAAGGCTCACTTAGGTGGGCTTTGTTGTTTCTTGCTAATCTTTTGCGACAAATCTTTTAAAATCTTTCATCTGTGGTATAGTTTTTGTAATTTCACTAATCATACAAAACTATGCTCGACATTAAGTTTGACTATAAATCATTTTTAAAGACGGTCCCTAATCGTCCTGGCTCTTATCGCATGTATTCTGACGAGAATACGGTTATTTACGTAGGTAAGGCTAAAGATCTTAAAAAGCGTTTATCCTCATACTTTTTAAAAGAAGTAACCTTTAAAACTAGAGCTCTAGTTCAACATATTCACCACATCGAGTTTACAGTTACTTTCTCTGAAGCTGAGGCTTTAATCCTAGAGAATAACCTCATTAAAAAGTATCAGCCACACTACAATATTCTCTTACGTGATGATAAGTCATACCCTTATTTAGTACTATCAAAAGGTAAACATCCTGGGCTTTACTATTATCGTGGTCGTAAAAAGATTGATTGTGAGTACTTTGGTCCTTATCCTGATGTATCAGCTGCTAAAGATAGTTTAAAGTTACTTCAAACTTTATTTCCCATAAGGCAATGTGCTGATACCGTGTATGCTCACAGATCACGTCCTTGCTTGATGGCTCAGATTGGCAAGTGTTTAGCTCCATGTGTAGCCATGAGCGATGCAGCTTACAAAAACTACATGGAGCAAGTAAATTACGTAAGACTGTTTTTAAAAGGACAAAATCAAGCTGTACTTACTGATCTAACCCATCGCATGGAAGAGTGTAGTGAAAAGCTTGAGTTTGAAGAGGCGGCTAAACTTCGAGATCAGATGTTATCTTTAAGACGTGTGCAAGAGTCGCAATCTGTCTCGGGTGATTTGATGTTTGACATGGATGTAATTGCGCATGAAGTAGCTCAAGACTTGTGCTGCAACCATGTCTTATTTATTAGAAAGGGTCGTATCATCGGAACTCGTTCTTACTTTTCAAAGTGCAATTTAACTGATGATAATGACGATCCGCTAACAGCATTTGTAACTCAGTTTTATCTATCTGAAACTCGTGCAGGCATGTACCCAAAAGAGATCATTACTGACTCTAAAATTGAGGATGCAGAAGTACTAGCTCAAGCAATTGAACAACAATGCCAGCGTAAAGTAAGCTTCTTATTTAATGTTAAAACTGAGCGTGCTAAATACTTAAAGCTTGCTCAAGAAAACGCAAAAGCCTCACTTACAGCTAAACTTGCTGATAAGTCTACAGCTAAAGAGCGTATTGAGTCCTTAGAAAAGGTATTAGGTATAAGTGGTATCAATCACATGGAGTGTTACGATATATCTCATACACAAGGTGAGAACACGGTAGCAAGTTGCGTATCATTCAATCGCGATGGGCCTGATACTAATAACTATAGGCGTTTTAATATTGAAGGTATTACCCCAGGTGATGACTTTGCGGCGATGCATCAAGTTCTAACCCGTCGCTTTAAAAACTTAAAAGAAGGTATTATCCCAGAGCTTGTATTTATTGATGGTGGTAAAGGTCAAATTAAGCAAGCTGAAGAGGTAATAGGTGACTTATTTAATGAGCAAAAGGTAACTCCACCTTTAATCATAGGCGTTGCCAAAGGCGAGGGGAGAAAGGCTGGTCTTGAGACTTTAATTCGTGGTTATACCCGTGAAGAGTATCATTTGTCATTATCAGATCCTGCTTTGCAATTAGTTCTTCATATCCGTGATGAGTCACACCGCTTTGCCATCACAGGGCACAGAAATCGTCGTCAAAAGGCAAGAACTCATAGCGTACTTGAGAATATACAAGGCATTGGTCCAAAGCGTAGACAAGCGCTTCTTAAGCATTTAGGAGGCATTAGGGAAGTTGTTAATGCCTCAGTTGATGAGTTACAAAAAGTACCAGGTATTTCAAAAGAGATGGCTGAACTTATCTATGATGAGTTGCATGCGCTTTAACAAAATTTTTTGACCATTTTCTTTGTAGCTTCAATTACCTCTTTGTTAGGAAAATGCAATTTAAGTTTGTTTTTGAAAAATGCTAATGTTTCATCATTTTTGCAAAAACTCATGAAGCCTGATTGGAAAAGCTGAACAAACAAATCTTCTTCTGGAAAGTCGTATGGTGTTGGAAAATCACCTATAGTAATACCGGTGTTTTGTAAGAGTATTTCAAAGTCATGTTTTAACTCCGGCATTTGTGTCCATAAACATATAGGAAAATCATCTCTTTTAAGTTTATAGTTTTTCCATTGATCATCCTCATCTGATAAATAGCTTAACACAGAACCTGGATGCATTACTTCTATTGAGCATTCTCCATCAAAGCAATAATGACCATAATGATCATTGATTGCAGATATTAGATTAGACACTTGAGATAATTTTACATCTGTCGAAGGACATCCTTTTTTATTAGATATCTTACAGGTTAATAAGTTTTCAAAGAAAATCCTAAGCTCATCTTTTGTAAAACCTACTACAGAACTATATAATTTATTTTTAAATAAATCTTGAAGGTGATTGCCTGATTCTGCAATTGAAGAGTATCTATATATAGTTGTACCGGCTAGAAAAGCAAATTTTAGAGCACCACAACAGTATTTTAGAACAGATACGATATCCTTAAGCTCATTTGAGTACTTAGCGTAGTTAAATGAATCCTCTTCATTAAAAAGTAATGGAAGATCGTAATTATCGATTAGTATTACAATACTTTTGCGCTTTGAAAATTCTATAAGATTTAGTAAATTGCGTTTTGTATTATCTTGCTCATTGTACTTATAGCCAATTTCGTTGCCAAAAGTTTTGATTGCAAGGGAAAGCTCTTCGTTAAATATATCTATATAATCGAAGGCTCCTCTTCTAAAGTTTCTAAAATCTAGCCTAAATACATGGTATGTCGATTCATCTTTCCACAAACTTTCAATTGCTAAACCTTTAAAATATGAATCGTGACCATCATAAGGTTTAACTCCATGCTTAAAAAGTTCTTCAAGAGTAGAGATAAGTAAGGTCTTACCAAAACCTTGAGGTCTTGCCAAACATTTGTGTGAATTGTCGCAGCAAAGCTTATAGATAAACGCAGTTTTGTCTACGTAGATCTTATTATTCTTTCTTAATTCTACAAATTCAGAAGTGGTAGTATCAATTTTAGATAATTGTGAAATATTAATATTGTTCTTCATGATGAGCTAGATCTATTTGATAATTAAATTGAATTAATTGCTTATGCAGAAGTTTGGAATCTTTAAAAAATATCCTAAAAATTAGGCTCCCTCGCAAGGGGTAAATACCCTAATTGATACAGCATTACCTTCTCATCAAGATCATCTAATGCATATGAATTTTCAAATGAATTTGAATTGACAAAGTACTCCCCAACAGATTCTTTAGAATTTTTGAGGATGGATTGAATAGAGTTTTTCACAACATCAAGATTGGTTATATTACTTAAACAGATTTTTCTTGTTTTAAGGTCAAAATCAGCAAGGAATTCAATTAAAGAATTTGAAGAGAAAACTTTAGTTTTAAAAGAAGAATCAAAACCGTATCCGCCATACCACTTAGTTAATTCATCAAGAAGAGAGTCTATTTTCTCATCTGTTACGTCTGAGGGTATTAAGTTGTATGTATTAGCAATGGCATCAATTAAATTATCATGAAAATGCTCTTTAATTTCATCTGTTGTAAAGCCAGCGATTGCTCCATATTCAGTATTTAAGGACTTATCTGCAATAATGTTACCTGTGGAATAGATCGTTACATCTTTAAATCTTGTAATTCCGGTTAAAAAGATGCATCTAAACTTAGATAATTGATTTTTTAGGATGCAGAAAATCGCTCCTAGGATTTTTGCAAACTTATTGAAAATATCTCTATTATCGAGATTGTTGATTAAATAGGAATCATAATCGTCAATTAACAAAACAAGGGAATTATCTTTTGATTTTTCACAAAAATCTCTTAAGTAATCGCTTACGTCAAGATTGCTATCTTTAAGTTTTATCCACTAACCGGATGCGAAAACACTGCCATTTATGGCGGTGATGAGCATCAAAGTAATCTGTTTTAAGCATTATAAACTAGTTTACAGACAAATTGTAGAAATTTGAATGTTATGACTCGATATTAAATGTGATTAACTGTACAATAATCAAAAGTTAATTTGATTTCAATATGGTAAGAGTTGTTAAGTGGCAAGTAATCACA
>Ga0310695_10004600_pt1 | contig 25172 bp, 26 predicted proteins | sample RumenRJG_04DNA_FD_203882 | JGI IMG/M metagenome (GOLD analysis project Ga0310695, IMG submission 203882) | Bovine rumen microbial communities from Lethbridge, Alberta, Canada - RJG_04 (v2) (version 2) | ecosystem: Host-associated > Mammals > Digestive system > Stomach > Rumen | place: Canada...
AATGTTTACCTCATTGATTACACCGTTCCAGAAATCGCTGTAAAGTTTCTGCCTCTGCTCAAGTTCCTCGCTATCTTGTTTGCGAGCCTCCATTGCGTACTTAGCGTCAACTTGTTTGATTTTGTCCTTCCACGTTTCCTCAAGAGTCACGTACTGGGTATGAAACTGTTTTTCTGCCTCAATTCTGCTGCCAAACTCTTGTTTGATTGCCTCGGTGTCCTCAAGCATGGCCTTATGCTTCTCCTTTAGAGCATCAAGTTCGGCATCCATTTGCTCTTGCAGGGACGTTATCTCAAAGTCTCGCTGTTCGCCTATCAGTTCTCTCTGGTTTTTAGTATGTCTCTCAAGAGCATAGTCATTTGCCTTGAGCATTGCTGAGTAGTACTCTGACCACGTGACATACGCACCTATAGGGTTGTCACCAAGTATTTGTTTTTGGGAGGTTTCCTCAATAAGTCGTTTCCTTATTTCAATGGCTTCTGAGAACATTTGTTTTATTTTATTCAAGTCGCTCTCTTTCCAGAAACCAATAACCTCAGCCTTAGCGTCCTCGAATATTGCTCGCATGTCCTCAACACTTGTGGCAGCCCATTCATTCATGAGGTCACTGACCTCCGAATTGAACTTTTTTTCTTCTCCCTCTATTGTCTTGCGGAATGCCTCCATCTTCTGGACATAACTGGCTTCGTAAGTCATTCCGCTTTTGGCAAGTTCAGCCATCTTTTCGTCATACTTTTCAAGCATATCCTTGCCGTCAGCCAATGTATTTAGCATTTTTTCATAGGTGGAGAAAAAGTTCTCTGTCGGGGTGAGCAGGTCAAAGAAACGCTGGGTCTTGTCAAGCATAACATCGTCTTTCCCAATATTGTACAACTCATCATATAAGTTCGCAAGCATCAGTTTTGCCTTGTCAGTTTCAATCTTGACTTTTTTCATGTCAAGACCGATGTAGGCTCGCATTTCCTCGTTTGAACCTATACTTTGGAAGATTTCGTGGTTCATAGCACGAATCTTTTCCAAGAAATCTTTCTCGGCCTTTTCGTAGTCATCATGGAACTTCTTCTGAGCGTCGAGAACCTCCTTGTCGTATCGCGCGTTCGCTGCGACACGAGCCTCCTCCTGCTTTGACGCTGGGTATTTCTTGATTGCCTCAAGCCTTGCCCTTCGCTCCTGCTCGATGGTCGCTATGGTCTTTGTAAGTCCGTCACGCATTATCGCAATCTTGTCGGCCTGAATCTGTCTCTCGATGTTGGTCAAGTCATAGGCTGTCCTCTTGGCGGCGGCGACTTTCTTCCTGCTGTGGCCTGCCTGTTCCCTCAACTCCTGCTCTCTGAGTTTCTTCAGTTCAGTCCTGTCATTCTCTGACAAGCCAGACTCGTCAACCTCTTTTTTCGCGTCCTCGATTCTTCCCTCCTTGCTCCAGTCCTTGCCGTATTTCCTCCTTAATTCAAGTTCTCTCTCAAGCGACTGGGTCAGAGCGTCAGCCTCGTTCCTGACACCGCGTATCATGTTGATGATTCTGTTCGCGAAGTCCAACACCTGGAGCATCTGGTTGCCCATCGCCTCAAAGCCGTCGATTCCGCTGTCAGTCGCAGTCCTTATCGCCTCCTTGACTATCGGTGACGCTTGCATCCACTCCATGAACTGCTCCAGTGCCTTGCTGTCCTCCATGTCGAGGTTCTGTATTCTCGCGGCAGCGTCATCAAGCACGAGCGTCATGACCTTGTTCCATTCCTGCTCGACATCAATGCCAGCATTCCTCTTGGCTGTCAGTTCCTCGACCTTCTTGGTCAACGCGTCCCAGTTGGCAAGTTTAGGCTGAATGTTGCCAGCCTTGACCTGGAGGTCGATGTTCTCCTTGAACTGCTTGGCGGTGTCCTTCAGAATCTTATCGTATGCCTCCTGCTTCTCTATCAGCCCGTCATACTTGCTTATCATGCCCTGAGACACCATGTTGTCTATTCGCTCTGTCTGAGCGTCTATGGCATCGTTCGCCATGTTCACTGTATGCTCAAGACCCTCGTTGGCACGTTCGACATCATCTTCCATGCTCAGCCAGTCATGGCAGACATCGTATAGTGCCTTGAAACCGTCAACAAGCAGTTCGATTGTCCATACGACACCCTCAATCAAGAAGCCGATTAGCAATGCCCTGCCTATGCCCTTGACCGCAGCCTCAGCGACCTTGGCTGATGCGGCAAGCGCACCCATGCCTACAGCGGCACCCTCAGCCTGGGTCTTGACAATTCCAAGCCTCTGACCTATGACTGTGAGAGACTCCTTCAACTGATTCCAGTCATTATTGATGCCAGACACGTCAAGCACCTTTTTCAATGCTGGGCCGATGCCCGTGCCTGTTGCCATTTGGGTCGCGAGTTGCTGAAGCCCCTGCATAATTGCCATGAGGCTGGTCAGTTTCTTAATTTGTTCGCCCAACGCACTGTCATCAATGCCGAACAGAGAAGCGAAGCCTTGGCCTATACTGCCTATCGCAGCAAGACCTTGGATTGCCTCCACAGCGTCATGCAGACCTGCGCTTGCATCCTTCGCCCTGTCGATTGAGTCATTGACTGTAATCATCGCCAACTGGAGGTTCTTCATCTGCTCTTCCAGTGCCTTGTATGCCTCGGTGCCTTGCTGACCTGATGCGACAAGTTGAGCCATCGCATTGCGCAGTTCCATTATTGCTGAGCGTGCCGACTCGAACTCCCTGTTGACACCCGCTATGGTCACGGTAATCTTGCCGAAACCGTCCGCGGCAGAAGAATAGTTTCCTACATTGCGGTAAAACTGACCGACAGACTTGTCCGCAGACTTCAACTCTTCGTCTAGTTTGTCGACCGCTTGGCTTACCTTGTCAAATGCTTCAGGGGACAGCCCAGAGCCAGACGCGCGCAAGGCATCCCTCAGGCGACCGAGTGTCTGACTCATCTGGTCATAACTTCCAGTCTGCGCCTGGGTGAGTTTTACCTCGTTCTTCAGTATCGCCTGTGTCTCAGAGCGAGCCTGCTTGAGTCTGAGTTCCTCGTCAAGCAGACGCTGCCTTGACTCTGCCGCCGTCTGCGCGTCTATCGCCTCGTTCTTCAGCGCGTCTGCAACCTCCTTCTGAGCCTGTTTGTTTGCTGCTATTCTCTGGTTGAGTTCATCCAGTTTGGCTAAGTTCTGGCCGTACGTTCCGAGTATGCTGTTCGCGATGTCAAGCACCTCAGAACTTGCCTGCTTTGTCGAGTCCACGAACGATGCCTGCTCCCTCAACTCCTGATTCTGCCTGTCAATTTCGATTGTAATCTGCTTCTGAACCTCGGCGACCTGTTGTGCCTGTTGTGCCTGAGACGAAGAGGCACCACCGCCAGTTGTCTGGACGTTGATGGAGACACTCCCCTTGTTGAGTGCATTGATTTTGCCCTCAAGGGTGTTTATCTTGGCTATCAGCGAGTCAATCTGTGAGATACTCTCAGAGATTCCATTGATTGTTATTCGAAAAATACGTTGTTTGTCCATCTTTTGCGGATAATATTCTTAATCATTGTTAAACATATTTTGGTTCTTCGGAGTATTTATTGTATATTTGCAAAAAAACGATAGATGCTATGGAGAAAGAAACATGGAAACCAGTTGTCGGCTATGAAGGGCTGTATGAGGTATCTGACTGGGGAAGAGTCAAAAGTCTGAACTATCGGAATACGGGAAAGGAAGGATTCTTGAAACCTGCTCCAGCAAAAAGTGGAGGCTACCCGCAAGTTATCCTGTGCAAAAATGGAAAGCGAGAACCGTGTAAAGTCCATCAACTAGTAATGGAAGCCTTTGTTGGCAAATGCCCTGCTGGTTATGAGGTAGACCACTTCGATTGGAATCCTAGCAATAACAGGCTCGACAACCTCAGTTATCAACCAAAGGAAGCGAATAGAGCAAGACATAGTCCTGAGTGGTATAAGAATACTGCCGAGGCAAACAGGAGAAAAGCGCAAGACCCAGAGTGGAAAAAGAACCATGCCGAAGGGTGCAGAAAATGCTCTCAAGACCCTGAATGGCAAAAGAATCATGCCGAGGCGATGAATAAACTGTACCAAGACCCCGAATGGCAAAAAAAGACTGCTGAGGCAATCAGGAAACGGTGTTGTAAGCCTGTCGAGCAATACACTCTAGATGGGGTTCTAGTAAAAACTTGGTCAAGCGCAAGTGAGGCTGCAAGGGAACTTGGAATCAGCAATGGAAACATCTCAACATGCTGCAACGGAAAGAGGGAAAATGCAGGAGGTTTTATCTGGAAACTAAAGGAGGCGGTTTAAAACCACCTCCTCATTTTCAGTTAATCCTTGACTTGTTATAACTCAGTTGCACGACATATGTCCCATGCCCCTGTTCGTTATACGTTATGTCCCTGACAATTATTTGTTCGTTGTCAATCCATACTTTGCCAGAGCGTGCCATATCCTCGAACAGGTGAAGAGCGTCCTCCTTGACGATATGGCTGCGCAACGTGTACTCAATATCATTCTCCTCAAGCCTAGTCAGTCTGTCGTACCTCATTCCGCTGTCGTAAAAATTATAACTCGAACCCTCATCCCTGTACAACTCGTGACTGATTGAGTTCTTCTTCGTCTTGCTTCCAGTGAAATCGAAAAACGACAGACCAGCCATCGAGTTCCTGAACAATACTCTTGTGTTCCCTTCAGATAATCGTGATGGCCGAATGACATTGTATCTCACTGACTGTCCGCCGCCGAAGTCAACATCAACGTAAAACGTGTTGTCTGTCATGAGCGTGCTGATGTCGAACGAGCAGTCAATGATGCCCTCGCCGCTGAAGTCGAAATTGTCCCTGTCTATCGTGTTATACGCGCTGTCCTTGACGCTGACCACGCACGACACCTCGCTGCCCGTGTTGTTGAGGTACGAGAATACAAGCCTCTCATTCGGCGAAATATAAAGAGTTTGAGGATTGTTCTGGAGCATGGTCGAACCAGTCAGGTAGAGCGGCTGTCCTTCGGTATGGTAGCCCTTAATCAATGATACGTTGTAGGTGCGTCCAGTCGTGACATTCATCTCTGAGTCACTCGTCCAAGGTCTCAACGTCACCTGATTAACCTTCCCGTACTCCGCGACAGAGTCCAGGACAGGGGACAAGTCAAAGTTTGACACGCTAGAGCATACAGTCTTTTCCAGCGTCGCAAGATATTTCCCGTCGGATGTAATCCCCACGCTAGCCTCACGAGCAACGGACGAGTTATCATTGTTCACAGCAACAACCTCGATGTACTGGTCGGTGCATGAGCCTGATAGATGATAGCCCACGCTCTGCTTGGCAAGCACGGTAACAAGCCCCTGACCATATCTGTCCTCGCCGAAATAGATGTCATAGTTGACAATGAGCGATGACACGTTGCGCAATGCCCTGCAAATAGAGTTAGCAGTCGTAAGCCCCACGCTAGACACGCAGAACTCACGCGGCCCAGCGTCAGACTGCACTGGTACGGAGGTGATTTGCTCAGCATTTATCTCGATAACAATTCCATCTTCTCCCGCTGTCAACCCGTCAGGGCAGGTTATCGTAAGACGAGACGGAGTTCCAGATGGATACGAGCCGTCAGTAATTGACAATATGTTCGGCTGACCAGAAAACAGGTAGATTCCGTTTTCCGTTTGCCCATCTAAGAATACATTCATATAAATCTCTTTTTGGTGAACATATTATTTGACTTCTAGAAAAAAATATTGTACATTTGCAAGAAAATAAAAACATAACGATGGAAGACTACAAGAAGTATCTGCCGATGACACTTGAAACAAGGGACTCATACGACCTGTGGCTGAAGTATGACGATGAGTACCTAGTGTCCGTGACAAGTCAGAGAGTGAAGGCATTGAATTACCACAAGAGAGGGATTGTTTATGAACTTGTACCTCGTATTGTCGTGAAAAAATCCTCAATCGGGCAAGTCGCGTATGCTTGTGTTTCAATTCACGGTAAACCGAAAGAACTGCATACTGTCATAATCGAGGCCATCCACGGGAAACTTCCAAAAGGACTTGAGGTTGACCATATCAACACGGACGGCACCGACAATTATCTGCTGAACCTCAGAATATGTACCCATCTTGAAAACATGCAAAACCCGCTCACAGTACAACACAAGGCAGAAGCGATGCAGAAACTCTCTCAAGACCCTGAGTGGCTGCAAAATGTTTCTGAGGCAAACAAGAGAAAAGCGCAAGACCCTGAATGGCGGAAAAATGTTGCAGAAGCAAACAAGAGAAAAGCGCAAGACCCTGAATGGCTGAAGAATACTGCCGAAGGGTGCAGAAAACGCTCTCAAGACCCTGAATGGCAGAGAAAGAATGCCGAGGCAAACAAGAAACTCGCGCAAGACCCTGAATGGCAAAAGAACCATTCTGAAGCAATGCAGAAACTCTCGGAAGACCCTGAGTGGAGAAAGAAACATGCCGAAGGGTGCAGAAAACGCTCTCAGAATCAAGAGTGGCAAATGAATAACGCAGAGGCTGTAAGAAAAGCACGCAGCAAACCTGTAGACCAATTCACCTTGGATGGAATCTTTGTGAAGACTTGGGAAAGCGCGACTGATGCTGCGAGAGAACTTGGAATATACAATTCTGCTATCGGAAAATGCTGCATAGACAAACGCAAATCCGCTGGAGGCTACGTCTGGAGATACGCATAAAATCATGGAGGCGGTTTAAACCGCCTCCATCACTTATCTGAAAATATCGTCCAGCCTCTTTGTAAGTTCATCGAAAATCCTGTCAGACCAGTCGCCATCAAACTTCTCGTCAATTATCGTGAACACGCTCGACATAATCGGTCTTGGCTCAATCCCGTCACGGGAGATTGCCTTGCAGACAGCCCATACGAAATCATTGCTTGTGCTCAAGCCCTTGCGCTTGCACCACTCGTAGATTGGTGTAAAAGGCGGCATCCTTGCCCCTGCCCTTCGCCCAGACTCTATGAACTGGATGTAATGGTTGAGCAACAGCGTGATAACGATGTTATCACTGTTCTGGAGGGCTGTCATCACGTCATCGTACAATCTTGACTTGTCCTTGCCTAGCGTGTTGAACTTGACCTTCTTGTTGATGCCCGCTGGAGAGTCAAGCACCGCCCTGACAATCGCCTTCACCTCCTCCGCTATTATCCTGCTTACCTCTAGCATCTAATCGGGTTTTTTGGAAGTTTGACGGGTCTGACCTTTATGTCCCCTATACTATGCTCAACAACTGTAATAGGTTTCTCCGCAGGCTCCTCGTACGGCTCGTTGTTCCAGTGGGAGTCATCACAAAGATTCGCTGGATTTGGTGTCTCAATCTCAAGGGTCAACCTGACACCCGCGCTGTCGTTGTCAGTGACGTGCGAGAGAGTGACAATGCTGAAGTCGTGCAAGCGGATTACACCCATGTACTCCGAGGTGTAGTCAATCTTCTCGACCACGTTGCAAGCCATAGCGTACGCGTAATCCTGCACGTCCAATATGCTCTCCTCTATTGGTGTCTTCAGGATGGTGATGTTGAACTCCGCGACAAAGATTCCTGTGGTGATGTTGAGACGGTGATACGACTGGTCATCCACGAACACCTGATAAGCCTTGTCGTTGGGCTGGGTGTTGTAGAGGGTGTCATCCTGATACTTGAAAGTGCGCACCTCCTTGTAACGCAGGAAGGTGTCGCGCAATATTGTTATGATGTCTTTCAGCATTTTATTTTTTGTTTGAACATATTTTATCTCCCGCGTTTCGCCTTTCTAAGTTGGTCTTGGAACTTATCTTCCCGCTTGTCAACCTCGCACTTCTCCGACATATACGACAGGTACTGGAGAGTGTCCATCAGATTGAGTCTATATACTTGCTCAAGCCCCGTAACTTTCTCTTCTGCCAGCGAGTAAGCAATTCTTTGCCATGACCATTTTTTGCAGAAGTTTCTAAAATCCGCTGTATGAGGCTCTGCGCCTCCTCCTTCAGAAAAGACCGCTGGGAAGGTATCGCGGACAACGCGTACAAGTTCAAAAAAAAAGCGACAATCGGCAGGGTCTTCATGCACGACGCGTCCCTGAACATCTTGACACGCTCTGGGAACACGTTGTTCTCGAACTCGCTCGTGTATGCCTCGCCATCCTTTCTACATACCACTGCAAGAATCTTTGCCACGTCCACGTCACCGCTCTCCTGAATCATGTTGAATGCCACCCATTCGCCAAAGGTAAGTTTCTCTTTGACATTCACGCTGTACCTCTCACCGTCAATAACGCAACTGCACGACGCGCTCACCTGTGGCTGCTCCTGGATGAATGACATCTTGCCAATGATGCTATCGACAAACTCGACGGGCAACTGTTCGACCTCATCAACAGACTTGCCGCACAATATCGCAATGATGCTAGCCAACGAAGGCTTCTCCAGCGCACGCTCCTTGTCGATGGCGATGACCTGACCGAGCGTGACATCCTCCCATTTTGTGGGAACATTCCATTCACCAAAATCGTATTTCATTTTATTTATCTCTTTATGTTAATTCATCGAACTTCGCCCTTGCGAAGGCAATGCTTGACTCGCGCTTGACAGTATTCCTCGCATGGTTCGCTATCGCGAGCGACATCACCCTGTCATCATGCACCCCGTTCGCACCTCCATACGTCGGCTTGCCACTCTTGCTATAATGACATTGAAAGTTCGCCAACTCGTTGTACAGTTCAGGGTCTCCGTACATCAAGTCCTCGTTAGCGATGTCGACCGCCAACTTGCTGACAATCTTGTCCTTGCTCGCGTTGCTTGTGGTGAATGCCACGAACCTTCTTCTAATCTGAGGTTCAAGCAACTTGCTTATCTCGTTTGCCATTGGCGCACCGATGCTGTTGTCCTCGTAGAAGCACGACTGAAGGTTTTTCGTCTTGCCAATCAACTGCGCAATCCTCTGGTACCGTATGTCAAGGCTACCAGTGATAACGCTCTGCCATACCTCACCGTCACCGTTCACCTTCGTCAACACTGTCCTGTCCTCACCGTTCGCGCTGAAGTCAATGCCGATGTACACCTTGCCCTTGTCAGCGTATGACAAGTTGGCGACATAACAAGCCTCGAACCCGCCGAAGAACGTCACAGCGTTATCAAGGAACTCAACCATGTACTCCTGCCTGAATGAGAGGGTAGGTATTGACCGCTTGATGTCCTCAATCTGCGCCTCGCTCACCAGACCGTCATCATACACCGTCTTCCTCATTGACCTGTAGTCTGGATATTCGTCAGACAGACCGCGCTCGTACATCTCGTAAAACAGGTTGCTCTTGCCCAGAGGTGTCGACACGAATATCACCTTGCGGCCGCGAACCTTCACCGTAGGCGACAGGATGTCAAACCACAGGTTGGTGCCGTCAGTCTGCTCCATCGCGAAGAAAGCGAACTCATCAAGAATAAGGTAGTGGAAGGTGTTGCCTCGCAGAGCATTGCCAGACTCAGCCGAATAGAACTGGAGAACACTGCCGTCCTTCGTTGTAATCGTCAGGTCTGAGCCGTTGGCTGACTTGTACGTGCCATCTGGAAGGAATGACAGCAACTCCTTGTACACCTTCTTGGCAAGAAGATAAGAGCGGCAGACATAGGCGATGCTCACCCGATTGCCAGTCAACAGCCACTCGATGCAGAGCAACTCCATGAGCCACGACTTGCCAGACTGACGCGACCATGCGAGGGTGACGTACTTTACATCATCCTCGTGTATAAGGTCGTATGCCTCCTGCTGGGAAGCCGTCAGGTTAATGTCAAAATGCAACTGCATCCCTGCCGACAGACTTTATTCCACCCCGAAACTGATGGTTATCACGTCATTCTCCTTGTCGTTCTTGACGGAGATTGACTTGTTGTCAGACTTTGACAATCCCTGAAGTTTGGTCATGCTGTCAAGCGTGTTCCTCGCCTCCTTCAAGTTCCCAGTGTCGAATGCCTGGTTGTAGACAGCGAGATACCGTGCGTACAGTTTTGCCCGTTCATCATCGTCCAAGTCCTCAAGGTTATGCCTCAGTTGCTTAATTGCAGCGTTGTATGCTTCTGCAAACAGACGCTCGTCCTCCTCGACAGAGTCTCCGCAGGTGTTGCCATAAATACCCGCTAGCCACTTTCGCAGCATGTAGAGGCGCGACTGCCCCTCCACAATGTCGTTATATAGTTTTATATCAACCTTTGCCATGTTATATTGATGCTCTTTTAAGTTGAACATATCATGACGCATTCTCTTTTGCCAATTGGCTGTATAGTCGCCCTATACGTTGTCTTATACAAGAACTGCATGACGTGGTAGCCAGCCTTGTCCCGAATACCGCGTTGTATAGGTCTGTCAGTTCCTTCACTTGGGAGCCGCTTATCCGCTTGCCCTCGTCAAGCATGCGCTTGAACTTGCTGATTTTTGACAACTGTTCTTCTGTCATAATTGTATCCCGTTTTTCTTCTCGTCCAGAACAACTGCGGCAGCGTTGGCTGATGAGAGTATGACTAGCGTGAGTCCGCAGACCCACCATCCGAGGATGAACAGTCCCACCGACACCGCGATGCCAGTCCAGAATGACAGGCACTTCTTGCAGTTCCACGGCTGGTAGTCAAGGAATGACGGGACAAGAACCCGCTTCTCGGTCACGTACCACGCTGCGGCAACCACGGCAAAGAATATGATGAAGCCGCTTATGTACTGGATGAATAGCATTATCTTTTTTGTTTGAACATATTATTTATTGGGCTAGAGTCCACTTGTAGCCACCTGCCGTTTTCAAACCTCGTACATGTCTTACTGCGTTAGAGACACTTCCGTTGGCAAGCCCTAATACTCTCTCAGCCTCTCGCATTGTTTTCCATGTTCTTACGATTTCGCCAGTGCTAGGGTTAATCTGTAAAACGCGTATGCCTAGTCTTTCTTGGACTGCTTCTCTTTGTTTTTCGTCTACACCATCACTTCGTTTTCTAGCGTTGTCACCCCTTGACAACAACTGTAGGTTTGACAGCCTATTGTCTGCCCTATTGAAGTTGATATGGTCAACGACCATCCCATCTGGTATTGCTCCGTTGAATGCTTCCCATACTAGACGATGAAGCCTGAATGTTTTGTATTTTCCGTCCTTGTAAAGAGTTGGTTTGTAGTATCCATCGTATTTAATTGATAGGTTTAACAGCATCTCCTTCCCAGTCCCGTTATAGTTCATGCTCTTAATCCTCCCACAGTCACTGACCATGAACAGTCCCTCATAGCCCATTACTGGCTTCCAAATCTCGTTGTGTTTCATCGTTCTCTTTTTCTTGCAAATATACAATATTTTTTGCTGATTCCCAAACGCTTACACCATTAAAAAAGTCCTTCCTGATGGATTCCCTGTCTATCTGCGATGACCACTCCATAATGCGCTTGACCGCCTTCCTGCCATCCTTATAGCCTGTCTTCTCGGCAAGTTGCTTGTAGGTCAATCCGCCCATCTGCTTGAGTCGAAACGCGTTGTACTCGGCAGGGGTGAACACCTGCTCAATTGCCTGGAGTATGACGCTCGCTGTGTAATCGCTCAGCGCGTCACGCTCGATGCGTGCCTGAAGGTCATCCCTGTCGGTGTCTGCCCTATCGGGAGGAGCCTCCATCGGTATTCTCCTTGCCACGTACGGGTATTGTTGCTCGCGTAACGTGTTGATTTTGAACGCCATAAAGATGTAGTTAATGATGCCATCATCCGTCATGTCACTGAGGTTGCGCTTCTCTAGCACCTTTAGCAGCGTGCTGTGGAACACGTCTTCGCTCCACAGCATGCCTCTCAGTTTGCAATATTTTTGCAATCGATTTTTAATCGCATTATAATTGTCTGAAATATAACACTCTAACTGGTTCACTCTATCTGGTTTTATTGTTGTTGCTGTCGTAGAATGCGATTGCGTCATCTAGGAGCAGGTCGCCCTTGTCCGTTTCAGTGACTATGGTGACCTCAGCGTCAATGCCTTCTTCCGCTAATATCTTGGTCATCTCGAGGCTGAGTTCCTTGTTCTCAGCCCTTGTCTTGACGAAAACTGGTGGGTGCTTCAGTTTGCGCAGGTTCCATTCCACGATTACACCGTCCTTATACCTAGCGAAGTAGAGAGGCTCATTGCCCTTGTACAACCACTCGTTCAGCAAGTTGGCATACTTGCCCGACTCGATAAAGCAGCCCTTGAACCTGTCATGTTCGAACTCCCTGGTCTTCAATTCAACGATGCAGTTATGGCCGCGTGTTGTGCCGCTCCAGTCCAACTCGTACGTTGACTGCCTGAGTGCTGCATCTAGCCATCGTTCTGCCCAAGGCTTGAACCACTTGTCGCAGATGCCTTCTTGTCTGATAGTGTACTTCTTGTCTCCTCGTCCCTTCTCCTCAAGTCTGATTACGATTTTCTTTTTCTGAGCCATTGTTTTTGTGCTTTTAAAATTAAGTTTATTATTCCCGCTATAATCTGGGCTATATCCATCACCACTTCCTGCATGCCTCTCTTCGCAGATGGGTACAGGCACAGCGCGATGATGACGATTAGTGTCACTCCTGCCATTGTGTCTTGTTTTAATATAAATATCACGTGCAAATAAAAAGTACGCGAAAAACGAAAAAAATAAATAGAAAAAAAACAAGCCTTGATTGAATACAAGATTCAAACAAGACTCGTTTTGATGGGGCGGGTTAGTGTCAGTTATCTAACCCTTTGACTAACAAACATTTTCGCAAGTGCTTGATAGTCAGCATGAACAAACCTTAATGGGATACATTGATTTTGGTTGGGGTTGGGCGGGCGGCTCTACTCTCTACCACCTAATCCCCTCACCCTCAACCACCTACAACAATCCAAATAATCTCAAATTAACATTCATTAACCAAAATTATCGTTTTTTATCCACGACCAAACCCCTCTATTTGCCTCATAAACCACGACCTACCCACGATTTGAAACCAACTTTTACATTTCCAAACAACCTTGCTAATAAATCTTAATTGTATGCCTAATCGTGCCTGTTACATCTTCTTTGGCACGATTATTGCATTGCGTTTTGTAGAAAACAAGATTTTTGTCAAACTATTTAATACATTTTTTATATGCCAAGGGTTAGCAGTCCAAGTTTTCGTGTTGTTGTTAAGCGCAAGGTGTTGCGTGACGGTACATACCCAGTACGTTTATCTTGCAACTGGCACGGTCAGTCGGAGATAGGTTTAGGTTTCAGTTTGCCATCTCCTTCTATGTTTGATGTTGTCCGTCAGAGGGTGAAGCGTTCTTGTCCCAATCATTCATTATACAACAAGGTGATTGAGGAGAAGTTGAGCATTGTTAGCAATGATTATCTCAGCAAGTTGCGTGATGGTGTTACTGTATTCACTTCTCACGGTTTGTTGGAGTGTTTGCGTTCTGAGGGTGCTGATGTCGGTTCTGACGGTTCGTTGGTTTCTTCTTGTTTTGAGAGGGTGATAGCCAAGAAGTCGTATGGTACTTCAAATTACTACAAGGTGTTGAAGAATCACGTCATCAGGTGTTACGGTGATGTCAGTATGGTTGACATTGTTGACGGTGAGAAGTTTTTGTCTTACTTGGATGGTTTGGATGTTGTTGACGGTACTAGGAGGACGTTGTTGACTTTGTTCAATGCTGTATGGCAGTACAACATTGAGAAGGGTTATTTGCCTTCCACTTGCAAGTTTCCGATTGGCAAGAGTGTCATCAACAGTTATGTTAGTGAGTCTCGTCCTTATCATCTTAATGCTTATCAGTTGGAGGTGTTGTACAATCATTACCTGAAGAGTGTCCTTAGTTTGGAGAATGCCCTAAGGATTGGTCTTTTGCGTGGTCTTGACATTAAGAATGGAGGCAATGGTGGGAATGTAAGTCTTGACTTGGATTTCGCGTTGTCTTATGATGAGATTATCTCTAGGGGCAGCATGACTTGGGCTATGGCATTATATGGTTGTATGGTGTTTCTTGGCGGTGCTAGCCCTGTTGATATGGGCAAGATGAAGGTTGGAGAGGGTTTTGTTGAGATTGTTAAGGATGGCAAGCGTTACTGGAAGGTGAGCGGATACAGGAGCAAGACAGGTGTAAGGTTTGGTAGGGACATTCTCATCAACAGTTTGACGAAGGCTTTCTTTCTTCCTTTTCTTGAGACCGCTGATTCCAGAGACGGATATCTTTTCAATATCCTAAGGATTAGTCCTGATGACAAGCGTGACATAACCAAGAAGTGTATTGAGCGTTTGCGTATGCGTTCTTTCAGCAACTTGGTCAACCCTTTGATTAAGGAGTTATGGCCAGTGTTGAATGAGCAGATAAGGCAGGAGAACAAGCATAGGGCGATACCTCATAACCTGATTGACGAGGACGGAAGGTTTTATAGTGCTAGGCATAGTTTCGGAACTGTAGCCTTGTCTCGTTCAAGTGACATCAACGCGTTATGTTCCCAGATGGGTCGTTCGGCTAGTGGCATAAGCACTTACATTCACGCTTTGACTGAGGACGAGTTGTTGATTGAGGAGAGCAACAAGATTGGGTTCTAGGTTGATTTGTTTTGAAAAAGAAAAGGAGAGGGTGTTTATTCCTCTCCTTCTTCGTTTTTATAACACCACTTATATCCGCCAGCTGTTTTTCGTTTTCCTTGGCAGCATGAGGAAATACTTGGTTGCGCAACTCCAGTTTGCCTGGATGCCTCACTTGCGCTTGGATATTCTTTCACGAATGTCAGTCCTTCTACGGTTTCGTACCTTATGACTGGTTTTGCCAGTTTATCCTTGTTGAACTTTGTTGCGTTTTCCTTCTGCCTTTTGGATGTAATGCTGTTGCGCATATTCTCAGCGTGGGTAACGCATTCAAGGTTTGAGAGACTGTTGTGCCACTTGTTTCCGTCAGAGTGGTCTATTTCCTTGTTTTCTGGTATCTTTCCGTTGAATGCCTCATAAATCACCCTATGCAACTGTTTTGAGTTGCCAATCTTTGGAATATAGACATAAGCGTACCCTTTTTTGCTGTAGTTCACCTTTACTGGTGTTCCGTCTGTTCTTCTTACGTTTCCAATCCGTGACACCTCAATAGTGCCATCGTCTATGCATTTCCTATATAACTCTTCCATTTGTGCTTCCATAATCGTTTTCTGCAAATATACAATAAAAAAACTGGAAAACCAAATATGTCTTCCAGTTCTTTCAATTTTCTTCTCAAATCTCTTTCCTTACTAGTGTAAGCGTTGTGTACTCTTGACCTGTCGGGTCATACCCTGAAATCTCGCAGACCTGATATAGGTTGTTGTCGAACTTGACATCTGCCCCGTTGCAGAGCATCTGGTATTCCATAGGTGTAAGATAGCATTCAATCTCGACTTTGTCTAGGTTGACATTGTTGATTACGTTGAAATACCTTCTGAGTAGGCTTCCTGATGTCGTTGTGTAGTCCATGATTGTGTCACCGTAGTTGCCTTCTGGGACATACAAGGTGACATACTCATTCTCGTTCTGTATCTTCACCTGTTTGCCAGAACTGCCTCCTCTGAACCATGCCCTCATCTTCATCGACAGGCTGTCATCCTTCATAGCCTCGTCGTAGTCAGCACCTTCAGCGAGAGACTCGTACTTGCCTATGACTGGAAGGTTTAACGCGGTTCTTCCACTCTCTGTCTCTCCGTTGTACTCAACCAGGGTGAATGGCTGATACCAGCAATACGACAGGCTGTTGCTTACCTCGTTCGCGCTTGTGCCGTCTGGGTCAAGGTTGACGATAGTATAGCCGCTGAAACCGTAGTCCTTCCAGTTGTAGTCGTTCCTGTGGTCTGACGGCACCGTTGTCCAGTAGCCCCACTCGTCGGTGTCGATTGAATACTTTACTCCCATTGTCCTCGGGAAATCAATCTTGCTCCATGACTGACCAATCCATGACGCTGATTTATCAGCGTCAATGAAATCCCTAGGCTCTGAGTTGTTTACCTTGCCCTTGTTCAGAATTACTGAATTGCCCACCTGCTGGTAGTCAAGGTTGAAGGAGTTGATGAAGTTGTTGATAAAGTTGGCCATCGTCTCACCAGACGAGAGGAAGTTGCCAATTCGCAGGTTATAGTCGAATTGTGAATCTGAATTGTAGCCGAGATTGTCCTCCCTAGCCCTTGAATAGTCGTGCGGGGTGAGAGCGTTCATCTTGAACCTTGCTGTCAGGCGGCTTTTGTACCTGTTTGTCGGGCTTGTCGTTGTGCCAGTGTCCGAGGTGTCGAAGTACCTGTGTACCATGTTCAGCGTGAGGAGGTCATCCTTGTTGAGCCATACGGTGCATACGAGATGCCCAGTCAGCGTGTTTCCGTTGACTGAGACGGTTGACTGTGGTGCGTCATTGTAGGTGTTATGCCCGTACGTCGTTGCTGACGAGCCTCTTGTGCTGTTCCAGGTGTAGCCAGACTGTTCATAGAATGAATGCTCGTATTCTGGCTGTCCCTTGTACCACGACCTGCCGTTCTTTATCACGCTCATGGTTCCGCCTCCGCATGTTGAGAAGCCGCAGATGAAGTTCCTTGACACGTTGGGGTCATAAGCCATTATCTGCCCGTCCTGTGGCCAGTAGCCAAGTTGCATGCTGTAGTCTGTTCCTCGGTATGAACCTAGTTGCCATCCCAGTCCAGACTCTATCTTCTTGCTCGGGAATCCTGCCTGATAAGCGTTTTCGTGCGGGTAGCATGTAGTGAACGTGGACGCTGTATAAGCCGACAATGTTGTCTGCCTGTACTGGTAATTGTTCTTGCCCTTAATCAGTTCAATTTGCCCGTCATCGTTCACCACGTTTCTCACCAGTTGCACCTCAAGCGGAGTGTTCTCAAGGATGTCCTGTACAAGTTCAAGTTCGTAGTCCTCTGTACCTCCGTCCGCGCTTCCTGTCCAGAAGGTGAGGTCTCCCTTCACCTTGCCGCTGTTCCAAGTGGTGTCAAGCGTTGCCGTCACGTCAAGTTCAATCCTGTAGGCTCCGTCCGCTGGAATGACAATGCACTGTTCGCCTTCGTCAAACAGATACGACTGGATGTTCTCGGTGACGGTAGCCTGGTTCTTGTCGAACACGTTGTAAAACTCAATCTCCTTCCAGTGCCAGATTGGGTTCTCAGCGTCTCCTCCCCCGTGAGACGGAGGGAGCAACTGTCTGTAAGGCCAGTCCAAGTCCTGAACAAGAGAGTCCGCAAGAGTCCTGCTTGTGCGCCCCTCGTTGCTCCAGTTAATTGATATGTCGAGACTCCCGATTTTCGGGTTGGCAAGGTTGTATACTGGAATCTGCTCGTTCGGCAGTGATACGCTCAGGTACATCTTCCTCAACGCTTCGTCCTGAAATATATCACCGCCGAGCGTGTAGCCCTTTTGTTCGAAGCACCTTCTTACTGTGTCAAGGTAGTTGACAGACGGAACGAATGTCTCGTGGTAGAACAGAGTTGTGCTATCAATGAGGAGTCTGTCCGTGTAATCATTCGCTACCTCATCGGCAAAGTAAGGGTTCTTCTCGAAGACACCGTAAGCCACGAGTGGGTAATATATACTGGACTCCTCGTCAGCGTTGACCGAGTTGATTGTGGGCGCACCGTCATATGGTTCGTACCATTCAAGGTCGTACATCGTTGAGTCACCGAAGATGTCCTCAACCGTGTTCACTTTTATGGACACGAAGTTGCAGTCATACTCACCGTCCTCGTCATTGTAGCCCGTGACAAGGAGCGTGCCGCTGAAGACAAGCACCTCGCCAGAGTACAGTTCAGCGGAATACCGCTTGCTGAACTTGCCGCTTACAGGGAGAGCGTTCGCGAAGCCGAATGCCCTGTTGTTGGCTGGAGTTGAAGGCAGACTGAAGGAATAGGAGTAGTCGGTCGCCTTGCCCTGTATTCTCGTCGGGTCGAACAGTGACCTGTTCAGCCTGATTGACGTGTCTTCCGACGTGTCGAGCATGGAACCTTGGCAATATATCTTGATGTTTTCCTGCATTGTTTAGGTTTTATCTTGAACATATTTTGAGGCTTCGCCTCGTTTAAACGCATAAACCGTGTTTTAAGCCCTTCTGACCCCTCGGATGAACAATCTATCGTCTGAGAGGAGAAACGCGCTAAAATGCCCACTCAGCGATGCTCATTTTTGATTCTGGGTTATGGAGGGGATGCGCATGTGCGCATGCCCCCTTGATAACCCTTGGTGAACTATTCACTGGAGTAATGCTCAGCGATGCGCTGTTGCATCTGTGCCGCTATAGCCCTATGCGCGTCCGCTTGTTCCAAATTCTGGAGTTCCTCTAGGTATCTTTGGCTCATAGCCTTTTCTCTGTCCAGGAAGAACCAGTACCAATCCCCGTGCTGCTCCACCCTGGCATAGCCAAGTTCTGAGATGTTGAAGCACGCGTCATCCAGTTCTTCCTCTTTGAGGAACAGTTTGTCCATGAGTTCGTGAACATTCAAGAACAGATACCCCACTTCCTTGATGCTTTTGTGGAGTTTTCTGAAGTGATACGCTACCACAGCCAGAAGTCGCTTGTCCGAATAACTGAGTTGTTCTGAGTTGTAAGCCTCTTCCGATAGGGAGTTCTTCACCAAAAGTTTGTTTAATTTAAAATCTAGCATTTAATTGAAAATTAGTTGTTTGTTTATTTTTGAAAATATCACTGGGATATTGTGGGCTGCGCCCCAAGGCGCAAGCCCTAACATTTTAACTTGGAATTAAGTAAAAAACCTATACTGGGGATTATGGGTGGGCTGCGCATGTGCGCATGCCCACTTGCATATTTCCTTGGAAGCCTTGAAAAAACAAAAACCTGGAAGCGTAGCCTTGTAGCGTAGCCTTGCAAACATTGTTGTTTCCTCAGTTGTTTCTCTGTTAGAATGGTAAGTCATCATCACTGGAATGAGCATCGCTTGCGCTCTTCCTGCCCTGCTTGACTTGTTGTTCCCTCAGATACTTCTCTGCGATACTCCAGTATTTCCCTTGGTCATTAAGATAGTTAAACCTTTCAATAACTTTTTCTGAGAATCCATGGAAATCTTCAGTTATAAGTTTACAACAATTCTCAAAGAATTCCTTGTCACTTTGAATTCCAAGTAGTTTTTCATTAACTACTCTTGGAGTATTTTCCAATGGCATCCTCCTTGAGTCGGATGCCTTGAAATCCTCTGAAGTATTCTCAAGTAAATTCCCATTGCTTTCAGTTGGATTTTCTACAATACTATCCACTGGAATACCATTGGTTGAAATTCCATTGATTCCAGTTGTATTTTTTCCAATACTATCCACTGAAATCCCATTGGTTAAATTTCTATTATTTAAATTGCTTTTATTTGTATTGCTTACTCCCCTGTGTTCATTGGGGTTTTCAAGGGTCTCAAAATGGATTAAAAACTGGCTTGCTTGACCTTGGTCTTTCACTCCAGACTGCCTTTTAACTCCAGGCTTCCAGTCAATGTAATCGTGTTTCTTCAGCCAGTTTAGTGTTGTCTTCAGATTGTTCATACCAAGTCCAGATACCTTTCTTACCGAAATGATGTCCATAAACAAGATTCCAGTCTCCTTTGCCTGGGTGCATTCATACAGTGACAACAGTGTAGCCATTGTTCTACGCTTGTTCTTCTCCTCCAGTTGTGAGTTGGGATAATCCTCCATAATCATCTCCACGTCCTCATCGCTCAACTTGGCTAGCATTTTCAGCCAGTCATTCCCAGTGTTCTCTTTTGAATTTTGATTACTCATAATTTTTTTTATTAAACATTTTATTAGTTCTCACTCCCATAAACATTTTTTGGCTTGCTGGTCTTGACTGCTGGACTGTGGAGGGAAAATGTTTATGAGTATAAAAACCTCCAAGTCCAGTTTGTATCGTCAAGCCAACCGCTATCACAGCGACTGTTTATATATATAAAATACAGACTGTTTTTCGTTTTTAAAAGAAAAAAGGAGGGAGTGAAGAGTGGACGAATGACAGTCAGACCGTCCTTTGAGAGATTCTCCCTCCTTTTACAAACACAAAAACAAAAACTTATAAACTAACATGAAAGAAACTCCAAGTCCGTTTGTGCAAATGTACTATATTAAAAATTAAAAACAAAGTCCTTTTATAGATAAATACCACAATAATCCCAAAAGTTTGGAGTTTGACTCAAAAAAAATATAATTTTTTTCTCAAGTTCTTTTTCTATATATTAGTGACATGTTTCCATTTGAAACCTCCTGCCTTTTTCCTTATCCCGTTGCAACAAGATGAGATGTTTCTATTGTTGATTCCCAGTTCTCTCGCGGCATCCTTCGCGCTTGGCCATTGTTTCACAAATTTACCGTCCAGAGTGTATTGATTGACAGGTTTGCTGTTCGCTTTTCTGACTGCCTCGGCTTGTTTTCTCCTCCATTCAAAGTCTTGCGAGAGTTTCTTCACTCCTTCGCGGACTTTCCCTAGCCATTCAGGGTCTTGGTGCAGTTTCTTCGCTGCCTCTGCATGACTCTTTCGCCATTCTGGGTCTTGGTACATCTTTTCTCTTTGTTCAGCATTTTTTCTCAGCCACTCTGGGTCTTGAGAGCGTTTTTTTGAGGCCTCCTTCTGTCTTTTCTTTGTGATTGGGTTGTGAATGTTCTCCTTGTGCGTCACGTATCTGAGGTTTTCTAGACAGTTATTACTTGGATTACCGTCGATATGGTCAACCTCGCAGCCCTCAGGACATTCTCCCTTGAATGTTTGCATGACGAGAATATGGATGCGGTTCGTCTTTCTTTTCCCGTTTTTGCATAGACCAACAGTTGAATAACCCCATTCATCAGGAGCAGGTTTCAGTATTCCTCCTTTTGCCCATTTCCTCGGAAGGCTCCTCACTCTTCCCATGTCACTGACCTCGTAAAACCCCTCGTAGCCCACAACGGGCTTCCACTCTTCTTGTGTTCCCATACTGTTTCGTTTTTTTGCAAATGTACCATAAAAAATATTTAAAACCAAGTTTTTAGCCGATATGTTTAAATAAAAAACCTAAAAATGGGAAGAAAGAAGAAAATAGACCAATCAAGCAACTTCAGTGTTCTGAAGATGGAGAAACAGGTCGCCAACACTCCTGTATGCAGATGCAGGAACAATAAATGGGTAAACTGGGGTCGCAAGAATCTATACCCTCAGGACTTGCTAGACCTGTACTCGCAGTCACCAACGCTCAAGGCTTGCGTGTCATTCGCTGTGCAGGCACTTGTCGGCAACGGAATCGACTGGGACAGGATGCAGGTCACCTCAGAGCAGGTCACTGCTAATTACGAATACGGGTTCGAGGAACTCCTCAGAAGGGTGTCGCTTGACTATTTTGTCTACGGGTCGTTCGCCCTCCAAATCATAAAAAATAAAGACAATAGGACATACTCGTTCTGGCACGTGCCTATGGAGTTCGTGCGCTGTTCGCCACGTGACGAGGACGGCAAGATTAACTCCTACTGGATTTGTTCCGACTGGTCGGCGACAGCGTCCACCGCTCCAGTGGAGGTTGATAGTCTTGTTATGCGCCCCGATGAGGACTGGAACCTGAAGAGCGGAGTCCCATATCTCTATTGCTACGAGACGTACACCCCGCAGAACACCTATTACTCGTCGCCAATATGGTCACAGGCGATAAAGGCTGTCATGAGCGAGATTGAGATGATTCAGTTCGACCTGCGCTCGGCATCCAACGTGTTCTGCCCCGCTGGAGCGTTGAGCCTACCGCCCGTAAGCGAGGAGTCGCAGAAACAGGCTATAATCAACAGCATCCAGTCGATGTTCACAAGCGCGGACGGCGCACAGCAATTGTTAATCGCATTTCGAGAGGATGCAGATGACAATCCGATTCAGTTCACCCCGTTTGTAGCCAGTCAGGACAACGTAGACCTGTTTAGTACGTCCAACGACAGGAACATAAACAGGATACTGTCAACATTCGGAATATCAAGCCGCTCGCTCATTGGCTACCCAGAGGACAATGTCGGCTTTAACAGTGAAGGTCAACTTCTCGAGACAGCGTTCAACCTCTACAATACATTGTCGGGCAACCACTCGAGACAGTGTATCGTCGGAGTGCTTAACCAGATGCTGAAGGCTAACGGGATTGACGTGGAGATTGTCCTCAAGCCGCTCTCATTCCTCGGTGACGAGAACTCGGACGATACGGACACCACTGCACCAGAGCAGACAGATGATACCAGCGAGAGCAACATAAACGAACCAGAAACAGACAAGGAGAAATGATAGTTAACGGAACAATATTAAAAAAATACTCCATCGTGCCATACAATTTCTCGACCGAGGAGACACTCAATTTCGCGGACATGGCAGAGTACAAATGGCTCAGACCGATACTCGGTGAAGCACTCTACGATGAGATACAGCAGCAGATTCTTGACGACAGCCTCAGCGACGAAAATTCGACTCTGCTCACCGAAGGCGGGGCTTGGAGATACCTGTGCCACTGCATTGTCTACGAGGCTATGCCGTACAACTTCGCCCACCTATCTGAGATAGGCTGGACAAAGGGGTTCTCGCAGAACTCGGAGGCAATATCGCTCAAGGAGGCATCATTCCTGCTCTCCCACCTGAGGAGCCAGATTGAGGTCATGAAGAAATACCTCATTGAATGGCTACAGAGCCACGCTGAGTCATTCCCCCTATGGGAGCCTGATTTCTCATTTTGCGGGTGCTACAACCCTGTCAGGACTTGCTGCGGGGACAACGCGAAACTCGACAACCCAGAACCACTCAGGCAGGTTTATGGCTTTAAGAGAAAGAACATTGAGTTGCAATGACGGACACCATAATAAACGATGACTGCTTTAACGTGCTGCCACAGATAGAGGACGAGAGCATAGACATGATACTATGCGACCTCCCGTACGGTGTACTGGACAAGAGGCTGTTCACCTGGGATGAGTGCATCGACCTCGACAGGCTATGGCAGCACTACGAGCGCATCATCAAGCCTAACGGAGCGATACTGTTCTTCACCAGGCAGCCATTCACCGCCAAGGTTCTCATGTCCAATCCCAGTCTATATCGCTACGAGATAATATGGCAAAAGGAGAAGGGAAGCGACTTCGGCAACATCAGAAAGAAGCCTCTGAATGCCCACGAGAACATCCTTGTCTTCTACAAGAAACAGCCGACCTACAATCCCCAGATGGAGGAAGGCAAGCCGTACGAGAGGCACAGCCAAAAGACGGCAGGACTACAGAACTACAACAGACGTGATGGGGAATACCACCACAGCAACACGGGCTACAGGTGGCCAGTGGACGTTCTGAAGTTCAGCCGAGACAACATAAAAGGTCAAGGCTCGTCACTGCACCCGACACAAAAGCCGATAGCACTCCTTGAATGGCTAATCAAGTCGTACACCAACGAGGGTGACACGGTGTTAGACCCTACGATGGGCAGCGGTTCAACTTGCGTGGCTGCAAAGAACACAGGAAGGCACTACATAGGCATAGAGATTGACAATGGGTATTATGAAACAGCAAAAGCGCGGCTGGAAAACTAGCAATTTTCAAAGGAGGCAGTTTAAAGCCTCCTTTATATTTATAATAGGTGAAAATGTCAACAAAAGTTAAAAACATGACAGTCTCACAAATTTTCTATCGGTTGGCACGAATGTTGCAACATTGATTTGCGACTGCCATTTAGGCTGGACATTGTGTCAGGTTTTTCTGAACAAATGTTAAAATCGGACAAAGTGACAGAAAAAATTTGGTTTTTTGAAAATCAATATTGTACATTTGCATCGTCGGAAGACAAGGGAATATTCCCGCAAAACAATAAAAAAAGTAAAATATGAAGTATCTTAGACGCGAAATGGAAATGATGGTTGACGGAGAACTCAAGACAGTAAAGGTTATTCCATTCGGACACGATGTATTCGAGCATAAGTGCTGCATTTGCGGTGAGGAGTTCGAGGGTTACGGCAACAATCCGTGGCCAGTGATGAAGGATGGTCGTTGTTGCGACGATTGCAATCACGACTATGTAGTTCCAGCACGACTTGGACAGATTGCGAGAGAGAGAATGAAGTCTCAGGCATCGTAGAAGATATTCAGTATGTTGTAAGCCGCTGGGGTGACAGCGAATGGGAGAGTTCCATCACCCCAGTTTTTTCAGAAAAACTAACATTAAACAATAAACAACTATGGTACAAAAAAGAAATATAAACAACGAGAAGGCAGTTAACATCACTGTCATACCTAGTGACATCCACAATATTGGCAACTCTAAGCAAGGATGTCAGATTGACGATTCAGGCATTGAGTATACAGCGTTCTATTGTAATCTAGAGACGGCGAATATAGAGGAGATTCTGCTGCGTAACATTCTCAGCCTTTATGATTACAGAATTGTTGAGGTTAACGACTTTCCAGCCCCTATGAATGCTGATTGTATCCAGTTTAAGACGAACATGCCTTGGGAAGAGTATATGCAACTTCATTAAACAATAAACAACTATGGCAAAGACAAAACAGCAAATACTGCAATCCATCAACGAGATGGCGGCAGAGAGTTATTACAACCTCCAAGAGTATAATCTGGTTTTGTATAATAAGCCCCGTCCTAGTGACTGGGAAGACAAAACATTCAGGTACGATTGCATAGATGAGGATGATGACATTTTACTTAATGACAATCTCAGCCTAGATGACAAAAAGGAATGTTTGACGATGCTCAAGGCTGCTGGCGAGTTTGTCGGCACTTGGGGATGGGAACAATTCTTTCAACCAGGAGAAGAAGACATCCATCATCAGAATGTAGATATAGAGTTGCGCGACCTAATACACTGCCACTTCGATGATATAAAGTCAACCATTGAAGATTGCAGTGAAGCGAAGGACGAGGAAGACATGTATTGGGAGTATAGCGATGTAATTCTTTATACTGCGGAGCGTGGCGATTTGAATGATTGCGGTTGGGCATCTGACCTTCTTCAAGCAATTGAATGGCGAAATATGGTCGATGACATACAGTGGTTCGCTGAGAAGAATGGGGAGCATATATGGAAGCGACTTGAGAAGACTGGAGAGTTTTATTACGATGTAGCATATTAACTATAAAATTAAAAAACAATGAAAAAGAAAACCCAACAGACAAATCCGCATGAACTATTTTGGATGCGTAGGCTTTATGAGAATGGTCAGTGTTTTGGGTCTCAGGTTGCAGACCCGACCAAGGAAG
>Ga0310695_10004602_pt1 | contig 25157 bp, 21 predicted proteins | sample RumenRJG_04DNA_FD_203882 | JGI IMG/M metagenome (GOLD analysis project Ga0310695, IMG submission 203882) | Bovine rumen microbial communities from Lethbridge, Alberta, Canada - RJG_04 (v2) (version 2) | ecosystem: Host-associated > Mammals > Digestive system > Stomach > Rumen | place: Canada...
GTGCAGGTCGTCGCCATATCGGGAGCAGCCCGATACTCACAGACGGAATTAGCGCTCGCTCCTGAAAGGAGGTCGTGGCGTACCGCTGAGGTAGCTTTACATTTCTGCTTACACAAGTAACGTACTTGAAGAAATGATATTCAGTTGTCAAAGGTCTGTGAAAAGGTCTTTTCCGATTGCTCGGGAAAAAGCCCTTTCACCTATACCCAATGGGAGAGGGTGTTTTTTAAGTCTATTTTCAAAATTTTTTTATTTTTTTTGAAAAAAGTTGAATAAACGCAAAAAAGCCGCCTGCTCCAATTAAGGAACAGACGGCTTAATAGCTTAAATTAAATGTATATTACCTTTATATTCTTTTTTCGGGCTTTGTATAGCTTGACAATGATTTCATCCAATACATCAGTGTATCTACCCTGTGCGATCATTTCATTCTTGAGGTCAATAAGCGATTTCAAAACCTCGGAGCGTTCTTCATTCGTAAGATATATATGGTATTTAGGATCTTTCATAATAATCACTTCCTTATACAATTATTATATATAGAAAGGATTTGTTTTCAATTATGCGAATAAACTACCACCATACCGCACAACTAATCTGTTAGCAGAGATTAATTGGAATTTTTAACGCTGTTAGCAAAACGACGGTTTTTGTTAGCAAAATCAGCGATTTCGTGCTAACACCTGTTAGATAACCACACACTTTTGTTAGCACGATCACGGAAGCGGAAGCCGTAAAAAGAAAAAGCCGCTTTCGATGAAAAATCATCAAAAACGGCTTAAAATGGCGTCCTCGGCGGGATTCGAACCCACGGCCTTCCGCTTAGGAGGCGGACGCTCTATCCGGCTGAGCTACGAAGACGTGTATTAAATTTACGATTATTCTACCACATTACCACACACTTTTCAACCAAAAGTGTGTGTTGCAACAATTTCTTAGGAGGCGAACGCTCTATCCAACTGAGCTACTGAGACGTGTTTAGTCAGTATTATTAATTTTAGCGTAAAGAGTTTTGTTTGTCAAGTAAAATGGAAATAAAGTATTGACAAAATCAAGTCGATATGATAGAATAATTCTTGCTGATATGGCAAATGCGGAGAGATGTCCGAGTGGTTTAAGGAGCTAGTCTTGAAAACTAGTGATCCCGCAAGGGACCAAGGGTTCGAATCCCTTTCTCTCCGCCAATTTAATAAATTGTTCAACTTAACTATATGGAGGATTACTCAAGTGGTTAAGAGGCTCCCCTGCTAAGGGAGTAGGTCGCTAACGCGGCGCGAGGGTTCAAATCCCTTGTCCTCCGCCAACACCCGAAAGCTCGAAAATGGCTTGTATAAGCTGTTTTCGGGTTTTCTTTTTTGCTCGGACATCTCTGAATTCTGTTTTGTGTTTTGTTTTGTGTGTTATTTGACTTTTTTACTTTCTGAACAAATCAGCTTTCAAGTAAATCTGCAACGGGGTTAAGTGCATTTACATTAGTAGGTTGTACAGCGTGAGCATAAAAATTCCGCCGGTGCAAAAACGCCGGCGGATATTTTTATTGATGAACTTTTCCTTAGAGAATATGGAGGTTCTGCAAGCCCGTGATAACATACATAATTACGAACAGTCCGCAAATTACATACATCAAGGGGTGAACTTCCTTGAACTTAGCTCTTGCAATCTTAACGATAACGTAAGAGATAAAGCCGAATGCGATACCGTCTGTAATCGAGTAGAAGAAGGGCATACCTACTACTGTGAAGAAGCAGGGGAAAGCAACCTCGAGGTCAGGCCAGTCGATGTCCTTAAGCGATGAGCACATCATAATACCTACAATGATAAGTACCGGTGCGGTCGCCGCTGTGGGAACAAAGCCGAGCAACGGAGAAAGTACCAGCGCAAATGCGAAGCAAAGACCTGTTACGGTTGATGTAAGGCCTGTTCTGCCGCCTGCCGCGATACCTGAAGTTGACTCTACGTATGTGGTAACGGTTGATGTACCGAAAACAGCGCCTGCGGAAGTAGCAATAGCGTCTGCAAGCATTGCTCTCTCAATCTTGGGAAGGTTGCCGTTTTCGTCAAGGTAACCTGCCTTGTCAGCCGCGCCGATAAGTGTGCCGATTGTGTCGAACATATCAACCATCAACAGTGTAATGAGTACGGCGATGATTGAAGCGATAGGAGCCGAGAACAGCTCGCCAAAGCCTGCAAAGCACTGACCGAACATTGAGAAATCAACGTGGGGTACCCAGCTTGTGGGAGGTGTAATTCCCATTTCAATGCCGAAAGCAAACTGGCAAACGTTACCGATAACCGCTGTCAAAATCATACCGATAAAGATAGCGCCTCTAACCTTCTGAATAACCAGAATGGTGATGATAATCAAGCCTACAAGCGCCAAAATTGTCGAGGGCTTTGTGAACGCCGCAAGGTCTACCGCAGTTGCCGCGCCGTCGTTCTGACCGATAACAATGCCTGCGTTAGAGAAGCCGATAAGCGCGATAAACAGGCCGATACCTGCCGAAATCGCCTTTTTGAGGCTTACGGGGATTGCTTCAACAATAGCTTTTCTCGCGCCGGTAACGGTGAGTAGAATAAAGAATACGCCGCCGATAAATACCGCCGCCAAAGCCGCGCTCGGTGAAAGACCGAAGCCAATGCAGAGGGTGTACGCGAATACCGCGTTAAGTCCAAGTCCCGGAGCCTGCGCCATCGGGTAGTTGGAAAGCCAGCCGATTAGCCATGTGCCGATTGCCGCGCCGATACAGGTTGCTGTAAATACAGCGCTGTCAGCCATTGCACCCTCATAGCCTGCTGCCGCAAACGCAGGGTTGCTCTGACCGATTACGGTGGGGTTCAGAAAGATGATGTACGCCATGGTCAAAAATGTGGTAAGACCGGCGATAATCTCGGTTCTGATGTTAGTACCGTGCTCTTTCAGATGAAAAAGTTTTTCCAATGGATGTTCCTCCTCAATAAAATTTGAAAATTTCTTTTCATCGTATATTATATTAGAAAATGCAAAATTTTTTCTTATTTATTAGAATTATTATTCTTTTTGTTGAAATTTTCAAAGAATAGAATTGATAAATTTAAATAATGTGCTATAATGTATATATTAATACCCGAAAGGATTGATTTTTAGTGAAATTCAAGCTTATCGCCGCAGGTCTTATCGCGGTTATGTGCTTAATGTTTGCAGCAGGCTGCGGTCAAAAGACCAAGTCGTCATCCGAGGCTCAGAATTCAGAGACAACTGTTGCTGCTAAGCAGACAGGTACCGAGGCTAAGGAATCCGGCGCGGAAAAAGTATATACCTACAAGGTTGCCAACACAAATGTTTCCTGCGCTACCAATATCAAGGATTTCATCAAGGATAAAACCGTTGATTTGGACAAGCTCGCTGAGGCTAACGGCTGGAGCAAAACCGACAAGGCAGGCACTTGGAGTATTCCTGCAAACGGCAAAAGATATCTTTTATCTCTCGCTGATGTAGAGGACGGCGTGTATACCGGCATTAATCTCACTGTAAAAACTATGGATAAAAAGCAGAGCAACCACGCTCTTAAGTTTGCCGAGGCGGACAAGGACAGCCTTTATAAGTTCGGTGACGCGCAACTCAGCGAAGAGGGTATTGCGGTTACCGCCTACGCTCTTGAAAATACCCAGAGCTCCGACGACGCCGATCCGTTCAACATCACCTTCTCAAGGTACAAGGATGACAAGGGCGTTTATAAGCTGACTAATAAATAATTATCTGTATATTAAGAAAGAGGGCTTTTTAAGCTCTCTTTTTTATTTTTTAAATTTTTTTAAAATTTTTTAAAATCTCCTTAATTTTGTCAGGGTTTTGTTATAGTCTGTTTGATATACTTTAATCACAGTCAAGGCAACATGATGTTGCAAACAGTAAGCCTTGACCAAATACTAATATTAAGGAGAAATGAAAAATGAAAAAGACAAACGTAAAGACAAAGGTAATAGCAGGAATTATGGCAGCAATTTGTTCGGTATCGGCACTCGGAGCACTTTCGGCAGTAGGCGCGTCGGCGGCAGTAGTAAACAGCGCACCGATCTCGGCACAGGCTGCAAGTAAGAAGGTTTGCCTGTACACGGCATTCGGCAAGACAAGCTACGGCTACGACTGGGACTACAGAGCAAGCGGCACATCGGCAAAAATCAGCTGCACATATGATTTTAAGGCAAATAAATATACATTCAAGGCAGTAGGCCAGTACGCAGGAGTAACAAACGCTGTTCTTAAGTACGCGACAATCGACGGCAAGTGGCACAATGTTCCCATCCGTTACACGACCGACAAGAACCTCAACGTTACAGGCGTTCAGACCGGCAAGGAGTACATCACAAACAACCGTTACTCCGGATAATTTAACCAATCCCTCATTCAAAAGAATGTTCTCATACTAAATCCTGATAGAAAGCAGGCTTATATTTTGCGAGGATATTTTTCGCAAGACAAGGCGAAGGACGCGGCAAGGCTGGCGCCTTGCAAGGACGACAACGCAGTATTGCGGAAAATATACCGCAAAGATTGACTGCTTTTTATTAGGTTTTAGTAAAAAAATTTCTTTCCCAAAAAGCAGAGCAGACCGGATATCCGGCCTGCTCGCTTTTCGTTTTAAAAGTTAATTTTTAACCTGCGCAAATAACAGTTAAATCGCCTTTGGTAGAAGCTACCGCGCTGTAGGACTTGTCGCCTACCTTAACGGTGAAGCTGTCCTTTTTGAGGTCGTCGGCTGAAATTCCGAGATCCTCGAGCTTGCCCTCTGCCTTAACGCCTTCGAGCGTTGAGCTGAGCACTGCGCCGTCCTTAATTACAACAGCGTTTGCTCCGCAGAGCTTAGCGAGGTCTGTGCCGGTAACTGCGGCGTAGTCCTTGGTGTTATAGCCGATTACAACAGCGCCGTCGGCGTCCTTGCGTCTAACGCCTGCGAGAACCGCGTATGTGCCGTCCTCTGCGTTGTAAACCGGATCGGTCATATACTTTTCGGATACTCCCTTAACAACCTTGTTAAATACAGCCTTGTCCTTGGAGTCCTTAATCTTTCCGCTCTCTGCTCCCTCGGGATAGCAAGCTACGATGTCGCCCTTTTCATTGGTGACGGTAATGCTTGTGAGGAACAGGTTTCTCGCAACCTGCTGCAAATCCTCGGCGGAGATGTCCGGCTTGAACAGCATAGCTGCTGTGCCGCCCTTGGCGTATGCCTGATCCGAAAATTCAAATTCAGCCGCCTTTGAGTTTGAGTTGAAGTCGGAAATAACCTTTGCCGCGTAGTCTTTGTTTGCGTTGAGCGTAGAATTGCCCGAGCCTGAGGCTGAGCAAGCGCTCATTGTAGCCGCAATCATCAAAGCCGCCGCCGATGCGGATATTACGGATAAAAGTTTTTTGTGTTTCATAGTCACGTTCCTTTCCTAAATATAATTATACATCTATATTTTAGCATATTTTCATTTGTAAATCACTGTTAATAATTACTATATTTATGATAAATTTTTTATGAAAAAGAACGAAAAGCTCTTGTAAAAATATACCCAATCCTATATAATTAAACTGTATTTTAGTTTTGCGAGGTAACGCTATGGACTACAGCCTGATGTTTCCCCAAGGGGCAGACCGAAATTATAAGCTTCTAACCGAGGGAGCAATAAACGACCTTTCTATCGACTTCATCACCGGGGCGCTGACCGACCAAAAAACCGAGCAGGAGCTTATCAAAAGCGCCATGATTAAGATTACCGACGACCCAAAGGTGATCCGCTACCGTTGCGACGTTTTTGACGACTTTTTGCGGTTCCCAAAGCTCCGCGACGCCATGATTGAGCTAACGCTTAAGCTTGCCGATTTGCGCGATTTGGAGCGGTTTCAGAAGGATCAGGAGGCGTCGCACCTCTGGTCGCTTATCAACCGAATCCGTGAGATTCACGACTATGTAAGCTGTATCAGAATGATAAAGGACACGCTTTCGGGCTTGGATATCCGCTCCGAGGGACTTTTGACGCTAAAACAGATGGTGACGGACATTGAGCGCGACAGCGGCTTTGACGAGCTGAAAAAGGATATTGACGAAACGCTCGAGAAGGCAAGAGCGCTCAAGTCAATTACAATCGGCGTTAACCTCGACGCTTTTCTGCGCCCGAGGGTGGCAGGCGTTATATCGCTGAATGATACTAAGTTTACCGATTCGGGACTGATGAAGCGCTTTATGAACTTTGCCAACCAAAAGGACGGACTTGTGCACGGCAACGATGTGAGCTCTATCAAGCAGTTCCACCCCGCAAACGAAAGAAAAAGCACAAAAACTCTTGCCGATATCAAGAGAACTCCGGCGGCGTACTTCGGAATGGATATGGAGGCGGCTCCGGCTACAGGCGACGATCCGCTCTCCGAGGCTATCAAAAAACCTGTGACCGATATTTTGAAGCACACGACGAATGAGATAAAATCAACTCTGCGCCGCTATGTGAATACCAGCGGCTACACGCTTACAAAGCTGTTGCCCGAAATACTATTTTACGTCAGGTGGGCGGAGCTTGTCGATAAAATTAAGGAGACGGGTATGCCTATGTGCAAGCCTGTTATCCTCGAACCCGACGAAAGAAATTGTTCTTTTAAAGAATTATACAATCTAAAGCTCGTCATCAATAAGGTTAACGGCGAGGACATTAACATTATTACAAACGAGATTGAATTTAACGACAATCAGCGGATTTTCATTTTGACAGGCCCGAACAGGGGTGGTAAGACAATCTTTACTCAGGCGTGGGGATTGGCTATGCTCCTCGGCCAGCTCGGAATTTACGTTCCCGCATCATACGCCGAGATAAGCCCGTGCGATAATATTTACACTCATTTTCCTGCCGACGAGAACGACACCGTTGACCTCGGAAGACTCGGAGAGGAGAGTAAGCGCCTTTCCGAGATTTTTGACGTCGCGACCTCGCGCAGCACAATGCTGCTCAACGAAAGTCTTGCAACCACAAGCGTAACCGAGGGCTTGTTCATCGCCAAGGACGTTGTAAAGGCTATGCGCTATCTCGGCGCGAGGGCGATTTTCAATACCCATATGCACGACCTCGCGCGAAGCTGTGATGAAATGAACAGCGAGGTTGAGGGTACGAGCAAGGCGGCGAGCCTTGTCACCGGCGTTCACGACGGTGAGCGAAGCTTTAAGGTGAGCCTGCTTCCTCCGCAGGGTATCAGCTACGCAAAGGATATCGCGCTGAAATACGGCGTTTCGTTTAAGCAAATTAAGGAGAGCATTGACAGTAAAACATCATAATCAGAGAAAAAAAGAACCCGAAGCGTTGCGCCTCGGGTTCTGCTGTTGTGTAAAATTAGTTTCCGTTGTAGGGCTGAACGTAGTTTACGTCGCCGTCGCCTGCCTGCGACTGGTTGTTTGCAGGCTTGTTGTTGTCGATGTTGTTAATTCCGTTGCCGGCGCCGTCGGCTCCTGCCGCAGGTCTGCCGTCGCCGTTTTTAATCTTCGAATCCTGGTAGGGCTGAACGTAGTTTGCGTCCTCGCTGCTGCTCGAGCTGTTGTCGTAGCTTGAGTTGCTGCTTGCGTTGTTGTTTGTGTTGTTGTTTGTGTTGTTGCCATAGCTCGATACGTTGTTGTCAACATTGCTCGACTGAACGTAGCTGCTCTCCTCGTTCTGAGTGCTCTGACCTGAGCTTACGCTGCTTGTCGCCTTGGTCTCAGCCTTCTTTGTGGCGGTTGTCGCCGTTGTGCTTGAAACAGATGAAGTTGTCGCCGTCTGAGCCGAAGAGTTTGACTTGTTGTTCGAAGCAATTCCGAAGATTATAAAGCTCGCCACGGCTATCGCCGCAATTCCTGCGACTACCGCAATTGCGATAGCTCTCTGCTTCTTTGCCTTCTGCTTGCGCTCCTTCTGAATTTGAGCGACTTTCTTCTGCCTTGCTTCTCTCGAAAGCGGAGCGGAGGTTTCCTTTCTGCTTCTGTCGTAGTTGTCATTATATGAATTAGGGTTGTTTTTGTTGTCTCTTGAATCTGCCATTTTTCTTTCTCCTTATATTAGTTCTTTGCCAACGTTGTTGTTGACTGTGACTAAAGTATACCACATTGACTATGACAAAACAATTACAAATATCTTTATTTTTCAAAAAAATTTAAAAATATCGGAAAATTTCGAAAAATAATCTTCCGGCACAGGCTTGACATATCAAAAAACATAGGGTAATATATAAATGTTCAAAACGCAGTATAAATGAAAAACTCACTTGGGGGTATAGCTCAGCTGGGAGAGTGCTTGACTGGCAGTCAAGAGGTCACGGGTTCGAGCCCCGTTATCTCCACCATCGTTTTAGGCTCTGATAATGGCTTTGGTCAGCCATTATCAGAGTTTTTTTTTCGCCTGAACCGCTGTTTTTCGGTTCAGGTCTTTATTTTGGTCATTATGCGGACTTATTATTGTCCGATTCTATCAGCCCTGCCATCAGGTTAGCCGCTTTTGCCTTGGCTTTTCGGACAGCGTGGGTATAGATGTTCAGCGTGGTTGAAACTGTGCTGTGTCCGAGAATGGCAGACACGGTGGACACGTCCGCGCCGTTCACAATCGACTGCGTGGCTACTGTGTGGCGAAAGCTGTGTAAGCCTTTGAACGGTACATGCTCCTTTTCACAGAAATCTTTCAGCCATTTGTACGGATAGTACGGCCGCATGGGTTCGCCGCACCAGTTGATGAACAGCCTGTCGCTGTACGCCCACAGGTCGCCGCATTTCTCGGCGGTTTGCTGTTGCTCCTGCTGCCACTCTTTTATCAGCTTGACTAAGTCAGGCTGTAAATACAGTTCACGGATACTCGACTTTGTTTTCGGAGTGCTCGTGTAAATGCCGGTGTCGCCGTTTTGATAGTTGGACGTGCGGACAATTTCAAGCGTGTTGTTCTCAAAGTCGATGTCCTTGAATTCCAATCCCATCAGCTCACCGCGGCGCATACCGCAGTAAGCCAGAAGATTGAACATCACACGGTGCTGTAAATCCGCTTTCTCGTTTATCAGATTCAGCAGTGTTTTCAGTTCTTCAAGGGAGTAGATTTCCTTTTCCTTTTCTCCTGTCTTGACGGTTTTAACCTTCGTGCAGGGGTTGTCCGTAATCAATCCGCAGGTGCGCGCGTAGCTGAGTACGTCGGAGATAAAGGTAACGTAGTGTTTTTGTGTTTTCTGCGACAGCCCTCCGCCTGTGTGCTTGTTTACGCCTTTCTTTGCAAGGCTCGTGATGAATTTCTGAATCTGACGGTAGTTCAGCACGTCCACATAGATGTTGCCGATTGCCTTGTAGGTGCGCTCGCGCATGGTCTTGATGCGGATGATGGTCGCAGGCTTCATTTCGTGCGTGGTCTCCATCAGCTCAATCCATTCCTCTGCCAGCGGCTCGAACCGCACACGCCTTGCTGTCAGTGAGGTGTCGTCGTCCAAGCCCATCTCAACACGCCTGAGATGTTCGGCGTATTCCTGCTTGGTTTTCTCCTCAAAGAGAACTGCCTGACGGTTCAGCTCCGTCTTGATTTGCCGTTCGGTCATGCCGGGCTTCGGCTTGAAGGTCATGGATTTGGTGATTTGCTTGTAGGTTTCGTCGTAGCCTAAGCTGACCTTGATACGGTAGGCCGCGCCCGATTTTGTCATTCGCTTTGTGATATTTGCCATGGTCGGTGTCCTCCTTCGGTCAACCGCACATGGTTTCATCATAGTGTTCGAGCTTCTCAAAGAGCAGGTCGAGGTTAATCAGGCGACGGTTACCGACGGTCACGGACGGCAGTTCACCTGAACGAACCATACGGCGAAGCGCTCGCATACTGAACGCGGTCTCGCTGTCAAGCTCTTTAATCGCAGCGTAAGCCTTCGGCAGACTTCTCATTCTCGGCAGCTTGCGAGGGGTGTTGGTGATATTATTGTTGCTGTTTGTGTACATGTTTTACCTCCTTGTTGTTTGCCAACCACAAGCAGCGTCTTAATTATACGGACAGATTTTTGAAAAGTCCAGACATAATCGGAACTTTCTTTTCACAATCTGTCACGACGCTGCAGTGGTTATCTGTTTCTTGATTACATTCTCATTTTGTAACCGCCCGATTGCGTATTTTTTTTGTTATGAGGCGGTCTTTTTTTCGTGGTGCAGTCCTCTGTCGGATGGTCGTTGTCGAGGATATTTATCATGTCCGCAACCAGATATGCCGAATCAATTCCCAGATTATCAACAGGACAGTCGGAATCAGAGAAATCGCTGTCAGCTTTTTCAGAGTACTCTTGGTCTGTTCCTCCGCCGAGTAGAGCTTCTTCGAGAATTCCTCGCTCGTATTCCCAGCCTGTGATTGGAAGTCCTTCATCGAGGTCGATGTCCATGACTGAATCTGCTGTGCTTGTTTTTGTAGCGTGTCCTGAAATTCTGTCAGCATTTCCTGTGTCTGTTCCGAGTGAAAATTTAATTTCTCTATCTGCTGTTCCAGCAACTCGTTTATCTCGTTCCACGTTGCCAGCGTTTCCATTGTATTCATCATCGTGTTCAGCATATCTATCTGTGTCTGCTGGGATTGTATCAGCGCCTGCCAGTTCTTCTCCGTAATTGAAACGTAGGTTTCTGTCTGAGCCGCCTGCGCTAAATTCATCTTCGCCTGAGCCTTCAATTCGCTTGGTGATTTCCTGCCTGATACTAAACTCATTCGTCATAGCCTCCTTCAAATATTTTTCTTCGTGTAGTTTGTTATCCCTGCACTTCATACCGTTCGGACAAGTGTAGGTGATATATTTTCGGGTATTGCTCCAGTTAACTTTGTAACCTTCCAACTCCATTAACTGAATAAAGTGTTCGCGGCTGACAGCGTAGCGCATTGCTTCATCAATCGCCATAGCCAAATCCAACTTCCAGCTTTGACCTTTATCGGCTGATCTGTACTCTCTCGCGGACATACCGTTGACTTTTGACGGGGCGGATTCAATAACCGACAGCCCGTATTCCAAACAAAGCTTGTCCGAATTGTCTCGGAGTCTTTGAATTTCATGGTTGTCAGGGTGGTACTTGTAACCGTTCTCGGCGTTCACCGAGTTGATAACGAAATGTGAATGAATATGGTTTCGGTCAACGTGAGTGGCAATTAAAACTTCATATCCTTTGAAATTCTCCTTCGCGAAGCGTAACGCAATCTCGTGCGCGATTTCGGGTGTGAGTTTTTCATCAGGGTGAAAGGATTGGAGCAAATGATAATACATCCGTCCGTCAGCCTTCTTGTAGCGGAGCTTGGTGTTCATCATTTCGCTGTAGGCGGATTGTGCTACGCAGTTAATTCCTGTCACCAACCGTCTGCCGTTGTGATTTGTTTTTGCGTTCTTGGAGCAGTAGTTGAGTAGTGCTTTCAGCCTTTGCCTTGTCTGTGTTTTCTGCCGAGAGATAAAATTTACAACCGCTATGCCGACCACCTCTTTCGGTCAAGCAACTCTGTCAGCGTTTGGCTGAGTTTGGCGTACTCATCAACCAACGACTGCAGGTTCACACAATTTACTTTGCCCATATTGCATAGCGTTGTAAGCTGATTAAGATTTCTGCCGATTGCTTTTTGCTGACGGATGACTTCATCTAATCCGTTGATAACAAAAATCTGTTTATCTAAACTGCATTTGGTAACGTAGTCTGTTATTGATAATTTTGCCTTATCAGCCTTGTGATGAAGCGTTCGCAAATCTTCTTCACTGATTCTGATACTTAATTTTTTATCCTTCATATTAACCTTTCCGCCGTAACAAACGGGTGCGGGTGTCCCACCAAGCTGCATCGGCAGGGCGCACTCGGGGACCCCAAAAAGCTACTGAGCTTTTTGGGGAAAGGAGCCACCGCCCGTCAAGCGAAGCCTTGCCGCTTTCAAGCGGTAAGGCGAGCACAAAAGGGCGAGTGGCGACGCCCAGTCGAATGCGATGCTTGCCACAGACTGAAGTCTGTAATCTGCGTAACCCTAACCCTCGTTTGTTACAGATATTTAATTTTCCTTGCGGTTAAATCTGCCGTTAAATAAAGCGTCGTTACATACTCGCTTTAATACGGGCACACGTTGCCCGAATTCGCGCCTGTTTCGTTATCGGGCACAATCCCGAAGAACGGCTGAAAAGCAGACACGTCGGCAAATTCGGGCGAACAGGGCGTAAATTTGGCCGCGGACGATATGGACGATAAAGACGATATTTTTGAGGTCGGTATAATATCGTACATACCGTACCTATCGTACTTTTTACAAATCGTTTGTGTTCGGTTCATAGTAGATGTCGATAACGCGGACGTTGTTTCGCTTGGACGACTCAAAATAAATGTTGTTATCTTTCAACTCCGAACGGTAGCGGTTCATCATCCGCTTCAGAGAATTGGCTTTGATTTCTCTGCCAGTATATTGATTGTATCGTTCAATGAAGTCAGAATTACTTCCGGAGAAAAAAGAGATTTTCTTCATCATCTCAATGAGCTTTTGCATTTCAACCGGCAGCAGCATTTCGGGGTTGTCCGAGCTGTCGGAAACGAAATTCCAAACACAGTTGTCCTTGTCAAAGCAAAGTTCAATCTCTCTGTCCTCAATGTCGCGCCCTGAGCAGTACAGCGTAGCGTTTGTAGAACAGCGCTTGCTCTTGTCGAGAACGAACATTGTGTCCACACCACCGGCAAGTCCGTTTGTACCCGACAGCATATTGAATGGGTCGCTGTCACCATGCTTGCGAAGATGATGAACAAGAAGAATGGTAATCTTCAATTCTTCCGCAAGCTTTTTGAGAATCTCAATCTCGTTGTAGTCAGAAGCGTAACTGACCTCGCTCCCCGTGTTACGAATCATCTGGAACGTATCAATGACAATCAAAGCCGTCCCCGGATGGTCGGCAACAAAACTTTTGATTTGTTCTTCAAGCCCTTCACGGATTTTGAAGCTGAATGTTGTAAAGAAAACATTGGGAGCCTCGTTGGTAACGGACAGCAGTCTTTCCTGCAGCCTGCTTGCGGTATCCTCAAGACTGACATAGAGTGTTGTTCCTTTCGTAGTAGGAAAGTTCCATATCGTTTCGCCCTTCGCAATACGAACACACCAGTCAAGCATTAACCAAGATTTGCCGACCTTAGGTGCGCCGCCGATAATAGCAAGTCCTTGCGGCAATAAATCTTTTATCACAAATTTTGTCGCGGGCAAGTCCATATCAAGAAGTGTATCTCCGTCAATGGAGTTGAATGTTTTTCTGATGTCTAAATCATAAATGTCGTAGTCAGATATATGACTTCACCTCGTTTTTGTAAAGTTCAGAACGTTCTAACAATTTTTATTATAACGGTGATTGACAAAGTTGCAATAGTTTTGTACAATATAAATTGTACTCAGTCAGATTGTTGATTTATTGCAAAATTTGGATTGTACAAAACGAGGTATCAAAATGGATTTAAATAATTATCAGTTATCTGAATATGAAGAGTATTTACTGGAACGAACCGGAACAGAGAATGTCGCGTTTAATGATGGTATGGTTTATGTCACATATCATAGGGATAACAACTCGACCGAGCTGATGAAATCTAATGACGATGAATTTCTTATGCTCTGCATGAACGCAAAAGAACAGGTATGCTCCTTGCAGGAGCACAAAAATGATGATGATTCAGAGTGGCTTGATTGTATTCGCTTTCCGGTTGACTCAACCGAAAGAGATGAATTTGAAAAGATGTTCTATCATCACAATCCCGATATTGAACCACAGCCGAAAAATAACCCGCTCAGCGGAAGCAAGGTTACACTGCCGTTGGATGAAGCGTTGTTTGAATTTGTTTATGCAGATTTCGACTCGCTGTACGAGGAGGTCAAAGTATGCCTTTGCTTGTATAAAGATATGGATTTACCAAATGCTGATAATGAAGTACAGGAGATGATTAATCGTTATCGAATCTACCGCAACTATAAGTGGTTGATTAATCACTTGGCGTTTGGCTCAACCGCTTCCGCGTTGTTTCCGCCTGTTATTACGCAGGAGGCGGACTTGGCGGCGGCTATGCTTGACTATTATAAATACTTGATAACGCTGCAAAAGGAATACCGTGATGTTTTGGAGTTCTGTTTTGAAACGAAGTATTATTCTGATGTACTGGGAGATATGACACCTTCCGCGCGGTACTATCTTTATCGGAAGATAAACAACATGCCGCCCTTCGTTGAGTTCAACGAAGAACAGCGGTTGATAATGGGAGATAAAAAGGCTCAGGCGGATTATGATTTTTCAGCGTTTTCTGATTTTGCGCAGGAACATGGTATAGATACAACCACACTAATATATTTTCATAACTTCAATCATAATCCGGTTCTCCGTTACCGCTGTGAGAGCCTGCACGAATTCTTGGAGCTTGAGCTTAGCAAGCTGCTTGAATACGACGTTAAATTAAAGTGTTGCAAACGCTGCGGACAGTGGTTTACCTACAAGGGCAACTATGACGCGCGATACTGCAACCGGATTCATTTAGGTGAATTGCGTTCCTGCCGTGACCTCGCTGCCGAGGAGAACTATAAGCTGAAAATGGAAAAGAACGAGGCTTTGCCAATCTATAGGAAATATTATCGCCGTTACTACGCTCGCGTAAAAGTTAACCAAATCAAGAAAAATGATTTCAAAAAATGGAAGTATGAGGCGCTCGTTAAGCGTGACGAATGTTCCGCCGGAAAGATAACTATCGAGGAGTACATCGACTGGCTCGAGAGCTGTTTTCCCAACAGAAAGAGGAAGGATAAATAAATTCTGTATTCTTTGATTACAGCGTATCAGATTTTGAAAAATCAAATGAAAGAAAATTAAAAACCCACTTGCAATTTTAGATTATGTAAGGTACTATACAAACGCTTTACGCGGCTCGTTATTGTAACACAAAAAACATCTGTACTGCGACACAATCAAAAAGCACAAGCTTAGAATCTCTATGAACTCTAAGCCTGTGTCTTTTCTGCGTCCACAGACCGCGACAAACCGGTTGTGTGGGCTTTGTTTCGTGACTTCGGGTACAACTGCGGACCTTTTTATTTGCGCGACACGTGGCGATTTTCGCGCGTTAGGTTTTGAAACTCATGGTTTCTGTCAGAAGTCTGACAGCTAAAGAGAAACCTCGGCAAAACGCATCGCGTTCGCCGAGGTTCATCAACTCTGTATGATTGTCTTTTATTTTTTCAAGTATCGCTTTCTGCTGCTCCGTCAGAGTAGCGGACAGTTCTTGTTCGTGCCTAATTACCAGCTTAGCGGTTACGTCATACTCACTACCGCGCTCCACTTCATATTCGTGCGGAGCAATGTTGCCGTAATAGAGATTTTCCAGAGTGGTCATTGTGTGCGCCTCCTTTCTAAGCAACACACAATACTACAAATTGAGCGGAAAGTCCAGATTTTTTATCTTAAAAAACTTCAGATATATTGCCAACGTAAGCGCAAAATGATATGATAAAAATATAATTTGCTTTTGAAAGAGGTATCTTATGGACATAACATATACTTCAAATCTGGAAACTGAAATTTGGAATATGGCTGAAGAACTTGATGAAAGTGAAGATTTTTCTAAAGTAATTGATTTTTTGAACAGCAAAGAGGGTTTTCAGCCGTTTGGCAAGCGACTTGCTGAATTTATAGACAAAAAATTTGATTTAGGTTCAACAGATAGGAAAACAGTGGTTCAGGCATTAAATGAAGCATGCGAGAAAAACGGAGTTGGTTTATCGGAAATCGCTTCAGACGGTACTTTGCGTAATTGGTTTGATAAGGATAAGCGCCCCAAAAAGGGTGAAGATTCCAGATTTTCTATGTTTGCTTTGGCGTTTGCGCTTAGGCTTTCAGTTGAGGAAACCAAAGATTTGTTTCACAAAATATTTTTGGATAGAGCTTTTAATTATCGTAACGAAAAAGAAGTCATATATTACTTTTGCTTGAAAAATAATAAAACGTGGGCAGACGCAAAGAGAATGATTGCCGAAGTGGAAAACATGACAATAGATACTTCCGACCACACACAGCTAACCAATGTTATTGTCGATAATATTAACGCTATGTCAGACGAGAATATTCTGCTTGAATACATACGCGAAAATGGGCATAATTTTGAAAAAAACAGCGTAACGGCAAAAGAAAAGTTTTCTTATTATCTTGAACAAGCTAAAAAGTTAGCTAAAGAGGAAGTTAACGCCATTCGCAAAGATGAAGAAGATATGTTGGTTGACGAATATGGAAACGAGAAAAGAGGAAAGAAATCATATAGCGGTAAATGGATTAACAGTTTTTCGAATAATTTTTTGTATGAAATCATAACGGGGGTAGGTGTAGAAGGTGATAAAGGCACAAAAACAGTGTTCAAGAATGCTACGCTGCCTAAAGAAATAAAACAGAGGTTTCCTGAAGCAATTACATTTGGAAAAGAAGATATGAAGTCGGAGGAATATCGAAAGGTAATTGTTTTATTATTCTCTTATTGCTTTTGGTATAAGGTACAATATTTGTCAATTGACTTTGATTACGATGATTATATTGGAGAATTAGATCATATTTTATTTTCCTGTTATTTTTCAAAACTATATCCAGGAAATCCTTTTGATTGGTTATTTCTTTTTTGTTCTCAAGATGATTGTCCTCTGGCTGTGTTTAGGGGAATACTTTCAGAAGTTTTACCGGATGAATGAATTTCATCGAAAGTTACAGAGTGATTTCTGAGTTTGCTATCATAGAATCGGGTTGAGAATTCATCCCTGAAAGGAGAAATCATATGGAACAGAGAATCGCACTTACACAAGGCTCGAACGTAAAGCAATACATAATCGACGATGTAATAGGCTTTGGCGCCAGCTGCTTGGTATATAGAGCGCACTTTTTGGATAACGCCAATCATCAAAAAGACGTTATTCTGAAAGAATGTTATCCCTACAACGCCGGCACAACGCGAATCGGAAATAAAATCATATGGAGTAATACAGAAGAACGCGATACAGCATTTCAGCGTTTTCATCATGCTTATGATGTAGCTTCTGAAATTCAAAACACCGCAAATGCAAAGTCAGTGTCTGCCTATTCGCTTGAAATACTAAATGAAAATGGAACGCAGTATGTTATTACCATCCCCAATGGGGACAGCTACGATAAGACAAAATCCAATGACATAGCTGATATTGTCCGCACTGCGTTGGCTTTAACAAACGCTGTTGGATTATATCATAAAGCGGGTTATCTGCATTTGGACATAAAGCCTTCCAATTTCATCGCAACCGCCGACCAGACCGGTCAAGGCAAAAACATCGTGCTGTTTGATGTAGACTCCGTTGTTTCCATCGGAGATATTCAAAACGGCAAGCTTCGCGGTGTGTCCTATTCAAAAGAATATGCCGCGCCGGAGCAGAAACAGCAAAAGGTGAAGTGCCTTTGTCCGGCGACAGATTTATTTTCTGTCGGCGCGGTGTTGTTTGAGCGCATTATGAACAGACGACCTGATTGCACGGATTCCTGTATGTTTGCAGAATGGGAATTTGACAGTCGTTTTGATATAAAAAATGTGAAGCCCAAGGCAAAACGTCTGTTAACAGAGATTTTTCACAAAACGCTTTCTGCGAATATTAAAAGGCGCTATCAGTCAGCTGACGAATTGGCAGCAGCACTTGAAGAATTAAGAAAAGTGATTTGCGAGCCTGCACCATACATTTATTCTTATCCGCTCGATACTACCTGTCATTTTGTCGGAAGAAGCGATGAACTCGCAAAGCTGCACTGTGCTTTGGAAGACAGCAGTCTTGTCTTTGTCAGAGGAGTTGGCGGTATCGGTAAAACCGAATTGATGAGAAAGTATCTTTCTATCCATCAAGATGAATATGACGCGGTTGTATTTATGCTATACAACGGCTCTGTTTCCGAATGCCTGCAAGATATAGAGATTATCGGCGTTGACAGCCAAGATAAGGATAAAAAATCTTTATTAAAGGAGATTTGTGATAACGATAAAATTCTGCTTGTTCTCGACAACTATGACGTTGCACCGAATGAGAGTGAAGATTTAGAGGCACTTTTGGATTTGAATTGCAAGGTTATTGTTACTACAAGAACCGATTTTACAGAAAGAAATCCAAGTGCTCGGTTTATAGAGGTGGCAGGACTGTCAGAGGGAACCCTGCAAGTTATCTTTGAAAACGAAAGTGAACTCACATTATCAAATTCTGAGTTTGAAGAATTGAAGCCGATTTTGTCAATTGGTAAGCAATGCACCTATTTTTGGTCGATGATTGCGCGGCTTGTAAAAGAAGGTGCATACACCGTTTCGGAAATAGCTAAAAAAGTGTCTGACGGTCTGGAAGATTTGGAAGAGAGCGAGGAGATTTTTGATACTAAAGACGGCAGCTACATCAACACCACTGTGGCAGCGGCTATGTTGATGTTGTTCAAATTGGATGAACTCGGAGATAAAGAGTTTGAAGTGCTGAACGCGCTGTATTTTTTGGACTGCCTGAACATGGACAAAAGACAAATCAAAGAAATGCTGTCGTTCTCAAGCAACAAGCTGATGAATTCCTTTAACATCTTAGTGAAGAAGGGGTATATTCAAAAGTTGACGGTTGCTTCGCGTGAGGTTTTTCGCATTAGTGATGTGTTGAGAAATGTGTTGGAATATAAGGTTAAGCCTGATATTACTAAATCTGTCTTAGTAACAACACTTATTAATAACAAATTGTATATTGATAAAGAGAAACTAAAAGACACAGAAAATCATAGTAGACCAATTAAGGATTACTATGGATATATTGTAGTTTGTCTGTTCAAGATTTTTTCTGGTATGAAATGGACCATTCCCGGCAATGCGATTTTTTGTATTGATAAATTGTATAATCTATTCGCCGGTGAATCGCGTTTGTTTCGTTGCGCTTATCGCAGTGCTGTGATTAGTGTAATGAATCGTATTCAAAACTGTTTAGATAAAGGGGACATCACCCAAAACACGAAAACAAAGATTTTTGTTATTTTAATATCTTATAGTTGCTTTTTAGGTTGTGCTAATGCTGCGGAAGATTTGTTTTGGAGTACGCTTTCAATATTGGATAGTAATCAAATGGATAATACGGAGTTAATGGACAACATCTGTAAGCCTATTGTTAGTTTCAATAATGAATACTTTCTGGATGATAATCATTTTTCGCTCAAATTGAAGAATAAGATTCAGGAAATTAATCCTCCTTGTTTTCAATATGTAACTAAAGTGAATGATACCTTCGTTCAAAATTATTATAATTCACCGGATAAAGAAATTGATATAAATGATGATGAAGGTGGAACGATTGATAGGAGTCCATCTTTAGTGGATCAAAACGGTGATTACAACACGGATTTATTCTTAACATCAATAGATAAATATGATTCTCAGGATTATGTGTATTATTTCATATCTGAGTTTAGTGATATGGTTAGGTATCATTTTAATTCATCAGAATTGGACGTAGACAAATGCATAGCTGTTGCGGGCAAATTAGAAAAAATGCTTAGCAAGTATGGAATAAACGGAAGATACATAGAAAGCTATGGTAATTATTTCAGTATAATGGATTATAATGAAGTTCAAGCTAAGCTAAATCTTACGATAGCAATTATGTATAACAAACTCCTAAAATTTGATACAGCATATATGTATTTAAGTTTGATGTTTGAAAGCTTAAAAAGTATGCTCCATAAAACAAGTACTTATGATTTGGGTACAGAGAGAAGCGTTAGAATTCGTGACTATATATTCTTTGCAAATCGTATGTTGGATGGTCAATTGGTTGTACCTCTTTTATACAGCTTTATAAAATTCTTGCGAAAAACATTCAACATTACAGATGATTTGGATGAAAGGATGTATAGCTATTATAAATCATTAGTAACTGCCGCTGAACACGCGTGTTCCGAGTGTGAAAAAAACGGAATGTCATTTAACGCAGAAGAATTCAGCGAAAACGATCCTCGCGGTTTGTTTAAATCTAAAGAGGATTATACAAAGCTAATAAAAGAATTCTCAAATCTATTTCATCAAATCAGCGGTCAGGAATATTATCCGTAATTAAATACCATAAATCAAAGGCTCACTCTTTTTAGGGTGAGCCTTTTTTAACGAAAGTTACAGATTAGAATTGGAGCAATGTAAAATAGAATCAACATCCGAACCGGATGTAACCTCTCATAAATACTTTGAGAAAGGCGGTGAAGACAATGCAGTCATAAAACGCTGTAAATACCGGAAAAATGAAAACAAGAAACAAAAAATTTGAAAGGAAGATTTAATATGAAAGCCATTGAAATTATGCAGATGTTTGAGAACAAAAACGTAGTAAACCGCACGGAATTTACCTTTGAAGAATACATACAGCAGTTATCCGATTTTCAAGCTATTGTTTCAGCTTGTTTGTTCGACGGCGACGAATCGTATCATTTGAGCAACAGCGTTACACGTTTGGAAGAACTGGCAAGAGGCAGAAATATGAAAGAAAATCCGACTATAAGCGAGAGCTTAAAAAATTTGAAAAAAGTTAATAAGGAATTGGCAATTCTCCTTGCAGGCAAAAAGGGCGAGAACAGAATTATGAAAACGTTAGGTTACGTGCAGAGACCTGATTTGTCGGTTTATAAAAACGTCTATATCACTGACGGCGAAGAAGAAACTGAAATTGACACGGTTTTGGTGACCAATAACGGTATTATTATTCTGGAAATCAAAAGTGCCAAGCAAGACATTACCATCGCTGAAGACGGCAGGTTATTATATGAAAACGAGATTTCTTACCATAATGTCTCAATTGGTGAGAAGATGGAGAAAAAGCGCAGATTGCTGAAATATAAAATCGAACAGGAAATGAAAAATCGTGGAATAAAACTTCCAGTCAGGATTGAGAGCCGCATAGTTTTTTCTACGCCCTATAAAGTGCGAATCACAGTTACAGACTTGTACAAAAAAGAACGCTTTTGCTATAAAAGCCAGTTAAACAAGCAGGTTGAGAACTTCTATTCCGGCACATATTATGAAAGTGAAGATTTGTCAGCACTTAACGATATTATCACATCAATGGAGCGCAACAAAAAGAGATTTCAGCAACAGTTTGACTTTGCAAAGATCAACAGCGAGTTTGCCCAGATGATGGAGCTGATGACAATGCCCGAAAAGACGAAATCTGCAGAAAAAACAGTTCTATCAGACCGTAAAGAAAAAGAAAATGCTGTAGTGCAAATTTCACCTTTCAGAAAGAGAGCGAAACGTCAATTGTTTGGTAAAATCGCAATTTCAACAGCTTCAGTAGCGCTGGTTCTGGCAAGTGTGTTTTCCGGTGCTGTTATAACAAGAAATAATTAATAGGAGGACAGGTCAATGAAAGGAATTTTTAACGGCGTTTTGAAAGCTATTGGATTTATTGTAATGGGATTACTTGCATTCTATCTATTGGTATTTGTCACGGGCTGGTTTTAAGAAGATAAAAGGAGGGAGCTTTCATGAAAGAAAAACGAAGTATAAAATCATACGTTATTACGGTGTTAATAACTATGCTTTTATCAATAACTGGAACGACGCTAATCCTGTATTCGAATTTTAACTTTACTCCAAAAGATAATAATGACGTTATCTCAAATACTATTGTAACAGAGAAACTCGGACAAATTGACCAATGGGCTACCTCTGAACTGCGCTATCAAGGAACGATTTCCAAAACTACACCGCGTAAAGTGTTCGGACAGCGTGTCCCGTTAGGTGATAACAAGATTGAAATCGAATATGAGGGAGTTATAAAGGTTGGTTACGTTGCAGGCGATATAAGACCGGAAGTTAATAAAACAGCTAAAACCATCACTGTCACACTGTCCTCGCCTAAGGTGTTTGACAACTATATAATTCTTGATCATCTAAAAATCAAAGAGGAAAACAATATGCTAAACCCATTGCGCGTCAGTGATTTGCCAACCTATTTCGGTTCTGTTGAAACTGACGAATTGAGCCGAGCCGAAAAGGAATTAGATATTTACGCCGAAGCTGAGAAGAAGGCAAAAGAAGTTATCACTGATAAATTATCTGTTTTTTCAGACTATCAAGTTGTTTTTGCCGAATCTTCTAAGCATACAGCTTTTTAATTCATCCGCATAGAGTCTATTAATTCGACTCTTATTATACACATCATATCAAATTAACAGGAGGTAACTATGTACAAATTAAAAATTTATGAAGAAGGCTTTGAGGAATACGAGGATGAGGTTTTTGAAACCAGAGAGGAGGCATTGGACTGTATGGCCCAAATAGAAAGTAATTGCAGAGCCGGTGCGGAGGTTTTAAATCTTTCAAATCCCGGTGATTATCCATACGATGAGGATGACGATTTCGACATTGATTACGAGATAGTCGAAATCTAAAATCGGCGCAACAAAAAGGCAGTTTACGAACTGCTTCTTGCATCTATAAAACATAGATACAAAAAGAAAAATACAATAATCAGATCGTTTGTTTAAGCGGTTTGACTAATATTTTACCGCTAAAAGAAAAGCCTCAGCAAAACGCATCGCGTTTGCTGAGGCTTAGTAACTATGTTTCGTTTTCTTTGTATTTGAATAATGCTTTTTGTTGTCTGTCCGTCTTGCATTCAGTAAGCGTCAAATGGGGTAAAGAAACATCCGCCACAGATACCGGTTGGTACTGTGGCGGATGAGATTATTTTAGGGTATTTTATTCAGTTGAACATGCCGATTTAGAGCGGCAGTCATCCGGCGCGTTCCACGGCAGGAGGGTATCTATGGATTCATTTTTCTTCAGGTTGGGCGCTTTTGTGAATATGAACTTGAGATACTCGTAAGGATCCAATCTGTTTTCCTTCGCTGTTTCGATGATGCTGAAAACGGTAGCGCTTGCTTTGGCACCCGACGGTGTATTGGCGAACAGCCAGTTTTTTCTGCCGATAACAAACGGTTTGATGCTGCGCTCGGCGCGGTTGTTGTCGATTTCCAGCCTGCCGTCCTCGATGTAACGTCGCAGGTACGGCTCTTCTTCGATCAGATAATGAACTGCTTTACCGAGCTTACTCTTCGGAGCAATGTTCCGAAGAGATTTTGCCCACGCAAAGAACGCGTCCAGAAGCGGTTTTGCTTGCTCCTGTCGCTCTTTCAGTTTATCTTTCGGACTCTTGTCCTTCATTTTCTTTTCAATCGCATACAGCTTACCGCAGTAATCCAGACCGATAGCTGCCGTCGAACCCTTGCGTTGTGCTTCCGGCAGAACCTCCAGCGCCTCGCAGAATCTTCTTCTGGCATGTGCCCAACAGCCGACGATTGTAACATTTTCGATTCCGCGGTATGCTTTGTAGCCGTCTGTATGCAGATAACCTTTAAACTCTTTTAAGAAGCTCTCGGCATTCTCCGCCTTGCGGTTCGGTCGATAGTCATAGAGAACAATCGGCGTCTCACAACATCCGCTCGTCCGGTACAACCACATGTAGCTCTTTGTCGCTGTCGGCTTATCCTTTGTTTTGAGCACTTGTAAGGTAGTCTCGTCCGCATGGAGAACACTTTCTTTGAGGAGCAGCTCTTTCATTCTCTCATACAGCGGCTCCAGCCAGAGCTTTGAAGCGGTGATGAACCAGTTCGACATCGTCTGTCTCGACAGTTCAATGCCCTTCTGCTTTAATTCCTGTTCCTGGCGATATAGCGGAGAGTGCATCACAAACTTCTGTGTCATCAGATGAGCTATTGCTTCCGCAGAGGCAAAACTGCCTTTGATGACCGGATTTGGCTGAGGTGTTTCTACAACCGGTGTATCTGCTTCGTTCTCATGACACTTCCTGCACGCGTAGGTGAAGTATACATCCTCACGGATGACGGCTTTTGCCGGGATTATCTCAAGGTGCTTGGTGACCTTCTTACCGATGACTTCCATCTCTTCACCACATTCAGGACACTTGCGTTCTTCTTCGCTGAGCTCGTGTTCAACAGTGTAGGTTTCTATGTTCTCGGGAAGCTTGTCGAAGCAGCCGGTCTTTTTCTTTCGGGTATGCTCCTTGACTGTTGTCTCAGCAGTTTTATTCCCGATGTCCTCTATTAGCTCCGCTTCGTTAAAAAGCAGAGAGATACCTGCATAGAGATCTTCCATACGCTCTGAGCTTGAACCAAAGGTTTTCTTTTTATTGATCAAAAGCTGTTCTTTCAGCCAGTTCAATTCGGATTCGAGCTGAGCGCAGTGAGATTTCAGCGACTCATATTCAGCTTTAGAAATCGTTACAGTTTCACTGCTTTTTACTTCGTTTTTCATGATATTATTATACCACAAAAACGCTGAAAAGTCCAGTGCTTATGCGGATTTATGAGCGATTATCCGAACTTTATTTTCTCCATTTTCCGGTGTGCCTTCGGCTGCCGGATACTCAGTCCTTCCATCAGCCAGCGGTACTGCTGAGGAGTAATACCGAGCGCCTCATTCTCACTACGAGGCCATTGGAACTTACCCTTTTCAAGCCGCTTGTAGAGCAAAAGAAAGCCGTCTCCCTCCCAGTAGAGCGCTTTGATTCTGTCAGTCCGTCTGCCGCAAAACAGGAACAGTGCGTCGGAACACGGATCAAGTTTAAACTGCTGTTCAATGATAGTCGCCAGACCGTCGATACCACGGCGAAGATCCGTGTAGCCGCAGGCAAGGTAGACCTTTGCTCCGCTGAAATCGCTTAACATGATTTGAGTATGCGAAACAGTGCGGCGAGTGTAGCTTCATCTGCGCCGTTATGCACTTCAGCACAGATGCTTCCGATTTTTACCGACGCCGCGATGTTGTTATTATGGCTCTCATCGAAGGATAGCGGGACTTCGACAAACTGAGAACTATTTTGCAACGCTTTCCAAACCTTCTGCCGGCGATAGTGGAAGGTGCTGACAGCGATCTGATGCCGCTCGCACCATGAGCGCACACTCAGTCCGCTGTTGCGACACTCTTCAACCTGCCGTGACCATTCTGCAAGATTATTGTTTTCCTTGATAATTTGTATGCCTTTTGACATGATCCACCCCGTACAATTGTGTGCGATTGCATACGATTGTTTCCGTTCGAATACAGTTGACTACAACCGCACACTTCGTTTTTGCTTATATTTTCTCACATTCACCGGGCAGAGTTCAATACGGTGTTTTATTTGACGGTTAC
>Ga0310695_10004603_pt1 | contig 25154 bp, 17 predicted proteins | sample RumenRJG_04DNA_FD_203882 | JGI IMG/M metagenome (GOLD analysis project Ga0310695, IMG submission 203882) | Bovine rumen microbial communities from Lethbridge, Alberta, Canada - RJG_04 (v2) (version 2) | ecosystem: Host-associated > Mammals > Digestive system > Stomach > Rumen | place: Canada...
TGATGACACCGACCCCGATCCAGCAGTCGGATTTCGAGCGCATCGAAAAGCGCATGAAGGAAATCATCAAGGAAGACCGTCCGTTTACCCGTTGCGAAGTCAGCGCCGCCGATGGCCTGAAGCGCACCGAGGGCGACAAGTACAAGACGGACAACGCCGAACGCGCTCTCGCCCGCGAAGGTAGCGACGGTACGCTCAGCTTCTACGTGACTGGCGAACCGGGCAAGAACTTTGAAGACCTCTGTGCTGGTCCTCATGTGCCTTCTACTGGCAAGCTCAAGAATTTCAAGGTGCTCTCCATGTCCGGTGCATACTGGCATGGCGACCAGAACAGCGATCAGCTGACTCGCGTGTACGGTACTTGCTTTGCTGACAAGGAAGGTCTCGAAACTTATTTGAAGTTCCTCGAAGAAGCCGAAAAGCGCGACCACCGCAAGATCGGTAAGGAAATGGACCTCTACCACATCGAAGACCATTCTCCGGGCATGGTGTTCTGGCATCCGAAGGGCACCAAGATGGTGAACGCCCTGAAGGACTACATCCGTGGCAAGATTGACCGTCGCGGCTACCTCGAAGTGATCACGCCGGAAATCGTGAACAAGACCTTGTGGATCAAGTCCGGCCACGCCGACAAGTACAACGAGAACATGTTCAAGACGCTGGCTGGCGACGTGGAAATGGCTGTGAAGCCGATGAACTGCCCCTGCCACATCCAGATTTTCAATACGGGTCTGCGCAGCTGGCGTGACCTTCCGATGCGCCTTGCCGAATTCGGTAAGTGCCACCGTTACGAACCTGCCGGTACGATGCACGGCCTTATGCGTGTGCGCGGCTTTGTGCAGGACGACGCCCACATCTTCTGTACCGAAGATCAGATTGCAAGCGAAGTGGCCGACTTCTGCGCCCTCGTCAAGGAAATCTACCACGACTTCGGTTTCGACGATATCGTGGTGAAGTTCTCCACCCGTCCGGAAAAGCGCGTGGGTTCCGACGAAATCTGGGACAAGGCTGAAGCCGCCCTCGCCGAAGCCACGAAGCTCGCTGGCCTCGACTACATCCTGAATCCGGGCGAAGGCGCCTTCTACGGCCCGAAGCTTGAATTCACGCTGAAGGACTCCCTCGGTCGTGACTGGCAGTGCGGTACCATCCAGGTGGACTTCAACCTCCCGCAGCGTCTGGGTGCCGAGTATGTCGGCAAGGACAACCAGAAGCACATTCCGGTGATGTTGCACCGTGCGGCCGTAGGCTCCATCGAACGTTTCCTCGGTATTCTTATCGAAGAATTCATGGGCGATTTCCCGCTGTGGCTCGCTCCGGTGCAGGCCCGTGTGCTCCCGATTTCCGAGAAGTTCGTGGACTACGCCAAGTCCGTGGAACGCGAACTCGTGAACGCCGGCGTCCGCGTCGAAGTCGATGAGTCGAATGAGAAACTCGGCTACAAGATCCGCCAGTGCGAACTGCAGAAGATTCCGTACAAGATTATTGTAGGCGAAAAGGAACAGGCAGAAGGTCTCATCGCTGTCAACAAGAGAAAGGAAGGCGATAAGGGTCAAATGACCGTTGCCCAGTTCCTCGAAATGACCGCTGAAGACCGCAAGGTTGTGCGCTAATCTCTAAGCGAAAGCAATTCAAAAACGCAGACTCGATTGAGCCCGCGTTTTTTTCATTTTCTTCAATCAAGTAAGCGGACTTACTTTTTTCCGGCCTTCGTTGCAGCGGTTTTGCCAGCTGCAGCCTTCAGCTTCTTGAATTCTGCCTGGGCCTTGCGCATATCGGCCATAAAGGTTTCGTTTGTATGCAAGCTCGGGTAGGCGCCCGAGACAAGTACCTTGGAGGCATCCACATCGCTTTGCCAGTGGAAGCCTGCGATTACGCGGCTCTGTCCCCATTCGTAGGCGTATTTCAGCAGAGCATCCTGGGCAGCCGGGTTCACTTCACAAAGCAGCAACGCCATCGCCCACGCACGAATTGTATGTCCTGACGGATAGGATCCGTTTGTTCTTAGTCTTTCTTCTTCGGCAGGGACAAGCGTCGGTTCATTGAAGCGGTCGTAAGGGCGACGCCTCATGTAATGTCTTTTGGCCTTGCTCCCCACCTGCTTAAGCGTCCGGATTCCGCGTTCAAGAACATTCATGATGGCAGGAGTCTTCTTTGCCGAAATTTCCATGCCGAAGGGTTCGCTGAACATTGCTGCCATCTCTTCGACCGTTTCTACCGCCTGGGCTACCGCAAGGGCCGCACGGGCAGAATCGAGACGCATCGTTTTGCCCCACATATACTGCGAGATATCGTATATGAACTGCGGCGACATGGTATCGGGGGGCGCCGGGTAGAAGTTCAGCGCATTCGGGAGCGCGTCCGCTTCCACATAGGGTTTGACATCGGCGGCAAAACTGCACAGGGCCGCCCCACAAAGGGCAATTGCAACTAAAGTTTTCCTAAAAACGTTCATGCAACAAAGATAATTATTACATCACGTAAGGACGGACTTGCTTATACACCAGCTTACGTTCAGGCCCCATGACCTTGAATTCGATATCAAGCGCAAAGGCATCAGGATACTCATTATAAAGTTTTGCAAAATACCTCTGAATCTTCTGAACCGTTTGATACAACTCATTGATTTCCTTATCCGTAAGAATCAGCGCATCTGGGCTAAGCGTCGAATGTTGCAACAGTACGCTTTGCACGCCGAGTCCGGCGGAAGGAATAATCGAGATAATTTCAGGGCGTTCACCGCCTTCGGGATTGGTAATGGAAGTTTCGCCGAGCTGGATATTCGCGTAAATTCCAGCGACGGAAAAATCCGCGATGTTCTGCGTAATGATGACGCCATTCGCCACCTCGTCAGGGAAAGCTTCGTGGACAGCCACCGCCATCTGCACCGACATGTGGTCAATATTCCAGAGCGAACGCTCCTCAAACGCCTTGAAGCTCCACACAGACGCCCACACCTTGCGAATTTCGTCGGAAGGCAAATCCTTTTCTCGACGGGTTGCCTTCACAGACTTGTAAAGCCCAGCCCCGTTAAAGTCCGCCAAGTCCTCGGAGTTGGTGCTAGAACGCAGGCGCACACCGGCATCACCATAAAGTTCGTACACCTTAGCATCGAGCGACTTTCCAAATTCAACATTGACAGGAATGTGTTTGAACATGTAGCGGATGTTATCGAGGACAGCTTCGCGTAGGCGCGTGTCGGCGGTAAAATCATCGCGAACAATCATGCCGGCAATGTAGCTGCGGAGCGACACCGTCCCCTTCGACGGACTCGCCGCGGCAAACGGCTCAAGCTGTTCCATACACGCATTTTTTACCTGCGTGCAGATGCCCGACGCACGGCCTTCCTTGCCGCAATCGCTGAAGGACTTTTCGCACAGTTCTTCGGTCACTTGCGCATAATTCAAGAAATTGCTGTAATGATAGAACGGCACCGCGAACCCGTCGGGAGAATTTTCCGGCAACAGCTTATGAAGTTCCGCAAGATTAGCCGCCTTCACGCCCACAGACTTTGACGATTTAAAGCTAAGATCCGCAAAATCGACCAAGCCCGAATCGGACAAGTCGAATGAAAGCGTCATCGGCTTTTTCGCATTCTTATTCCAGAATGCCTGGGCTTCTTCAAGAGTCGCGAGTTCAACCGTATAGGCATTCGATTTCACGGTCAACTTCACCAGCTTTCCGCAAAGCGCAAGCAGGCTGTCGGGCAAGTCTTTTCCGTTAAAGGCGATGTTTGGCGTCTTGCGCGCCTTTGCAGCCAGATTCACATGCGAAAGTGGCGTCTGCGCATCCTTGCTGATGGTCGCCGCCACCAGCGGAATTTCTGCCGGGAGCGTTTCCAGAATCAATATGTCGTGCGAAGAGACGATTGCCGTGTCGAGTTCTGCCGCAGTCAACTTTACCAGCGTTCCGTAGGCGGTTCCCGTATTCATAATCTGAAGCGGAATATCACCGAACAAATCCGCATGGGTGTAAACAGGGACATTCGCCTTTTTGAATTCGGCCTCGTGTTCAACGAGAGCCTTCTCCGCGGCACTCCCCGACGGCATGTAGAACAGGCGATTTTTGGAACCGCCCGAAGCAAGGAACTGCATGCGGCTTTCAATCAGCTGCTGCACTGCGGCCACCTGCTTAGGCGAGATGCAGTCCGTCGGGAAGAACGTGAGCGCCACCATGGAATCAAGCGTCGCATAATACACAAGCGTTCCCGCAACCGTATTCTTCGCCGTGTCATAGTATGCTTCCTTTTCGAATTCCGAAAGCGAAGTTGGGTCATGCAGCACCGAACGTGCAAAATCGTAATGCAACAGACGCTTTTTCGTGTTCATAAAATGAACAATGGCGCTATCCGAGTTGAAATCCGTAATGATGAATTTCACTAGGTAACTTGTACCCATCTCCGTCTTGGAGGGGTACGCCAACTTCCGCAAAGCCTCGTAGCCGTCTTGCTTATAGAAGCCCGTCCATTCGTCGTCATTCTGGACAAAGGCCGGCAGCGTATCGGGGTCTACAATGTCGGGATCTTCGCGGTGATTCGGATCTACGGGGGAACTGCTATTGGAGCAGCCCCACAAAGCCGCCATCGTGATGGCGGCAAGAATCAGCTTCATAAAAAAAGACCTACCCAAACGCACCGCGTTACTGAAGTCTAAAATCGCCTTCACAGATTTCAAAGGTGTCGGTAAAATCGTCGAACTTGCCTTCTTCATCAGCAAAGCGACAAACGATAGGCAACTTTCTCACATTATTCAAATCTTCGTCAAAGGACGCACAACCATCCAAAATTTCCGTTTCGCCGTCGGCCTCATAAACCCTAAGGCAATCCATCGTGTGGCACTTACGGTACCCCCAGCCATAAGAGGAATGGTCATATTCATAGACCTTGCCTTCAAAAGTAAAGCGGAAATTGTCGTTACGGTGATTGCCACCCACATCATAAACCAGGTCCGTTATCGGCGTATATTTGCCGCCAATGTACATGACAGCCGTATCAGTACTGTAGACCGGATCAAGCCCCATCGACTGAATGCAACTAGTCGGAGAAGCCTGCGCATAAATAAAACCTTCCCGACCGTCATACTTAAAGGAACAAATAAAGTCTCTCTGTTCAAAGGATTGCTTCATGCTAATATAACCATCATCCATACTGCATGTATAGACATCTTTCTGCGGTACACGAGTCTTGAAAATTTCAAGCGGATCGGCCAAGGCTTCACTAGAAGAAGATACCTGTTTACTTGAAGACGAAAGATTCTTATTACTGGAGCTAGATTTTCCTTTGGTTGAACTCGACGAAATTCCTTTGGCCGAACTCGACGACACATCTTTAGTCGTGCTAGAAGAAACGCCTTTAGTTGAACTCGAAGATATCGAAGTCTCTTCGCTAGAGCTGGATGTATTTTCGGGGTCGTCGCTACTTGCACTAGAAGAATTGTCGCCACAGGCAGCAAGGAAAAGCAAAGAACAGATAGGGAGTAATTTAAAGATTGTCATAACAAAAATATACCTTGTTTATACATAAACGGCAATGTAACCACAGAAGGCTCGACTTAAAATGCAAAATTCCGTGTCTATCGTCACAGGGGAAAACTCTTACAACCAATGACAAACGCAGACCCGATTGAGCCCGCGTTTGTCCATTAATTATTTGTCAATAAGTGAATCAGGGCGAAACCACCTTGGGGCGGCCACTCTGCAATTTCATGAGCAAATCGGCGACCTCATTCCAATGATCCAGCACAACCTTACCGATTGCCGGGTCGTACATCACGCCCAAGTTCTTTTCAATTTCATTGCGGCAGTAATCCAGCGACAAGGCATCGCGGTAAACACGCTTGCTCGTCATCGCGTCAACAGAGTCCGCAATGGCAATAATTCGGGCGCCGATAGGAATTTCTTCGCCCTTCAGGCCTTCGGGGTAACCGCGGCCATCAAAGCGTTCATGGTGGTGAAGCACAATCTGCACCAGTTCGTGGGTGTAGTTGGACTGCATCAGAATCTTCGCTCCAATCACCGGATGCTGCTTAATAATCGAGAATTCTTCATCCGTAAGTTTGCCGGGCTTGCCAAGCACATTGTCGCTAATGCCCATCTTACCGATATCGTGCAAGTGCGCCGCATGGGTAATCAACGAGACAGAGCCTTCCGAAAGGCCCAGCAACCTTGCAATCTGTTCAGAGAAGGCCTTCACACGGTCGGAGTGATGCGCCGTATAAGAATCCTTCGCTTCTTCCACCGTGATCAAGCAAGAAATCAAGTCCTTGAGATTCTGGTTTTCGTTATTTTCCACCGGCTTGTGGTAACGCACCTTGTCTCGGTACATGTTCAAGTCGGCTTCCATTTTCCAGTCGCTTATAGACTTGCGAACGCCGGAATCGCTACGCAGGCGGCTTTCGCCCACCGCAATGGACAAGTGGTACAAAGCGTCCTTGTTGTATTCTTCGATGCATTTCTGCAGGTTGCTATACAGCACGAACAAGGAATCCAGCGGAGCGCGCGTCACCACGGCAAATTCATCACCGCCAATTCTGAAGCAATTTCCTGTTGCACCGTAAGCACTCTTGATAGCGTTACCCGCAGCCACAATCAAGGCGTCACCCGCCTGATGGCCAAAGGTGTCGTTTGCGTACTTCAAACCGTTCACGTCCATCAACACCATGGTCCAGGTACCTGCCTCGGAATCCTCCTGGCTAATCGTCTTAAGAAGTTCGTCAAAGGCAAGCCTGTTTTCAAGACCAGTCAAAGCGTCGGTCGTCGCAACATCTTGCAAGTGTTCGTTCATCACGCGCAGCTTGCTGTTAATCTGTTCCAGTTCAAAAGAAGTTTCGCGAATGAAGGTCGCCATACGGGCCGCAAGCGGCAAACGCGTAGACATTCCATCTTGGATATCTTCCACAGGAGCATGTTCGTGCTTTACCGCAGGGCCTTCGCGCATCGAGGCAAACACGAGCGTAATGTTGTGCTGGTTCAAGTGGCCTTTTTCGCGCAGGAATTCACCATGTGAGAAGAAACCTGTACTAGAAGCCAACCCCTTGAATGGAGAAATTTCGTAAGTCGGTTCACGCTGAGACCAGAACGCCTTTCGAGCGGCACAAGAGAAGATATGCTGCACTTCGGGCGCAAACCGTTCACACGCTTCACTTTCCGCCTTGATTTTTTCCACAATCAGCTGCGGTTCACCATACGACAAGCGGACAATAGAACCTTCGTCAATATCCGAAGACATGGAGAGCGAACCATCCGGATTGCTGGCGCCAGCTGCACGCACAATCGAAACGCCATTATGCTCGTAAAGCATCGGGAATTCTAGCGCATTGTAGAAGAAATTGCTGTCGTTCTTGATGTTCAGGTACTTGTTATAAACCTCGTAGGCCGGAACGCCACCCAATTCATAAAGAATATTGCCCTCCGAACGGGTCACATGGAAGTTACGTCCAATAGGCTTCCAACCACTAATTTTACGGGATTCAATATAAAGATCTGCGCCGCCATAGAATACGACCAAAAGGCCGGTTTTCGTAAAACCGCCCACAGAGGAGAACACGCAGGAATTGGGACTCGTAATATCGGGCGAGCAAACAATGCCGCCAAAAACCTGGATATTCGCAGCAAGGTCGTCAAGCCCTTCGCAAAGAGCCGTTGTCGAGAAGGGGGAAATGCAGTGATAAATTTCTACAGCCTTGACCCAAGGGTTCTGGTCCGCTTCAGCCACAATCTGGCTAGCAATGCCACCGACAGACTCCCTGGAAAAGTCGTACTGAAAAACCTTGAACTTGCTGGTGGGCTTTTCAAAAATGATTGCAGACACAGAAATGTCGACCGTCTGCTCGCAATCCACAATATTTCCGCTGGTTGAGTTACCGAACCACGGAGTCTCGGGGAACACGCGTTCAAGAATGTCCCAAACGGGCTTCAATTTTTCGGGATCCAATATTGTCGAGTGAATTTGGAAACACATTTTCGGCGAGCCATGTTCCTTGCACCACTTGCTAAACAAGAATAGCTCGTTTTCGAAAGCTACCGCATCCTTATAGGCAAATATTTTGTTCTTCATATTTTTCCCTTCTTAAGAACAACTTGACATTAATATATATAAGAAAACAGGGCGTTTGCAACAATAACCCACAAAAAAAGCCCCTAAAAGAGGCTATAAATTACTCCAAATTGGAATATTTGGGGGGAGTAAGGACAAAAATTTATTAATGTCGTTCTGATATTCCACTTCCTATAAAGTCAAATATAAAGTAGGCGGTTCTGTTTTCATCATTAAATCGCCACTTTTTGTGTTTGCCATACTTTTGCTTAAAACCCTTATAAAGAGCATTTTGTTGCGAGAAATCTACTGAATATTCCGCTTTGGTATTCTGAACATTAATCCGCTGAAATTTCGGGACAAACGAAGTTATCCACCACTGCTTTTTGGTCGGCCTATAGTAATCAACAACCTTAGGTCTCGGTAAGTTGACATATAATTTTAAGGTCATTCGCATGCTTATTGATCGATTAACTATATAATGATCAATCCCTTTTACTTTTTGATATATTCCTAATTCTGCACCAGCACCAAGATTTAAGTAGTCTCCTCTCCATGCCCATATAGCATATTCTTCGCCACCAACTTTAAATGTAAAACGTTCGCTTGTCGCAGATGTTCCCTGGTCAAAAATCATGTCATAAAGAGCATTATAGCCCCCATACTGCTGCAAAGCATCAACCTTAGCATGATAAACAACATTCCCATATGCATTTTTTTCAGAGAAAAATCCAGCCAATTCAAACAAGAACGAAAACCATTGTTGTTGGGTAATAAATGAAAAGATTGGGCAAAGAAACTCCAAAATTTTATTTGACCAGCTAATATAAATAATATTTGGATCGCTACTTTTATAATCTACTTCATGGTTTTTTAGCGAGCTACTCCATACAGATAAGGAATACGTATCATGAGTCCTATCCATAAAAAATGTGTAACCAGATCCACTGAATAATCCCTTGGGACCTTTTGCCTTAATTTGAATTTCATATGGCCACGGCGTGTATTTTGTTGGATTTTTTTGAAGTTTAACGGATTTAACAAAACCGCCCTTTTTAAACTTCATGTAATTGCTCAAATCATAGGAATTTTTTATTTTCACGCTATGGCCTATCGACAGACCACATTCATAGTCGCAACATGCACTAGAATTTTCCCCAGGAACATCACAATGAAAAGCTTCACAATCTATACTTGTCGGAGCGCAATAAGCCAATCGCGTGGACACAGTCTTAGCAATTGAAGACGGCGCAACAGGCGCCATACTAGGCATCGTCGCAAATCTATATCTCATACCAAGATATCGCCTAATGGCAATTCCAAGACGATCCTTTGTATCCGCATGCAGCCTTTTAAGTGAAATTTCATCCTTGGCAACCTGCTCTCTACTTCTTTTAATTCTTTTTACTTTCTTTAAATCTTTATCTATCCTTGTCCATTTCGAGATTCTTTTGTTATTAGTTGCACAAAGCATCTCATAGCAAGTTTTTCTTAACTCTTCGGAATCAGGATTTTCGAGAATTTCAAGATTTCCACCAAAGCCGAGAGTTTCAACCTTGTCGATAAATTTCCCAAATACTTCAGCCTGTCTTTGAGAAAAACCGCCTTTCTTTGCAATTGAAATCAATTCGTTATAATGCATAGCACTCCTTTTTATGTATTACCGTGTTGGTGGACAAAACACATCAACACAATTTTGAATTAAATCATATTCAGGCAGATTTTTTGACTTACTCTTATAAGTTAGCCACAGATGATCAGGCCAAGATCTTGAAAAATTATAAATAGTCTTCCCGCCTTCATCAAGCAGATCAATCTTAATGTAACTCGGCAACCAAGCATCCTTTCCCATTATCATAATACTTATTTTACAATCTTCACTATCAACAGGAATGTCAAGTATTGAAACACAATTGCTTTTTGACAAAAGTTTTACATACTGAGGCAAGTGGCCTCGAGACTGCACCTTAAGAGCAACGCCATCTGCAGTTTGCGCATTGTATCGACTCGATTGGCCACTACTAAACCTAACCTTTCGTATAATAGCAGATTGTCTTCGTGGCAATGTAATACAATTTGTTTCTCCACTAAATATCGTATTTTTCTTCAAAGAATAGGTGTCCGCATAAGGATGCCAAACATTATCAGCCGTTTTATAGGAAATTTTATAAAAAAATTGAAAATCTTTTATTCTACAACGTTCTAATTCTAAATTAAACTTTTTCGCATCTATATTATTTCTTGAAACATCAATTTCTTTACGGTATAAATAATAATCCGAGCCATTCGCTGTTGGAGATACAATGTTATCCTCTTCTGGAAAATCAAACTCAATACTTCCTCCACACTTGTTATAGAATAATCTCATTTGCAAATCAATGTCGCTCGACTTCGCTTTATTAGCATATATCAAAACATGAATCGCATCAACTTTATCACTTCCATATTTTTTCTCTTTAACATATTCTTCCCTTGCTTTGTCAAACACAAGCATAGACATCGCCACAGCTAAAGCAAGTAACTTTCGCGGTTTTTGTTTATCCAAAAACTCTTCTTTTTCTTTCCAATCCTCGTTACGAAAATTATCGTAATCATTAACATATTGATCATGGGATTGGCAAGCTAACCAAGTGATTAAATGATCTATTCGCCATGATTTATTGGGAGTCAACGTCATACTTCGAGGATATGTTATCTTAGCTGGCGCCGCATCACTATTCGCCGACCATTGACGATAGAGCATCAATACAGCCGAATCGCAAATATTTACATAATCATTAAATTCTTTATCAAGACAATCCTCATACTCCACATGCCAATTTCCAACATATCCTGAAGTATGATGAGGAACGCAGGCATCTTGTATGGCATGCATAACAGGGCCCAAATCCAAGGCATTTCCCGAAATTAAAAAACGTTCGTACCAATAACGACCCAAATTATCCACTGGCGTAAAAACACTATACGGAATACCGCAACCATATTTTCCAACACGTTGCGCAAGAGGATACCTACCTAAAATTTGACTGTACTTATCCTCCCCTTCGCAAAAGGTATAACGCCATACAGCAGGAGAACAGTTTCGATACCATTTCATTCCCGGAGAATGGACATATTCATCATTAAACCAACCATTAACTAAGTCATCAAAAGAGCCAAATGATCTATTCGAAAGCCATTCCGCCAATCCCATACAGTCAGAAACAAACCCATGTCCCTTTCTTGAAATCACTTCTTTTGCCGACTGATAGCCATTCCTGCAAGCAGAACCATAATGATAAGAATATCCATCGTAATCATCATATTTACCTTTATGCCCCAGATCAATAAAATGCTGAAACGAAGTCAAGTCAAAACCTAAAGATGAATAACTAGACGTATCATCGACAACATTCCATTTGTCTTCGTGAGGATCATCTCGTCCCACACCAGAAGCACCATCGACATCAACAAATTCTAGGTCATTTTCATGGTCTGTATCAGAATTTTTGTAACGTAATTCTGATCCTATTCTACTTAAGGTATTCGCATTTTCGAGTAAGTTGTCTTCTCCGATTGCATAATAATTATCTTTTTTTTCTTTTGAAAGAAGTATTATCGCTTTTTCCGTGACATTACGATGCGTAGTTCCATTCATAGAAGGTTCCTTTTACCACTTAAAGTTGCAGCAAGTTATTCTGAAAGAACAACCAAAGTTCTTTTTTAGCACAAGAATTAACTTCACGACAAATATTTAATAATATAATTTTTTAAAGATAAAAAAGAACAAATTAAAAACAAAAAAAAAGCATTTATTTAAAATTTGTCACACAAACTAATACAACGTATTACGCAAAGCCTAAGCAATTAATATCATGACAACCACGACAAATCTCTTAACATTAAACCAAGAAAAAAGATTGACAAAGACATCAACCTAAAGCGACTAAAGAAAGGACAAAAATATCCTAGAGTGGACTAATATAACCGCCAGAGATCACTTCATGATTAAAAGACAGACTTTTTTTACTTTAAAACATCTAGTTTTCGAAATCCCCGTTCGTAAACAGAGCGAGCAAAAAAAATGCTCGCCCATTGCCCGGGCGAGTCACTTTTTTTCGATACAGACGATTGTTGCTTTGTACTCTTCTGGATTTGTGTCAGCGAATGTTTACTATATCTTCGACCAGAACTTTTCCATTGCTTCATCGCATCAATTTTACATATATAAATATACCTTCTAATTTTTAATTTGTCAACAAATATTTTGTAAACAATTCATTACTTTCTATGAAATGCCGGAAGACACTTTTTACACCCATCATAGCCGCCCGATAACGCTTTCTGCAAAGAATAGAATCCTCGCTGATGGGTCTCGTAAGTATCAAAGATACAATCACAGCCTAACCGGTGAACTTCCATGGTATTTGTATTACCGACATACTTCGGCATCGGTTCCATGACCGTCTTCATCTCATCAAACGAGAGATAAGCGCCAGCAACCACGCCCTCGGTATCGATATCCAATTTCTTGCCTTCAATAGTCATCGGAACATCAACGCCAGGGATACTCATATTCTTAATAGCCGGAGAAACCACAATGGGCGGAATCATCGGAACAGCGATGTCACTCAACTTATTCAACAACCATGATGTAAATTTATCGCCAAGTTCACGTAAAATACAATCGCTTTCTCTTATGCGGCCAAAACTTATTTTTTCCACATTCACCTTAAGCGCACGAGCATCCTCATCTAAATAAAGCTTACCCCTACAACATTTAATATTTTGACGATTAAAGCCCAAGTTGATTTTAAACAGTTGCCTTTTCTCATGCCGTTTGCTTATAACAATATCGTCTTTCCACGGCGTACACTTGTCTGGAATAGCACCGCTCGTATCAACTTCAACAGTACGGATATAGTGAACAACGGCTTCCAGCGTTACTGCGATACCCTCCCCTAAGTTCGTGATTTCAACAACATTTCCACCAATAAAATCTAACCCGGGCTTTTGCCTCAGTGCCGTCTGGAAAGTAAAGAAGAATTCGAGATCTTCAAACTCATAGCCAACTTCAAGAAATCCCATTGTGAAAAATTTCGACACCAAAGTAGACACCACATCTTGAACATCAAAACCAAATTCAATCGCTTTTGATGCCCAATCAATATGGAATGTCGTCGTGAGATTGATATACTTGTTCCATGTTGTATGATTCCAGAAGAAATCGTACGTATCAAGCATGGCCTGCTTCGATAGTGCCAAAGCCAAATTGCTATTAGGCGCAAAGGCACGAAGCGCACTTTTATTGCCTCCAGTATGGTTCAAGAAATTAACACCTATAGCCAAATGCTCGTTATCAAGAACTTCAACCGCCGCTAACTTAATATTAAATTCATGCCCAGGCGAATGCGGCGTATAGGGAAGATACGTACTATAAACCGGCAGCTCAATCGTAAGCGCTCTCGTCGTACTGGTCAGGTAATCATTGATTGCCTTAGAGAACATTTTGGCAACATCGATATTAGCCACATCGGTCTGCGAGCCTTTAAGCTTTATCTTAAATTCTGTGATATTGCACTTGGTAAACGGAATCGCAATTTGGTTCGACCTGTTTAAAGAGACGCTCAGGGGCACTGAAACCGCCAAAGAAGCATCAAAGCGCAGTTCCAAACCATCCATCATCCAAATATACAGACGCAAGCAAGCGCTCATCGTCATGGTTTTATTGGCCTTGAAGTCAATAAGCGGTTCATATAGCATTTTGCAACGATACCGAACCTTCAAGAAACCGTTCAGCGTGGAAGGAACTTTTTTCAGAACATCCTGAGGCAAAGCATTGCTACCCTTAGAGAAATCCACGTTGCCATTGAACGTCAAGAAATTACTGTAAAAGAGCGCAGCAGACGCTTCATTAATAAGCTTTTCATTAATAACGATTACAGAATCATAACCTGCAGTTTTATCCCAATACCGCACCGCTGTCGAATACGATCTAGGAGCGTGGGTAGCATTCCGAGAACGTCTGGCTATCCGCCCTTGGAATCCTCGAACCACAGACGATGCATTTTGGGAGGCAAGGGTTGTACCCACTTTGACGACATTATTTTTATCAAGATTTCTAGACATAATATGTTTAATCCTTCTATTTCTTATTTCCCAACAAGTGAGTAACCATTAAGGCACTTACTGCAAGGCGAATAGCCCTTGAACAAAGCCTCATACATGACATAGAAGCCCTTTCGATTTCCTCTTCCAATTTTGCTCACATCATCGCAACTAAAGTCATGCACCTTTTTCGTCGCCATGTCAACAACATAGTTCGGAATATCGGTTTCCTCATTCCTTATTTCATTCACATTTATGTCTGTTTCTATCGCGACTCCATCTTCCGCAACAATCAGATTCGAATTTTTCAAGGACAATGTATAATTGTTGAAAATCTTCAAATCAGGCAATATGATAGACGGAGAAACGGAGAATTCAGGAATTTTGTCCACAATATACTGCTTCACATACGACATGAGTTTTGTCCATGTTGTATCCGAGAAAGTAGACCCCTTGCGATCAAATTCCACCTTAAAATCGACATCTGTAACTTTCGCTTTAACAGTTCCATCGTTTTTGACCGAATCAAAAACAAGTTTCGCCGAAGCCTTTTCGACCTTTATCTTGAAATTATTCTTTGTATTAACAAGAGTCGCCGGTTCATTTTCTTTCTTACTCAATAAAACATCATCTTCAAATTTCGTAAGCGAATCTGGAATAATAGAACTCTTATCCAATGTGACAGACTGCGTTCTTAGAGCATCAATTTTCACATTTACATTGGCGTCTATATCCAAATTCAGTACTTCAACATTTCCATCTGCAGTAAAATTAAGAGCAGGAACACTATTCACCGCAATATCGCCACTGCACCGCATCGTCATATTATCGTATTCAGTCTCTGTCTGAATAAATCCCAAAGTGATAACTCTGGCCAAGACATCCGAAGCCTTACCGGTAGCAGCCGAAGCAAAATTGATATTCACGGTTTCATCAAAATCCGCCTTCAAATTGTCTTCAATCTTGTTCCAACAGTAATCCAGAATGCCCCCTGCAGCGCTTTCCGAAACAGCGACATAGCAATCAGTATTGCCCAACCGATTTTGCACTTGAGAGAGATTACCTTTCTTTTCAAAGAAGCTGATGCCAACCATCAAAGAACGCGCATCATATATTAAGACATCGGCCTTGATAGCGGACAGATTTGAGCCGACCACGGGCAATTGAAGATCTTGAAGCGGAACCGTCGGCAAATCAATGACACTCTCTTTACTAAAATACGCATTCAAGATTTCATCGACAATGTAATTCAATTTACTCAAGAATTGATTACTAACTCCAGCACGGTCCATCGCCGTAATTTTCAGAACCTTGACCTTGTTCAGTTTAAACTGTAGTTTTCTTGTAGCGAGCGTAAATACAATTTTCGCATCTATCGAAAAATCCACGGAAAAATACACATCAACACAACCAAACAGAGTAATTTTGATGCGTCCGCCAAAGAGCAGATACAGCTGATTGCGCCCTCTAAAATCAACAAACGGCTCCTTAGTCAAGGAAATCTCGTAATCAAAATTAGAGAATGGTTTAAAATCTACCGGAACCTTATCCGCAAGAGAATAATTGCCTTTAATCCCAATTTTGCCACTATAGTACAGCAAAGCCATGGATTTATTAAGAGCTTTTTCGTGGATTTGCGCAAGGATATCGTATCCAGCTGTTAAACTCATCTTTTCATCCTTTCAAAATGATTTAAAATAAATTATTACTTATACAATAAGCTTACATAATTTACATAAAAAATTATACTTTATACACATTTTACTAAATAAATTTTATTTTTTACATTAGAACAAAATGTCTCATTTTATCAAGACATACAAATTAAAACAAACAATCAACAATGTATAATAAACGTATTACAATGTTTTAACAAAAGAATTAATCATTATTTTATTTAATTTATATAAATAAATGTCCCACTTTTTTGTAATTATTTTATAAACAAAATTATTTTGTACTACATAAATTACACAAACTAAAATAAATATATTACATTATTCCTTTGACAACAAAAGCCGCCCCGCGGGCGGCTTTCTATAATGATTAAGCAAGAATAATTTTAACCGACATCTTTCGCATGAACAACCTCCGAAATTTGCTCAAGCGAATGTCCTTTTACATCAAACGGCAACCGATCTTCACGGATTGTCATTTTCACGAACATGTTCACTGCTGCTGAAACAGTAATTCCTACGGAATCACAGAATGTTTCAAATTTTCTCTTCGTTTCGTCTTCCATTCTTACGCTTACTATTGCCATAGTCCGTTCCCTTAAAAAAGCTCTTTAACAATAGTTTATTTTTCTCCCGTTGTCAAACTAGGTACAGTTATTTTTTTCGCACAAAATAAATTCTTTAGAAGCGCTTCTTTTTTAATAGAGCAACTTTGTCATACACTTTTTATACAAGCTCTTTCTTTTCTAGACAATACACCACAAATAAGGCGTTTTAAAAAGAAAACAGTTTATCTAAAAAATTTCATATAAAAAATATTTACCTTCCGGCAAACTGATCCCCGAACTTCAGTTCGGTCTCTTTAGCTCCGTTCAGGTTCACCAAACGGTTCGGATCGTAGCGCATAAATTTCACAACACCATTTCTCAACACTTCGAGACGTTCAAAAAATTCTTGCGGTGTTTGCGCTGTAAGCAGGGTCTGACGCACTTGCATTTCAGGGTCATCAAATCCCTTGCAAAGCCTTGCGGCAAGCTGTTTCAAGCGTCCAAGAGCACCCATTTCAGAGGATCCATCTTCTAGCTTAAACTTGTAGTAAAGCGGGAATACATCCAAGGCTTCTTCAGCCGTAATTTCATGAGCGGGCTTGTCTTCCCAGGCGTCAGCAATTTGTCCGAAAATCCATGGGTTATGCATAGCGCCGCGACCAATAGATACGCCCGACACGCCGTAGGTTTCAAGGCGTTCGCGAGCCACAGCCACACTATTTACGTCACCATTGCCTATCACGGGAATCTTGGCCGCGGCAGCAACCTTGCCTATCCAATCCCAATTGGCTAGGCCATTGTAGCCCTGCAAGCGAGTACGGCCATGCACCGTGAGCATTTCCACGCCTTCGCCCTCAGCAATTTTCAACGTTTCCATCACGTTGATGCTTTCGTCGTCCCAGCCGATGCGACACTTGAGTGTGAGCGGAATATCTACGCTAGAAGAATCCAGGGCGGCTCGGACGTCGTGCAAAATCTCTTGCAAGCGAGGCAAGTCGCGTAACAGCCCCGAGCCACTCCCCTTCCCCGCCACCTTCGGCGCCGGACACCCCGCATTCACCTCGATAAACTCCGGATGCAGGTTTTCAGCAATCTTTTTAGCGGCTGCGGCCATTCGGTCAGGGAATCTTCCGAATATCTGTACCCCGAAAGGCCTTTCTTCGGGGAAAAACTTCAGCTGTTTGTGGCCATCCAGGCAAAAAACGGCATCTCCGTCCGTCGGAACAAACTCCGATACCAGAAGTCCCATGCGATTTCCCGACAAAACGCGGCAAAGTCTACGGAACGGGGCGTCCGTCACCCCATCCATGGGGCTAAGTATGGTATTCGGAAACACTTCCAAATTTCTGAGCCTGAAACTTTTCAACATTTTAACCACAATTATCCACAAATATTCCGCAACTAGAGCCCGAAAAAATTGTTTAATTTCATTCAGACCGGTACGCTAACTCATTGATAAACCTATATTTAAGCCGTGGCAAATATAACTAAACAAGCACTGATTCAAGAGATCGCCAAGTCCACCGGATTTGTGCGTAACGATATTAAGACCGTCATCGAGCAGTTTCTCGACCTTTTGGGCGAAAAGCTGATCGAAGGCAACACCATCGAGATCCGTGGCTTCGGCACCTTTGCCTGCAAGCCCCGCAAGGCTCGCCCGGCCCGCAACCCCCGCACCGGTGAAACCGTCTTGATCGAAGAACGCATGGTTCCCTCCTTCAAGTTCAGCAACGACATCAAGGACAAGATCAACTCCTTGGAAGCCCTGGTGGAAGGCGCCAACGCAAAGCTTGAATCTGAGGAAACTCAGGTCAGCGACGCCACTTCTTCTTCCGTCATGTAGCGCCACCCGCCCTTGCCCAGGGTCTGGTCCAGCACCACTGGGCCGATGGCTTCGCGCTTAAGGGTTTCCACATGGTTTCCTACAGCAGCAAACATCCTGCGAACCTGGTGGTACAATCCTTCGCCAATCGAAATTAAGACGGAATCTCCGTCAACCTCTAAGGCCCGTGCAAGCACCGGCCTTCTTTCGTCTTTAAGCATCACGCCACGCAAAAGTTCAGCCTTCTGTTCTTCGGTAAAGGGCCTGGCAAGAGTCACGCGATACTGCTTGAGGTAACCCTTCTTGGGGCTTTCCACCTTGTGGATAAAGTCGCCCTGGTTCGAAAACAGCAACAAGCCCGAAGAATCTGCATCCAGACGGCCCACGGTCTGGATTCCCATGGCCGTAAAGCGATCCGGCAACAATTCAAACACCGACTGGTGGTCACGGGCATTATGGCTGCATTCCACATCCAGCGGTTTGTCCATCATGATGTAGAGCTTTTCGATGGTGGGAACTTCTTCGCCGTTCACCGTAATGAATTCAGGCCTTTCCTTAAATTCTATAAACGGGTCGTCAAGGACCTTGCCGTCCAGTTCCACCATGCCCATACGCACAAGGGCACGGCTTTCCTTGCGAGAGCCAAAACCAATCGAGGCCAGCAATCTATCCAAAGTCAAAGCAGGCATTAATCGTCCTCCGACATCATTTTCACAATCTTGTTGCGGACAAATCCAAGTTCCAGAAGTTCACCCGTCTTAAGGATACGAGCCCTACGACGCCAGAACGTAAAGGCAACAATGCCTCCATAAAAGAGGATTGCCAAAATCAAACCCAGCGTACGGCACAGATTTACCGAAGCCCGCATGTGGCCGTCCATCTTCAGTTCATGGTCGCGCGTCCAATCCATGCGAAAATCCCAGGCTCCAATGTAGGGAAAACTCTTGAGGAACCCGTTCAATGCCGCCGCATAGCCCATGTTTTCGTATTCCTGCAAGCGGATTCCTTCCACAAAGCAATCAATAAAGCGAATTCTAAACAACCTAAACAAGGCGGACAAGGCGTGACGTACGGCCCACCAGGCGCGCGTATCGAACTCCGGTGTCAAAAGAAGGGTCCAGAATTCCCGGTCCGTCAAGGAACGTTTTCCAGTTTCTTCATCGTCAGGGTTTTTATCTTCCGAAGGTTTCGTCTCTTCCGTTTTTGCAGATTCCCGCTTTTCAACCGGCTTCGGTTCGCCTTTTTTTTCCGCAGGCTTTTCGATTTCCGGTTTCTTTTCAGGCTCTGAAGATTTTACAGGATCCATCGGTTCCACTTTCGGCGCAGGAGCCGATGCAGTAGCCTCGGTCCCTTCTTCATCGACAGAAGCAACCTCCTTTTCAGAAGATTGCTTATTCTTGAAAGTTTTGGTGTAGGTGTAAAGGTCTTTCTTGAACAGGCGAATATGAACGTTCACGCCTTCAAGACCCGCCGTAAAATCAATCCAGAATACAAACGGGAAAAACAGGGCGACAAGCGCCAAAGCACAAAGTACGCCCCAGAACCAAATCAAAGCGGTTACTTCTCCGATTCGTCAGCCTTTTTGCTGATGATATCGATCAATTCTGCAAAGCTCTTGGTCTTGAGAATTTGCGAGAACTGATCCTTGTAATTGCGTGCAGTAGAAAGATCGTCAATGACCAAGTCCCAAGCCATCCACTTGCCGTCTACCAGACTCATCTTGTATTCCAGAACCGATTCCTTACCCTTGTTCCAAAGGTGGGCTACCACTCGAGCTTCATTTTCTCCCTTCATCTTGGCGGGTTCATAAATGGTAGAATCGGCGCGGTAGAGTTCCAGGCGCTTTGCACTGGAGTTGCGGACCATACGCTGGAATTCCGTCACGAATTTATCCTGGGCGGTGGCATCCTGAGCTTTCCAGTCACTGGAAGAAATCGTCTTCTTGGCAAGCAGGGCAAAATCAAAAGAATCGCTGAGCAAGCTTTTGACACGTTCCGTTTCCTTCGCGTTGCGGCTAGACTTTTTCAGAAGGGTCTGAAGTTCAGCATCCTTTTTCTTGATAGTTGTCACGGGGTCTTCGGCTGCAAAGGCAACCAACGATGCGCAGGCAACTGCAATTAAAATCTTCTTGAGCATATTGTTCTCCTTTTAACTCACTGATTCATATAAACCGTGCGGAATTCCTTCAGCGACAACCCTATCTTGGCAATCAGCTGGGCGAACTCCACATTGTAAGAGCACACCGCAAAATAGTAATCTTTCTGCATCGTAATATTCTGCGTATATGCCGAAACCAAATCTCCCGTCTTGGACTTATCCAAATCGTACTGCATAGCAGCACCCTTCAAAATGCCTTCAGACGCACGAAGACTTTCTTTCATGGCGTCCAGTTTTTCTTTGGCGGCAACCACCAGATAATACTGTTCTTCGGCTTTGGCCATCAAGCCGTCCGAAGCATAGGCTTCCTTAAGCTGGAGACCGCGCATGTCCGTGCGGGCAGAACGGTATCCTTCCCAGTTTTTCCAGAAATTCAAATTGTAGCGAACACCAACACCAATAACACCATCCAGCTTATTCACGGCATCTTCGGCAAAGGCATTCTTCTGCAAGACACTTCTGTTACCGGCCCAGCTCTTTACGTATTCGATTTCACCCATCACAAAGAATTCGGGAGCAAGCTTAGCCTCGGCCAAATCCATCTGGATTCGGCGAGCGCGGATTCCGGCCGAAAGCTGGCGCAGTTCCGGATGGTATTTCAGGGTCAAATTGCGGACTTCATCCAAGGACGGCAGAGGTTCCGTTCGCGGAACCAGTATGGAATCTTCAGCCACAAAAGAATCATTTTCGTTCATCTTAAGCGAAAAACGAATGGCAAGCATCACACGCTTCATGCCCAAATTGGCTTCAGAAACACCTTCCTTGACGGTATGCATTTTAGCCTTCAGGTTCAAGAGATCCATCTGGGACACATTGGGGTCGTCATCGTCCAGGGCTTCTTCAAGCTTTTCGTAAGCCTCATCCACCTTCGACTGGGCATCCCCCGCAATGCGGATCATTTCTTTTGCCAAAAGGTAATTGTAGTAATAGGTTTGCAGTTCGACGTCTTTCTTATGGACCTGATTCTCGATATCAAAGGTTTTCTGTTGCAAATCCGCTTCCAGGGCCATTTTACCGGCGCGATATTGTCCCAAATTCAGGGGCTGCACGAACCGAGCCTGCACTCCCCAATACGGGCCCATCTTGGTAAAGTCATAAACTTCCACCGTATCGCCATTCTGCAATTCATTCTTTAAACCGGGAGCGGGGCCCACCATCATGCCCACATAAAAAGTCGGCAAGACAGCTTCGGATTTCAACCTGCGAATCTGATCTTTCTTAGCCTCGGTCCCAAATTTAAGTTCAGCTACCTGGGGATCATTAGTCAAACCTTCTTCGACAAATTGTTCCAAGCTATACCGGATTTCGCCGGCAAGCGCAAAAGACGCCATCAAAAGGACTATCAACACACGGAACATGGTGCAAATTTAGCAAATTCGGCACTATTCCATTTGCCATTGGTCATCATATATCGGCTGTTGGTCGCTTGTTTTAAATTCCAGCTCCGTCAACTTGCGATATTTGGAAATCACATGTTCATAATACTTGGTCGGAAGCGGTTTTCCCGATTCCAGCATGCGGTCCACCGCCGAATGTCCTAAGTTGTATGCAATCAGGGCGTCTTTCCAGTTACCATACTTGGAAATCAGGCGTATCAAGTAGGCAGTCCCTACAGTCACGTTGATTTCGGGTTTCAGCAAATCTTCTTCGGTTTCGATTTGAAGGCCGAAATGGGCACTCATTTTTTTCGCCGTTTCAAGCTTAATTTGCATTAAACCCAAGGCTCCCGAAAACGCGCCGGACTGTTTACGGCCGCGGGCATTTGGGTTGCCGCGGCTTTCTTGAGCCACCACCGCCAAAATAAGCAGGGGATCCGTGGCATAGGACCTGGAAATCTGCCAAATCTGCTCCGTGAGCATTTCACGCTGTTCTTCGGTCAAGCGTCCCTTTGAAAGGTAATCCAGGGCCCTGCTAATCTTGACATAGTCAATGGTCCACTTGCCCCAAGCACTCAACTGTTCAAGATCGGCACGCAATGCAGCTTCTTTTTCGACAAGGTTCCTGATTTCAGCCTGACGGGCAAACCAATAGGACACAAAAAGGCCCAAGGCCCCAAAGCAAAACACCAGGGCTATGGCAAACGTGAGCTTGGATATGCGAACGTTACTTTTCACGCCTTGTATTCTCTAGATATTCCAAGTAACTTACCCAATCTTGGATCAACCCAAAGGAACTGAGCCTTGTCGTATCTTGCACCACACCGAGCTTACGTAAGGGGCCAATCGACGATTCCAGCTTGTCGATTTCCTTGATATAGCGATCCTTCTGGTTCTGGAGCGCAATAATCTGAGCCTGTTTGTCGGCCAGGTCATGTCCCTGGGTAGAAATAATCACAAACAAGGTAATCATCCATCCGAGGATCAAAGAGATAAGTGCAACTGCGACACCGGAACTCACCGTAATGCCCGATCGGAGTCCGTAGTGCAATCCAATCTGCTGCAGTTGCTTTTTGGTTCCCGATTTCTTGTAAGCCTTGCGATTTTCGTAGACTTCAAAAATGCTCAGGTACTTCGAGAAATAATCGTAAAGTTCAGCCGAATCAAATATCAGAATCAAAGCGGACTTTTGCGACTTGACCCGGTTCAGCAGTTCCAAAAAAACATCCAGATAGCGGTCACTTGTAAAATGAGCGTTCTGCAAATTCAAGAAGTAGAAGCACCCGGGCCCTTCTACCAGCATGTCCAATTTTTCCTTGACCGCCGCAAGCTGTGCAAGGCCAAGGGAACCGGACAGGGAAAGTTCCACATCGTTTCCGCGAGATTCCACCTGTATGTCAATCAAATCTGGTTTCATCTGTTACCTCTTGGAAATCTTGGCCGTCAGCTGCATGGTGTATTCAGACTGGCTTTCAAGATTAACCTTCTGGAACGGGAACACGCGGATGCCCTGCAAGGCCTCTGGTGCCGCAAGGGACGATGCTCCGAATATGGGAGAAATCAACAATGAAGTCTTTTTCTCAAACACCAATTCTATCCTGGAACTGGTCACCATATCCGAAATTTCAAATTTCTTGGCATCCGGGAAAATCAGCGGATCGCGGAAATTAAACTTCAGAGCCGTTCCGTCAACCAGAATATCCTTACCCGAATAACCGCAAGCAAGAAGCCCCGTATCTATAAGCGTTCCGAAGAATCCCTTTATCGCCGCAGGCGAATTGTTGGTGAGCTTATATTCCACCGAGAACTCAGAACCCGTGGATGATAGACCGAAATTTTTTTCGACATGGAGAGAATAAGTCTCGGTTCCAAGCGTCGCACTCTGTTCCGAAAGCAGGGCAATATCCGTGCCGGCATCGTGACGCTTGATCTGGTAATCATATGGTGCAGAAAGCACCCCTTCGCGGTCCGATAAAATCTGGTCCAACTTTTCAGCCTTCAGTTCCACATTGGGAATCATGAAGTCTACAAAGCCCACCGCAGGGTTTCCGTCATCTCGCCAAGCCCCTAAAACAGTGTTTTCGGCGTCCTTGGCATTCAGGACATTCAGAATACCGCCATCCACATAGTCAAGCAAGAATGAATATGAATGGTTCTCCGCCCAAATGCACTTGCTACCTTCAAGCATGAAGTCCGCAATATCCAGACGGATCCCGTCAAAGGAAACCAAGTCCGTCAAGCGGTTTGCCGCCTGCAGCAAGAATCTGGAGCCCCACCAGCGGACCATCGGTGTACGCATGCCTTCAGAATCCTGCATATCGCGATAATAAATGGGCGACATGGCCGGCAAAAGCATCTCGAAAAATTCATCGCGTTCGTGGCCCTTAAGGAATGCCGCCGCACGGTGGAACTGCGACAGGAGCATCTTGTGCAACAAGTTGACTTCGGGCCTTCTGATCAAAAGTTCTCGGCAAGTCTTGGCTGCCGCAGGCAAACCGATTTTGCTACCCGACGACAACAGGAAGCTGACTCGGCCTTCAGAGCTTTGGTCTGCTACAAGGCTTGCAACCGTCTTCGTCGAGATTTCGTTCATTTCCACGAATTCAATCAGGCGTTCGAAGAACGGAATAATGTCACCCGGCTGCGGAGGAATATTCAAGCCCACCACCGCAGACTTGCCCTCACGACAATAAGGTTCCGCAATCTGTTCCCACTGGAAGTCGTCATTAGCAATGGCATCGGACAACTTCTGCGAAACAGGAACCACCCGCATAAAGGAGCCCTTGTCTTCGATAGAATACCAACCGGAAACCGGAGTCGTGCGGCCAAGCGCATCCTGAAGCGACGCCTCTTGCACAAGAGCATATTCGAAGCGGTGCTTTTCCAGGAGTTCGGTCATTTCCATTTCCCAAACCATGGAGGAATTGAAATAACCGGAAGGTTCAATGCCGAAATGTTTCCACAGGAGTTTGCCATGCTTCTTGAGTTGCATGGACTGCAGTTCCGTAGGGAACAACGGAAGCATGGGGTCATAGAAACCGCCGCCCAAAAGTTCAAGGGAACCGTCTTCGATCGCGCGACGCAGCTTGCCAAACATCAGCGGGCGTGCCACCTTGTTTGCCACCTCAATAGTCGGGCCATCCATGAAAAGCGAGAACTTCACCTTTCCGGAATCGAGCATCATGCAGACGCCCGAAAGCAAATTCTCAACAACAGATTCAAGCTTTGCATACGCCGTCGATGGCGGCAACTGCAACACAAACGATAACGTCGGTTTCATATGCTAAAGGATAGAAAATTTGACCGATCGTGATGGCAAGAGTGGAGCCGAAGGCGGAACGGTCTGTAAATAAAAAAAGCCCCCTGCGAGGTTTACCTCGTAGGGGGCGTGAATCCAGCAGCGACCTACTCTCCCGGGCCCGTGGGCCAGGTACCATCGGCGATGAGGGGCTTGACTTC
>Ga0310695_10004605_pt1 | contig 25151 bp, 23 predicted proteins | sample RumenRJG_04DNA_FD_203882 | JGI IMG/M metagenome (GOLD analysis project Ga0310695, IMG submission 203882) | Bovine rumen microbial communities from Lethbridge, Alberta, Canada - RJG_04 (v2) (version 2) | ecosystem: Host-associated > Mammals > Digestive system > Stomach > Rumen | place: Canada...
CATGTCCTACGCGCCCGTGCTGTTTACATCCGCTCTGAAGGGTCAGCGGCTGCCCCAGGTGCTGCAGACCGCCAGAAACGTCGCGGAGATGCGGGCGATGCGGGTATCCACGGGTCAGCTGAACAACCTCATCCAGGATGCCATGATGATGAACAATCCGCCCAGCGACAAGGGCAGAAGGCTGAAGATCTACTACGTAACGCAGGTGGGCGTAAAGCCGCCTCTGTTCAGCTTCCAGGTGAACGACCGGGAACTGATGCATTTCTCCTACGCGAGATATCTGGAGAACAAGATCCGGGATGCCTACAGCTTCGCAGGCACTTCCATCAAGTTCGTGTTCCGGGAGAGGGGGGAAAAGGACGATGTTTAATCTCTGGTCCATCCTGGCCTGCATCGGGGCTTATTTCCTGGGCAACATCAACCCCGCCATCCTCGTGAGCCGCGTGCTGGGCGGCAAGGAAGGCGATATCCGCAAACAGGGGAGCGGCAACCCCGGTACGACGAACATGCTGCGGGTCTACGGCAAGAAGGCCGCGGGCGTAACGCTGCTGATCGACGTACTGAAGGGCGTCGTTGCCGTCCTCATCGGCCGCGCCATCGGCGGCGAGCCTCTGGCGTACCTCTGCGGTTTTCTCGTGGAGATCGGCCACATGTGGCCCGTCTGCTGGGGCTTTAAAGGCGGCAAGGGCATTGCCACCGGCCTCGGCATCCTGCTGGCCATCAACCCGCTTTACGGCCTGCTGGAGCTGGCCATCGCCGTCGTCGCGTTCGTAACGACGAAGATGGTGTCCCCCGGATCCATCGCCGCCGCCATCGGCCTTCCCATCCTGGCGCATTTCTTCGCCCCGGGATTCTTCTGGTATGCGCTGGCGCTGGCCGTTATCGTCATTTACAAGCACAGAAGCAATATTAAGAAACTGATCAATCACGAGGAGTCGAAGATCAGCTTTAAGAAATAGGAGTCGACTATGAGCAAACAAATCGCTGTCATCGGCGCCGGCAGCTGGGGTACCGCCCTGGCGAAGCTGCTGGCCCTCAACGGACATTCCGTGCGCATGTGGGATCTGAACGCGGAGCATCTGCAGGAGATGCAGGCGAACCGGGAGAACGTCCGGTATCTGCCCGGCGTCAAGCTTCCCGATTCGATCGAGATCTGCATGGAAGAAAGAGATTGCCTGAAAGGCGCGGATCTCGTGCTGTTCGGCGTTCCCGCCCAGCATTTCCGCGTCGCGTTCCAGAAAGCGCTGGCGCTGATGCCCGAGGACGCCCTCATCGTCAACGTAGCCAAGGGGATCGAACAGGCATCGCTGCAGCGCATGTCCGAGATCGCCTATTCCGTCAAGCCCGGCATAAAGTACGTCGTGCTGTCCGGTCCTTCCCACGCGGAGGAAGTTGGCCGCGAGATGCCCACGACCGTTGCGGTGGCCTCCAAAGACATGGATCTGGCCCGGCAGGTGCAGGACATCTTCATGAACGACTTTTTCCGCATCTATACGAACGACGATGTGGCAGGGCTGGAACTGGGCGGCTCCTTGAAGAACATCATCGCGCTGGGCGCCGGCATCGCCGACGGCCTGGGCTACGGTGACAATGCGAAGGCCGCCATGATGACCCGGGGCATCGTCGAGATGACCCGTCTGGGGGTCAAGCTGGGCGCCCGTCCCGAGACCTTCTCCGGTCTCTCCGGCGTGGGCGATCTGATCGTCACCTGCTGCTCCATGCATTCGAGAAACCGCCGCTGCGGCATCCTGATCGGCCAGGGCAAAGACCCCAAGGAAGCTGTGAAGGAAGTCGGCATGGTGGTCGAAGGCATGTACACGGCGGATGCTGCCTACCGGCTGGCGAAGAAACTGGGCGTGGAGATGCCCATCACCGAAGCGATCTACAAGGTGGTGCAGGGCGAGGTGTCCGCAGCGGATGCGGTGCACGCGCTGATGACCCGCGCAAAGAAGGGCGAAAACGAGACCCTGGTAAAGGACCTGTTATAAATGGCAAAGACGTATCACATCATCACCTTCGGCTGCCAGATGAACGAGCGCGACTCGGAGACTCTGGCTGGCATGCTGGAGGCGGATGGCTTTGTAAAAACGGAAGAGAAGGAAACGGCGGACGTCGTCATCCTGAACACCTGCAGCGTGCGGGAGAACGCGGATAAGAAGTTCTTCGGCGTGCTGGGGCAGCTGAAGCATCCCAAGGAGGATGACCCCACCAAGACCGTATGCGTCTGCGGCTGCATGATGCAGCAGCAGCACGTGATCGACACGCTGAAGCAGAAATACCCCTGGGTAGATCTGGTGTTCGGCACGCACAACATCTCGGATTTCCCGAAACTGCTGCATGGCGTGCGGGAGACGAATGCCAAGGTGGTCGAGGTCTGGGAAGACGGAAGGGCGATCGCGGAAGGGCTGCCGGCGGCGCGGGAATACCCGTTTAAGGCCTTCGTGAACATCATGTACGGCTGCAACAACTTCTGCACCTACTGCATCGTGCCCTATACGAGGGGCCGGGAGCGGAGCCGCCGTCCGGAGGACATCCTGGCGGAGGTAAAGCAGCTGGCGGCAAGCGGCTGCAAGGAGATCACGCTGCTGGGCCAGAACGTAAACTCCTACGGCAAAGTGAAGCACGGCGAGGGCAGCTACTGCTATCTGGAGGAACCGGAAGGACAGCAGGTGGATTTTGCGAAGCTTCTCCGCATGGTGGACGAAGTAGAGGGGATCGAGCGGATCCGCTTCATGACGAGCCATCCCAAGGATCTGTCGGACGATTTGATCGAAGCGTTCCGGGACTGCAAACATCTGTGCCACGCCTTCCATCTGCCGGTGCAGAGCGGCAGCGACGCGATCTTAAAGAAGATGAACCGTCATTACGACCGGGAGCGCTACTTCGAACGGGTGGAAAAGCTGAGAGAAGCCTGCCCGGACATCGCTTTGTCTACGGACATTATCGTGGGATTTCCTGGGGAAACAGAAGAAGATTTTATGCAAACCATGGATCTGGTGCGTCGCGTGCGCTACGATTCGGCCTTTACGTTCCTGTATTCCGTGCGCCGGGGCACGCCGGCGGCGGGCATGGAAGAGCAGGTACCGGAAGCGGTCAAGCACGAGCGCTTCAACCGTCTGGTGGAGCTGGTCCACGAGATCCAGGAAGAGAAGGCGGTGGAGTACCAGGACAAGGTGCTGCCGGTGCTCATCGAAGGCTTCTCCAAGACGGACAAGACCATGCTGACTGGCCGCACGGAGAGCGGCAAGACCGTGGATCTGCCGGGCAGTGCGGATCTGATCGGACAGATCGTGCCGGTACGGATCACGAAGGCGCAGACCTTCTCCTGTTACGGAGAAGTGGTGAAATAACAGTCTGGAAGCTCCGGTATAACTGCCGGACAGAAAAGGTATTTTTCGATGAAAACACTGATTGTTTATTATTCCATGGGCGGCAACACGGAATATGCCGCCAAGGAGATCGCAGCCCGGCTGGGTGCGGATCTGCTGCGGATCGAGCCGGTCAAGGCCTATCCGGATAAAGGATTTAAGAAATTTTTCTGGGGCGGCAAGGCCTCCGTTATGGCGGAGCAGCCCGCGCTGCAGCCCTATGCCTCCGATGCGGCGGCGTATGGAAGGGTCATCCTGGGATTTCCGGTGTGGGCCGGCAACGTGACCCCACCCATCCGTTCGTTTATCGCGGAAAACAAAGATGCCCTGCGGAACCTGAAGATCGCGTCCTTCGCCTGCGAAAGCGGCGCCGGCGCGGAGAAGGCCTTCGGTAAACTGAAGGAGGCGCTGGGACGGTCCTCCCTGGAAGCGGAGCTCATCCTGATCGATCCGAAGGACAAGCCCAGCGGAGAAAATCTGCAGAAGATCGAGGAATTCTGCAGCGCATTAGGCGAATAAGTTGTATTGCAAAAGAGATCCCCGGCTGATTGCCGGGGATTTTTCTATAGCGCCTCGTACTCCTCCCGCAGCATGGACATCAGATGCACGTCGTACAGCTTGCCGTTCTTGCGGCAGTTGCGGCGCAGCACGCCTTCGTATTGGAATCCGAGGTGCAGGTAGAGGCCGGCCGCCGGGTTGCCGGTATAGTGATCCAGATAGAGGCGCTCCAGCTTCAGTTCTTCGAAGCAGTATTGCATCATGGCCTGCATGGCTTGCTTCCCGTAGCCTTTGCCGCGCAAGGCAGGGTCTGCAAGGTAGATGCGCCAAAGCTCTGCCTTCCATCCTTCGATGATGTCCGCCATCACGATGCGGCCGATGGGCGTGCCGTCCTTGCGGCATATCGTCAGCTGCATGGCGGAAGGGTCGTCGCTGTCCGCGATGAATTTGCGCGTGACCTCCTCCAGCGTCTGTCCGTCCCGAATGCTGAAAAATTCGGTGACGGCGGGCTGCTGCTCCCATTCATAAAAGTAATTCAAGTCTTCAAAGACGGAAGGGCGCAGGATGAGATCTTCAGTCGTAAGGTTCGGTGCTTGCATGGATATTTCCCCCTGATATTGCTGACAATATCATAGCACAGAGCGCCGCAGCCTGCCAAACCGGCTGGGCGAAAAATGCCTTGACAATAACTGAATGTTCATTTAATATTAACGCAGGAGCATGGCAGGAAGCGTTTCCTGCTGCGATACTATGAGAACAAGAGACCCCGAAAAACAGAAGAAGATCAAGGAAGCCACCGTGCGGCTCATCCTGCGGGAGGGCATCAACGGCGCATCGGTTGCAAAGATCGCGAGGGAGGCAGAGGTGTCGCCCGCCACGATCTACGTCTACTACGACAGCAAGGAAAGCATGCTGTCCGAGATCTTTCAGGAATATTCGGATCAGTCGTACCGCTATCTGCTGCGGCGCGTTGACCCGTCCATGGACGGCGCTGCCGTCATCGAAAGCCTCGTGCGCGGCTACTACGACTACACGCTGGAACACCAGGAGGTCTACAGCTTCGTGGAACAGTGTTCCCGCTGTCCCGGCCTTGCGGAATACGTGTCCGAGCCCGACTGCTGCTGCGGCGTCTTCGATGTGCTGCATGCATATCAGAAACGCGGAGAACTCAAGGCCTACAGCGACCTGGGTCTGGCAGCCGTACTGTTTGCGCCGGTCCAGTTCCTGGCCAGAAGCAGCGACTGTGTGCAGAGCGCGCAGATGCAGCTGGACGAACTGGTCGCCATGCTGCAGGATCTGCTGCTCATCCGCTGATCTTTTGGTAGGGTCACCAGTCCTGAAACCATCCCTGCCTGCGGGCAGGGACTTTAAAACGATGAATTTAAACGAACAATCATTTAATTAAAACGGAGGAAAAGAACGTGCTCGTAATCCCTGTATACAACATCATTCTCGCACCCAATGCCCTGGTGTATTTCTCCTACGAACAGCTGCAGCGCAGCGCGGGAGGCAAGAGCATCTCGGAAGGGGATAAGGTCTACATTATTGTGGCCAAAGAAAATCAGAACTTTGCGGATCTGGACGAAGACAGCTTTTATCCCATCGGCGTGGCCGGCACCATCGCCGAATTGAACAAGCAGGGCTTTGTCTCCGTGCGCACCCACTACCGGATCAATCTGGAAAGCGTGGCATTCAACGCGGACCACACCATTCAGTTGATGGCTTCCCGCCGCCCGGAAACGAAGGATCTGGAGCGGGATGTGGAGCTGGCGAAACTGCAGAATCTGAAAGAAGAGATGCGCAAGTACGCTTCCGGCTACCGCTGGGCAGATGCTGCGGAGTACTGGCTGGATCAGATCGACTCCATCAACCTGGCTGCCTGCGCCATGTCTCCCTGGCTGAAGATCGAAAACGAGGAACGCTATGCCATCCTGGCGGAAGACAGCGCTCTGGCCCGGGCGGAGCTCATCGAAAAGGTGCTGTACGACTTCCTGGAAGTGGGACGGATCACCAACGAGGCCGTCACCAGCCAGCAGCAGGAGCATCAGCAGATCCTGCGGGAACAGGCCATCAAACGCCAGATGGAGCACCTGCAGAAGGAACTGGACGAGATGCACCCGGAAAACGTGACGGACGTGCAGAAGTTCGCCCAGAAGATTGCGGACAGCGGCATGAACGAGACCGCCCGCAAAGAGGCGGAGAAGGTGCTCAACCGCTTAAAGCAGGAGGGCAAGGAGAGCGTGGAATCCGGCATTCTGTACGATTATCTGGATTTCGTCACGGGCCTCTCCTGGAAGAAAGAGCAGCCGGAGTACATCGATCTGAAGGAAGCCCGGCGCATCCTGGACGAAGACCATTACGGGCTGAAGAAGGTGAAAGACAGAGTCATCCAGCAGATCGCCGTCATGAACCTGAAAAAGCAGCAGTCCGGCTCCATCCTGCTGTTCGTCGGCGCGCCCGGCACCGGCAAGACCAGCATCGGCAAGAGCATTGCAAGAGCGCTGGGAAGGGAATATGTGCGGGTCAGCCTCGGCGGCGTCCACGACGAATCCGATATCCGGGGTCACCGCAGGACCTATATCGGCGCCATGCCCGGCCGCATCATGGACGGTATCCAGAAGAGCGGCGTCTCCAATCCGGTGATGGTGCTGGATGAGGTGGACAAACTCTCTGCATCCTATAACGGCAGCCCGGCCTCCGCGCTGCTGGAGGTGCTGGATCCGGAGCAGAACAACACCTTTACGGACCACTACATGAACGTGCCCTACGACCTGTCCAACGTGCTCTTCATCTGCACGGCGAACACGACGGACACCATTCCCGAACCGCTGCTCAACCGCATGGAGGTCATCCAGTTTACGGGCTACACGCCCCTGGAAAAGCTGCAGATCGCCAAAGAGCACCTGGTGCCCAAGTCCATGGAAGCCATGGGGATCGAGGCGGGCAGGCTGACGATCAGCGACGAAGCGCTGGAGAGCATCATCTCCGACTACACGATGGAGGCCGGCGTCCGCGGTCTTCGCAAGAAGATCGACTCCCTGTGCCGCAGCATGGCGGTGCGGGTTGCCAGCGAGCCGGATCAGACCTTTGTTCTGGGTCCCGAAGAGGTGCGCGAAGAGTTGCAGGACCGCCCGGTGACCCACGACAAGATCCTGGAAGATGCACGTCCCGGCGTGGTGACCGGACTGGCCTGGACACCCGTAGGCGGTGAGATCCTCTACATCGAGACGCTGTTGACGAAGGGGAAGGGCGAGCTCATTCTGACGGGTCAGCTGGGCGACGTGATGCAGGAATCCGCCCGCATCGCCCTCAGCCTGGTGAAATCCATGTTCCCCGAAGAGGCGAAGAAACTGGCGGAAAGCGACCTGCACATCCACGTACCGGCCGGCGCTGTGCCCAAGGACGGACCTTCCGCAGGCGTAGCGCTCACCACGGCGCTGTCCTCGCTGCTGACGGGCAGACCTGTGGATCCCCACATCGCCATGACCGGTGAAGTGGCCCTGCGCGGCGCCGTAACGCCCATAGGCGGACTTCCGGAAAAGCTGATGGCAGCCCAGAGAGCGGGCATCACAAAAGTCTTCATTCCCGCGGAGAATCAGCAGGATCTGAAGGATGTCGCGAAAGAAGTGCTGGATAAGATCGAGATCGTTCCCGTAAAAGAGGTGGGAGAGATCCTGAAGGCGGTCGGCGTGGCCGGATAGAATTACAGGATATCCGAGATCAGCCGGCCGACGTTCTCCTTCAGCTTGATGGTCCAGGAACGCTGGGCGTAGAGCACCGGCGTCATATGGATGGAATTGTCCATGTCCCGGAGGAAGGCGTTATGCAGCCTGCGCGCCACGTCCTTGTCGTAGACCACGGCGTTGCACTCGAAATTCAGCTTAAAGCTGCGGATGTCGAAGTTGGCGGAACCGACGGAGCTCACCTCGTCATCCACGGTGATGCACTTGCTGTGCAGGAAGCCTTTGTTATAGATATAGACCTTTACGCCGCTTTCCATCAGGGAGGCGGCGTTGTTGTACGTGACCCAATAGACAAAGGGATGATCCGGCTTGTTGGGGATCATCAGCCGCACGTCGATGCCGGAGAGGGCGGCGGTCTTTAAGGCCTCGAAGATGCTCTGGTCCGGGATGAAGTAAGGAGTCTGCACGCAGACGCTCTTTTTGGCGGACGTGATCATCTTCAGATAGAGCCGCTTGATCTCTTCTTCGGGGCTGTCCGGGCCGCAGGACACGATCTGCACGCCGCTGCTGCCGGCAGGGATGAGGACCTTGTAGTCCAGATCGTCCCCGTGGAAATCCTCGCCGCTGGCGTAGCGCCAGTCCAGAAGGAAGCGGTCGTCCACGTCCTCGACACAGCCTCCCACCAGGCGCAGATGGGTATCGCGCCAGCCGTTGAACTTCGTGGAACGGCCTTCGTATTCGGAGGCGACGTTCAGCCCGCCCACGTAAGCTACTTTTTCGTCGATAATGACCAGCTTGCGGTGGTTGCGGTAGTTCGGCTTCAGCTGGATCTTGAACACGTTGGCGGGGAAGAAGAAGGCTACCTTGCCTCCGGCTGCCTTCAGCCCCTTCAGATGTTTCTCCTTGATCTGCCGCGAGCCCATGGCATCCAGAAGCAGGCGTACTTCCACGCCTTCCTCGGCTTTTTTGCGAAGCACGCGAAGGATGCGGAGACCTACGTCGTCGGGCTTCATGATGAAGTACTCCATGTTGATGAACTTCTCAGCCGCCTCCAGATCCCGGACCAGCTGGTCGAACTTCGCCCGGCCTTCCGTAAAGATGCGCACGTCGTTGTTCTGGGAGTAGAAGGCCATGGCGTGGACCTGATTCAGGTAGATCAGATCCTTCCATTTTTCGCCCTCCGGGTTCATGTGGCGGTACCGGCCGTAGGCCATGTCGTCCATCTGGATGCTCAGATCCTCTCCGGCTTTCTGCATCTCGAAACGCGACCGTTTGAACAGCTTCTGCCTCGTGATGTTCTGGGAAAGGAAGAAATAAAGAAAAATGCCCAGGCCCGGCAGCAGATTGATGACCATGAGCCACGCCAGCGTGGCGGACGGGCTCTTTCTCTCCAGGAAGATGACGGCAAAGCTCAAAAGAAGATCGATGACGAAGATCGTAGTGATGATCGCCGTAGGGGAATTTTCATAGAGAGTGATCAATCTGTACAGGGCAGTGAGCATTTTCGGAATACTTTCTTATGCTGCGGCCGCGCGGCGGCCAAAAGATCTTACAGCAGTTCGTTGAGAGCGGCCTTGAAGGCGGTCTCGTCTACAGCGCCGTCGATGCGCTTTACCATCTTACCGTTTTTGAAGAACATAAAGCAGGGGATGCCCATGACTCTGTTCTGGATGGCAAGCTTCTTGTGATCGTCTACGTTGATCTTGCAGAAGGCGATCTTATCGTATTCGGCAGCGCAGGCTTCGAAAATGGGCAGCATGGCCTTGCAGGGGCCGCACCAGTCTGCGTAATAGTCGACAACGGCAGCTTCGGCGCCGGATAAAACGGTTTCGTAGGTCTCTTCAGTCAGATATGTGATCTCGTTCATTTTTTCCTCCTCATGATTTGCAACATATTTTAGCACTTTATGATATCACGGAGGGAACGCCGTTGCAAGCGCCCGGCAGGACTGACAAAGCGGGGCAATTGATGGTATAATAAAATACTTATTCTGTGAGGTAAAGGGACGCAATGGATCGACGCAGACCCATTACAATCTTCATAACGGTACTGCTTCTGACGGCGCTTCTGTGCGCCTGTACGGATACGGCTGCGGAAGAACCTGTACAGTGTCCGCTGCCGGCGTATTATGCCGCAGTGTCGGTGACCCCCGGATCGTCCCGGCAGTTCGAAGTGAACGACGTTCCTGTGCGGGTCACGGAATTCCGCGACGAGCTGCACGGGGACGCGGTGCTGGACGCCAGTTACTACGAGCTGGACAACGGCGATACCGTTTTCGCAGGTTCTCTGCGGTCGGAGACCGGCGGCGATGCCATCCCGGTTTTCGAGACTGTCTGCCGCAGCATGGAACTGCGCTTTTTCCGCGGCGGCGAGTGGCACAGGTCTTCGCAGAGGGGCATATACCGCTCCGGATGCCTGTTCCTCGACACGGACGAAGGCAGCTATATCCTCTATCTGCCCCAGGGGTACGAACACATCGAAAACGGATGCATCCGGGTGCTCAAAGATGCAAAAGGGTGGATGGACGTCCGCAGGACAGCGGACGGCATGTGGAAGATCTCCCTGTACGCGATGCCTCCCGGAGAAAATGCCTCCTCTGATTTCTTCCTTTGCCGCACGGATGCCGCTGCGATCGACTGGGAAGACGACGAAGTGCCGGCCCTCTGGCAGATCCTGACGAACGACGGCGCGTGGCGCATGCTGTACGATGGGTACTATTACGAATCCGCCGCCAATTACGAACCCTGGGGAGATGACGTTTACGCCAACCGGCCCGCCTGCTATCTGGCCTGGGTCTATGCGCGCCATGCCGCGGAATGCCCCGTTATGGATACGTTGAACTGCTTCGTACTGGACCGTATGATCCGCTGCCAGAACGAAGAAGGATACTGGCCCAGCAATTCCCGGAGCCGCTGGCTCTACGCAAAGTACAGCGTAAACGCCGGCTATTACGATACGCGGTTCAACTCCGACCTGATGGAGACGCTGCTGACGGAATACCGCAGATCGTCCTGGCCGGAACTGGAGAACTGCATCGAGGCCTATTTCGATTTCTACCTGCAGTTCGCGGAACAGTACGGCTGGTCGCCGGAGAGCGGAGGCCTGTTCGTGCCGGATTATTACGAAACGGGCATGTGGCGTCCGCATACGTCGCTGAACCATCAGCTTGCGGAGATCTCCGTGCTGCTGAAGGGCGGTGCGCTGCTAAAGCGGAGCGATCTTACGGACCTCGGCCTGCAGATGCTTGCGGCGATCGAAGGGTCGGAAGAACACTGGATCCGCGAAGACGGCAACCTGGAATACGCGATCTATCCCGGCGGTGTCTACGGGGGCACGGATTATCCCTTCCTCACGTATAACGATCTGCACGATCTGCAGAAAACGCTGCGAAAGTGCGGACTTCTGCGCAGCAGCTGCCTGCAGCGTCTCATGGCCAGCAAGAAGGTCTGGATGGATGCACACGGCGTTACGGGGTACGTGCAGTAAAACCATGTGTCGCGAAGAGCGGAAACATGATAAAATAAATCGTTAAGGAGTTTTTCATGCAAAGATTTTTCGACAGGCGTTCTCTCATCCTCATCCTGATCCTCGCTTACCTGGGGCCGATCCGCGCCCTGATGAACAACGGCACGGCGGGACTAAGCAATTGGATCGTCAGCACGCTCATTACGATACCGGGTATCATCATCGGCCTTTCGTTCCACGAATATGCCCATGCGATGACAGCCTATAAAAGCGGGGACGTGACCCCGAAGATCATGGGACGCTGCACGATAGAGCCCCAGGCCCACGTAGACCTGATGGGCATCCTGTCCCTGGTCTTCATCGGTTTTGGCTGGGGCAAGCCCGTCGTGGTAAACCCGCAGAATTTTAAAAACAGGCATAGAGATACGCTGCTCGTGGATGCTGCGGGGGTCACCATGAATCTGATCGTGGCATTTGTGTTCGGCCTGCTCCTGAAGATCCTGGTGACGGCGGTTCCGTCCATCCTGACGACCAGCTTCGGCCATACGATCTTCATGGTGTTCTACTACGTCATCATCATCAACGTGTCGCTCATGCTGTTCAACTTCCTGCCGGTGCCGCCGCTGGACGGTTTCGGCTTTCTTACGGAGCTGTTCCACCTGCAGAACACGCAGTTCTACAGCTTCGTGTACCGCAACAGCCTCGTCATCCTGCTGGTGCTCATCCTGTTCGACTTGCCGAGCATGCTGCTGTCGCGGCCTATTTACGCCATCGTCAGTTTTATTACGAATACCGTATTTCACATATTGTAGATTAGGAGATCTGAAAACATGACCAAGAAAACTGTAAAAGATTATACCGATTTCGCCGTGGAGAAAGCCTGCGAACTGCTGGCGATCAACAGCCCCAGCGGCTATACCGACGAGGCTGCGGACTGGCTCATCAAAGAGTTCAAAGAGCTGGGCTATAAGGCGAAGAAGACCGTCAAGGGCGGCGTTACTGTCGACCTGGGCGGTAAAAACGATAAGGACGGCCTGCTGATCATGGCGCACTTCGATACGCTGGGCGGCATGGTCCGCGAGATCAAGGAGAACGGCCGCCTGAAGATCACCGCCATCGGAGGTTTCCACGCGGAGACGGCCGAGACGGAATGTTGCGTCATCAAGACGAAGTTCTCCGGCGAATATGAGGGTACTTATCAGGTGGAGAACGCTTCCGCCCACGTCAACGACGATCTGGCGGCAGCCAAGAGAAACTTCAAGACCATGGAAGTCGTCATCGATGAAGACGTGGACTGCGTGGAGGACGTGCGCGCCCTGGGCATCCAGGCCGGCGACTTCGTTTTCTTCGACCCCCGCACCAAGGTGACGAAGAGCGGCTATATCAAGAGCCGTTTCCTGGACGATAAGCTGTGCTGCGGCATCTTCCTGGCCTTCGCGAAATATCTGAAGGAGAGCGGCAAGGAGCCTGAACGGCATCTGTACATGCAGTTCACCTGCTTCGAGGAAGTGGGCCACGGTGCCGCGAGCTATTGCCCGAAGGGGGTCACCGAGATGCTGTCCGTCGACATGGGCTGCGTCGGCGAAGGCCTTACCTGCACCGAGCACATGGTCTCCATCTGCGCGAAGGACAGCTCCGGACCGTACAACTATGCGGTCGTAAAAGGGCTGGAAGAAGCGGCGATCCGCGCAAAGGCGGATTATGCGGTGGATATCTATCCCAGCTACAGTTCCGACGCATCTGTCGCGGTCTGCGCAGGCTTCGACGTCCGTCACGGGGTCATCGGCCCGGGCGTCTACGCTTCCCACGGCTATGAGAGAAGCCACAAGGACGGCGTCTGCAACACGCTGCTCCTGCTCGACGAATACATCCAGTAACACGGGAGGGATCACAACATGGAATTTCAGACTTACAACATCGTAAATGAACGGCCGAGGACCATCCGGGCCCTGGCGCGTCAGGCGCTGCAGGGGAGATGGACGGAAGCTTTCATCCTGCTGCTGGTAGTGACAGCCATCCAGCAGGTGCCCGGTTCCCTGATCGACAGCATCGCGAAGCCCGGCAGCATTCTTGGCTTTATCGCCAGCATCTACTCGCTCCTCATCGGGGGTCCGCTGGCCATGGGCGTCGCCTATTACTTCATCAAGTTGTTCCGTCAGAGAAACGGCGGCCTGGACGATCTCAAATACGGCTTCGGCTATGCCCAGAAGGCCATCGTCCTGCATCTGAACATCATCATCCGAGTGCTCCTGTGGTCGCTGCTGTTTGTCGTTCCCGGGATCATCGCCGGCATCCGCTACAGCATGGCCAATTACATCCTGGCGGATGACCCCAGCAAGAGTCCGCAGCAGTGCCTCTTCGAAAGCTCCGCGATGATGCGCGGCAACAAGATGAATTATGTCATCCTGATGATCAGCTTCATCGGCTGGCTCATCGTGGCGAGCATTCCTTCCGGCATCATCGAGTCCATCCTGGTAAGACCGGCCCAGGCGTTCCTGAACTCCACGGATGCGACCCAGTACTACGCGGCGCTGTCCCAGGCAGCCAACCATCCGCTTGTTCTGATCGCGTCCATTCCGACGCTCATCGTAAACGCCTATATGAATACGGCGACGGCCTGCTTCTACGATCTGGCCAACGGCAATCTGTCCGTGGGCGGCTACGACTATGCCGCGGCGCAGGGCAGCGTGGAAGATCCGTTTACGGGGAAAGACGTAACGTTTACGGACGTTCCCACGGAAGTGACCCACGAGGATCTGCCGGAGACGTTCGAAGATCCGGAGCTGAAGGCTGCGGAAGACAAATATACCGGCGACGATAATATCTACGGCGAATAATGAAGAAACAGACCTTTCTTTACGAGTATGTGGAGCTGCTGCGGGGTGAAGGCCTACTGGACGCGGAGCCGTCCAAGGACCTTCAGTTTGCCCCGGTACAGCAGCTGACCTTCGATTCCCGGGAGGCTGCGCCCGGCACGCTTTTCGTGTGCAAGGGCGAAGCGTTTAAGCCCGAGTATCTGGAGAAAGCCTTCGAGGCAGGGGCGTTCTGCTACGTGTCGGAGGTGCGCTACGCAGGGGAGCATCCGGCGATCCTCGTGAGCGACATCCGGCGCGCCATGGCTTTGATGGCGGAACTGTTCTACGGGACGGAGGAACGCAGTTTTAAGTTGATCGGTCTTACCGGCACCAAGGGTAAATCCACGACGCTGTACTTTATCAAAAACGTTCTGGATACCTGGTACGGAAAGGATGGCAAACGGGTCGGCTTTCTGTCCACCATCGATTCCTACGACGGTGTGAATGAATTCGAGTCGCACTTGACGACGCCGGAGGCGTTTACGCTGCACGAGCACTTCTGGCATGCGGAGGAAGCGGGCCTGCCTGCGTTCGTCATGGAAGTTTCGTCCCAGGGGCTGAAATACGACCGCACCTACGGCGTGGCATTCGACGCCGGCGCCTTCCTGAATTACGGGATCGATCACGTGGGCAAGGGGGAGCACACGGACGAAGAGGACTACATCTCTTCGAAGCTGCGCTTTTTCGGCCAGTGCAAAAACGTGTTCCTCAACCTGGATACAGACCGCTTGGACCGCATCTACGGCGCCGCAAAGGACGAGGGCTGCTTCATCCATACCTATTCCGCCAAGGGGAATCCCGACGCGGATTTCCGGGCAGAGGACGTGCGGCGGGAGAACGGCTACACGCTCTTTACGCTCAAGAACAGGGAAGGCGAGACGGTCTACGATTTTGCGCTCAGCATCCCCGGCTCCTTCAATGTGGAGAACGCCATGGCTGCCATCTTATTGTGCCGCTGGCTGGGCGTGCCCCACGATGCGATCGCGGAAGGGCTGAAGGACGCCCGGGCCAAGGGCCGCATGGAAGTGTTCGAGAATAAGGAAAGAGAAGTCGTCGTCATCTCCGACTACGCTCACAACATCCTGAGCTTTGAGAAACTGTACGAAGCCGTGAAGGAGGATTACCCGGGCTGGCGCATCGAAGGCCTGTTCGGATGCCCCGGCGGCAAAGGGCTTTCCCGTAGAGAAGAACTGCCGAGGGCAGTCAGCAAATATGCAGACTTTGTGTGGGTCACCGAGGAAGACCCCGGCTTGGATGACGTATCGGCCATCTGCCGCACGCTTTCGGAAAATCTGGCAAAGCACGGGTGCCCCTGCCGCATCGTGGAGGACCGCACCGAAGCCATCGAAACGGCGATCCGGGAGGCAGCGCCGAAGACCGTCATCGTCATGACCGGCAAAGGCCAGGAAGAATATATGCACCGTGGGAACGCGTATGAACCCATAACATCCGATTCCGCCCTGGCGGAAAAGTTCCTGACAGAGTAAGGAGGAGGAAAGATGAGCAGATTCAGCGTAATTGCGGGCCGGGGCGGCGAGAGCCGTCTGGTGGGCCGCTACGAGACCTTTGAGGACTGCTGCGCCGCAGCGGAAAGCATGCTGCGGCAGGGAAGCGGCTTGGGTTTTCACTTCAAGTGCAATATCCTGTGCGACGACAAGGAGTTCTTCTGGGTGAATTCCGACGCCATCGGCACCGGAGAACTGGTGGATCTTCTGGACGAGTGGGAACAGCTTGGTGATGAGCCGGGCTACGCTGGAGCGGACCGGGACGGCAAGCGCGCCTGGGTGCGCGAGGCGCTCAAGTCTGGACGGCTGGTGGCTACCGGCGAAGCCGTGGCGCTCATCCCGGAAGAATAAAAAGAAAGACACTGGGGGGACAGGTACATCGTGCACAGCACAGCGGATCTGTCCCCCTGTATTTTTCAGTTATTGTTACGCAGTCTTGATTGAGAGAGAAAGTTTATGGCTCAGAAAAAAGAAGTGATCGATCTTTATACGGCAGACCGCATCCCGACGGGTCAGACCATCCTGCGCGGCGACAAACCGCCGGCAGGTATGTATCGCCTGGTCGTGCATGTCTGCATCTTTAACAGCAAGGGCGAGATGCTCATCCAAAAGCGCAAAGACGATATCGTGCGCTGGCCGGGCTACTGGGATGTAAGCGTCGGCGGCCATGCGTCTTCCGGCGATACGAGCAGGGCGGCTGCCCATCGCGAAACAAAAGAAGAACTCGGTCTTTCGATCGAGTTCGATGTGATACAGCCTGCCCTGACGGTCCATTTTCCGGAAGGGTTCGACGATTTTTATGTGCTGCCGATGGATGTGGATGCCGAAGGGCTGACCCTGCAGCAGGAAGAAGTCGCTGCGGTCCGGTGGGCAAGTCAGACGGAGATCGAGGCCATGATAGACGCCGGAAGCTTTATCCCTTATCAGAAGGGCCTGATCGATTATCTGTTTTTCTCCCGCAGCGGAAAAAGCACGTGGAATATCGGATGATCACATCTCGATCTTTTCGAATCTTCCCAGGTTATAAGAGATCTCCTCGGGCGTGAGCTCGGGGAAACGTTCCAGATCGTAGGTGTGGCTTGCCGCACCCAGTTTTTCGGCACGCATCTCCGTAAAGGCCTGCAGCATGGGGAGAGGCTCTCCGTCCACCAACACGCCTTCTTCATCGTGCAGCCAGTTTCTGAGTTTGTATAGTTCTTCCGCGAAGTCCTCTCTGGCCTGCGCTTCGTCCAGATCTTCCGCCAGCAGCATCAGGCGCTGCTGCATGGCGTCAAGCGCCTCGGTGAGCCCGTCTGCCGGCACGCCGTCCGGCACCGCGTTCATCAGCTCGCCCACGTAGTTTTCGGCGAATTCGCCTGCGTTTTCCGCCCGGATCTCCGAGAGGGCGTGGCGGAACAGGTCCCGGGAGATCTCTTCCTCTGTCTCCAGCAGGTCCGCCATTTGTTCGAAATATTCCAGATCCGCCGGGGTGTCGATCTCCAGCAGATCGTACAGTTCTTCTTTCGTCATGTCCTTTTTCTCCTGAAAGTCCTCAAACTGTTTAAAATTATACCATTGTGCGCTCTTTTATGGTATACTTATTTGGTTAATTTTGCCCGTGGAGGTCGGATACAATGGCAAGAGACAGAAAAAATACGCCCATAGAATACACCTGGAACGTGGAAGCGATGTACGAAATGGCTTCCGGCTGCGAAAAGGATCTGCAGAACTGCCTGCAGCTGGCGGAGAAGTTCAAGGAATACAAAGGCAGCCTGGACAACGGTCCCAAGACGCTGCTGGCGGCGCTCCGGGACAGAGATATCGTCATCCGCAAGCTGCGCAAAGCGTCGGAATATGCGTTCCTGCGCAAGTGCGAGGACAACAGAGTGCCGGAATTCCAGGCGCTGGCGGATAAGGCGGCCATGATCGGTGCCCGCGTGAGCGAGATCACCAGTTTCTTTACGCCGGAACTGGCGGCTATCCCTGAGGATAAGCTCCGCAGCTGGATCGAAGCGGAGCCCGGCCTTGCCGTTTATGCGCATTTTCTGGACGAGATCCAGCGCAACCGTCCTCACATCCTCTCCAAAGAGGAAGAAAAGCTGCTGGCGCAGCTGTCGGAGATCTCCGGCGTCATGGGCGATACCTTCGACATGCTGTCCGACGCCGACTTTAAATTCGGTACCATCTTAAACGAGAAGGGCGAAGAGACGGAAGTGACCCACGGCAGCTACATCGGGCTGGTGTCCTGCAAGGACCGCAGCGTTCGCAAGGAAGCCTACGAGCACATGTACGCCCAGTACGAAGCGTACCGCAACACCGTGGCGAGCCTCTACACCTACAGCGTAAAGCAGGACGTCGCCATGGCCCGCATCCGGAATTTCGGTTCCGCGCTGGAGGCATCTGTTTTCGATGACAACGTCTCCGCGGACGTTTACAATAACCTGATCGACGTGGTCAACGCCCATCTGCCCGCCATGCACCGCTACGTAGCGCTGCGCAAGAAGCTGCTGGGCCTGGACGATCTGGCCATGTACGATATCTACGTGCCCGTGCTGGATGAACCGGAGACGGACATCCCCTACGAGGAAGCGCAGAAGATCATCGACGAAGTGCTGGTGCCTCTCGGAGAAGAATACCGCGGCATCGTAAAGCAGGCCTTTGCCAGCCGCTGGGCCGACGTCTACGAGAACGAAGGGAAGACGAGCGGCGCCTTTTCCGCAGGCTGCTACGACAGCATTCCCTATATCCTGCTGAACTATAACAACAAGCTGGACGACGTCTTTACGGTCATCCACGAGATGGGCCACTCCATGCAGACCTGGTATTCCAACCATAACCAGGAGCCGGTGAACGCGGATTATCCGATCTTTACGGCGGAAGTTGCCAGCACGGTGAACGAATCGCTGCTGTACCGCCATCTGATCGATCACGCGGACAGCGATCTGCGCAAGGCATATCTCATCAACCAGTATCTGGACGGCTTTAAGGGCACGCTGTTCCGCCAGACCCAGTTCGCAGAGTTCGAACGGGACGTCCACGCCATGGTGGAATCCGGCGACATGCCGACCTGCGAATCCCTGTGCAAACTGTACGGCGACCTGAACGCGAAGTATTACGGACCCGACGTGAACTACGACGAGCATATCGCCATCGAGTGGGCCCGCATTCCGCATTTTTACGGCGCATTTTACGTGTATAAATACGCGACCGGCTATTCCGCAGCTACCGCGATCTCCAAGAAGATCCTGGAGGAAGGGCAGCCGGCAGCGGAAAACTATATCAAATTCCTGAGATCCGGCGGCTGCGACTATCCTCTCGAACTGCTCAAGCTCGCCGGCGTGGACATGAGCACCCCCGCTCCCATCGAAGCTGCGATGCAGACCTTTGAAGAACTGCTGGACGAGTTGGAAAGACTGATCGGTTAACATGAAGACTGTTTACGTATACCACTATGCCGGTTCGAAAGAGTCCGGTGCCGTGGCGGAACAACTGAAGGAAAAACTCAGGAACGCAGGGTTTACCGTCGCAGAGGAATTCGGCCCTTCGGTGGAATTTGCCTGTGTCGTCGGCGGAGACGGCACGTTTATGCACGGCCTGCGCGAATGCGGCTTTCCCGATATCCCTTTTGTGGGGGTCAACACCGGGCACCTGGGGTTCTTCCAGGAATTCCAGCCCGACAGCTTGGATCAGCTCGTGGATCTCATCCGCACCGGCGATTACCGCGTGCAGCGCCACAGTCTGCTGCAGGCAACAGTGCGTACGGAGGAGGGAAAGACCTACGACTTTAAGGGACTGACGGACGTCATCTTCCGGGGCAGCATCTCGAAGGTGACCCATCTGAATCTCGCCATCGGCGACAACTTTATCGAGAAGTTCTCCGGCGACGGCATCCTGATCGCATCTTCCGCCGGCAGCACCGCCTATAACTATTCCCTGGGCGGCAGTCTGGTCGATCCCCGGGTGGATCTGCTGCAGATCACGCCCATGGCGCCCATGAACACGACGGTCTACCGCAGCTTTACCAGCAGCCTGCTGGTGCCTCCGGGGCTGGATATCCATATCTTCCCGGACCGCAACTATAAGGACAGCGGCTACCTGATCGTAGACGGCGAGGAGTACTTCTTCGAACACGTGGAAGATATCTCCGTAGATCTCTCCAAAGACGAGATCCAGTTGGTGCGCCTGTCGGACTACGACTTCTGGGGCAAGGTCATGTCCAAGTTCCTCTAGGCCATGGCGAACGACATCACCTACCGGTTAACGGAGGCCGACGAAGGCCTCTACGTAAAGGAAGTGCTGCAGCGCCGCTTTTCGCTCTCCTCGCGTCTGATGCGCAAGATCAAGATCTCAGGGCAGATCGCCCTGGATGGCCAAAAGTCGCGGCTCCGGGACAAGGGACGTCCCGGGCAGATGCTTACGGTATCGTTCCCGAAGGAAAGCAGTTACTTTGACCCCGAGAACATCCCACTGGACGTGGTCTACGAGGACGACGACCTGCTCGTCGTAAACAAGCAGCCGTTCCTCGTGGTGCATCCCACGAAGAATTACCAGAACGGTACGCTGGCCAACGCGCTGGCCTACCGTCTGCAGGAGCGGGGCGAATCCTGGAAGATCCGCTTCATCAACCGGCTGGACCGCGATACATCCGGTCTGGTGCTGGTGGCCAAGAACGGGCACGCCCAGGACGCGGTGAGCGCCCAGATGGAGCAGGGGACCACGGAAAAGAAATACCTGGCGCTGGTGCACGGCCTGTTCGAAGAAACAGAAGGCCGCATCGATGCGCCGATCGATAAGGATCCGGACCATAAGGCACGCCGCATGGTGCGCGAAGACGGCTACCCGTCGGTGACCCTCTACAAGGTCCTGGACAGCTGGAGCGTGCCGGATCTCGGTCCGGACTTTGCGCCTTGGCAGGGCGCAAAGCGCATCGACGGCTACAGTCTGGTGGAACTTACACTGCTCACCGGCCGCACCCATCAGATCCGGGTGCACCTCACGCATCTCGGTCACCCCATCGCGGGAGACGAACTCTATGGACAGCTGTTCGGCTACGAAGCCGGAACGGATGTCTTGAACCGCCAGGCGCTGCACGCCTACAGCCTGCGGCTGAAACAGCCTCTGACGGGCGAATCCATACACTTGCAAACACCGATGCCGGACGACATAAAGGCCTGCATCGAAAGGATAGAAACTCTTGGAACGGAAAACAGAACTCTCAACGGTTAAGATCGCCCTCATCTACGTGGGAAGCATGATAGGTGCGGGCTTTGCATCAGGAAAAGAAGCGTGGCAGTTTTTCGGCGTGTTCGGCAAACTCGGATTTGCCGGCGTGCTTGTCTCGACGCTCTTATATACGGGGCTCGGATACATCACGACGTCCATCGCCCATAAAAAACGGACCGCGGATCTTTCGGAGCTGGTAAGCCCCATCCGCAGCAAAGGGATCAACACCTTTATCGGCACGATGATGTGCGTCTTCCTGCTGGTGGCGTATATTGCCCTCACAGCGGCGGGCGGCGCGCTCCTGGAAAGCAAGGTGGGTCTGCCGTCACAGCTTGGCAGTTTGGTCTTCTGCACCGCCTGCATCCTGACGGCGCTGGGCGGCTTTCAGAGCGTAGCCTCCAAGCTGGGCCGGATCTCTCCGGTGCTGCTGTGCGTCACGCTGGTGCTCGGGGTATACCTGATCGGCACACACTGGTCCGCGATCGCAGCCATCGAGCCGCACCAGGCCAGCAAAGTTGCCAGCCATTGGCTTCCGACGGCGGTCGCTTACGTGGGATATAACGGAACGGCGGCTCTGCCGGTGCTCGGACAATGCGCGATGCATTCGGATTCCCAGAAGAGGACGGTCAACGGTGCGACGCTGGGCGGGGTCATCCTGGGGCTGTGCTGCCTCATCCTGTTCCTGGCGACATCCACGGATCCTGCGCTGAGTGCGAACAGCAGCTTTCCCATGATGGATCTGTGCGCCCGCGTGTTCCCGGCTCTGGGCATCGTCTATGCCATCATGCTGCTGCTGGCGATCTTTATGGCCCAGACCTCCGTATTCTACGGGTTTACGACGAAACTGAGGGAGAGAAAGCATAAAAACCTCATCATCTGGGCGGTCGGCCTTGCCGGCTACGGGCTGTCCCTGTACGGATTCTCCAACATGGTGGCCAATGTCTATCCAATCGTTGGCTACATGAGCCTCGCGTTCTTCGGCCTGGAGATCGTCAACTATATCAAGGCAAGAAAATTATAATTTTTTAACATACAGAGAGGATAACCATGGAAAACAATCTCGCGAAAAATTACAAGCCAAAGGATTTCGAAGACCGTATCTACGCGATGTGGGAAGAAAGCGGCGCCTTTGTTCCGGATGAAAACGCGCCTAAGGATCCTTACACCGTCATGATGCCGCCGCCCAACATCACGGGACAGCTGCACATGGGTCACGCCCTGGACCAGTCCCTGCAGGACGTCCTCATCCGCTATAAGAGGATGCAGGGCCACAAGACGCTGTGGCTGCCGGGTACGGACCACGCCTCCATCGCCACGGAAGTCAAAGTCGTGGACAAACTGAGAGAAGAAGAGGGCAAGACCAAGGAAGAGATCGGCCGCGAGGCCTTCCTGGAGAGAGCCTGGGCATGGAAGAAGCAGTACGGAGGCCGCATCAACGAGCAGATCCGCCGGCTGGGTTCTTCCTGCGACTGGAACCGGGAACGGTTTACCATGGACGAAGGCTGCAACAAGGCCGTAAAGGAACACTTCATCAACCTGTACAACAAGGGGCTCATCTATAAGGGTGCGCGCCTCATCAACTGGTGCCCGGTCTGCGGATCCGCCCTGTCCGACATCGAGGTCGAACACGTGGACCGCAACGGCAGCTACTGGTACTTCCGCTATCCCGGTGCGGACGGAGGCGAAGGCATCGTCGTCGCGACGTCCCGTCCCGAGACCATGTTCGCGGATACCGCGGTGGCGGTTCATCCCTCCGATGAGCGCTACAAGGATATGGTGGGCAAAAAGGTCATCCTGCCTCTCGTGGGCAGAGAGATCCCCGTCATCGCGGACGAATATCCCGATCCGGAAAAAGGTACCGGCGCCGTTAAGATCACGCCGTCCGCGGACCCCAACGACTTCGAAGTCGGTCTGCGCCACGGTCTGGAAATGATCGAATGCATCGACGAAAAAGCGAAGATGACCGCTGCCGCCGGTAAATACGAGGGCATGGACCGCTACGAGTGCCGCAAGGCCTGGGTCGCCGACCTGGAGGCTGCAGGCTACCTCGTCAAGGTGGAAAAGATGGTGATCCCCGCAGGGGAATGCTACCGCTGCCACACCGTGGTTGAACCCCGCATCTCCGAACAGTGGTTCGTCAAGATGAAGCCGCTGGCGGAGCCTGCCATCGAAGCGGTCCGTTCCGGCAAGACCAAGTTCGTGCCCGAGCGTTTCGACAAGACCTATTATCACTGGATGGAGGACATCAAGGACTGGTGCATCTCCCGTCAGCTCTGGTGGGGTCACCGGATCCCGGCTTATTACTGCGAGGAATGCGGCGAGATGGTCGTGGCTAAGGAAGAACCCTCCGTCTGCCCGAAGTGCGGCGGCACGCATTTCCATCAGGATGAAGACGTGCTGGATACCTGGTTCTCCTCCGCGCTGTGGCCGTTCTCCACGCTGGGCTGGCCCGAAAATACGGAAGATCTGAAAAAGTTCTATCCCACCAGCACCCTGGTGACCGGTTACGACATCATCTTCTTCTGGGTCGCGAGAATGATCTTCTCCGGCGTGGAAGTCATGAAGGAAACGCCCTTCGAATACGTGCTCATCCACGGTCTGGTGCGCGACGCCCAGGGCCGCAAGATGTCCAAGTCTTTGGGCAACGGCATCGATCCGCTGGAAGTCATCGACACCTACGGCGCTGATGCGCTGCGCTTTATGCTGCTGTCCGGCATTTCCCCGGGAAGCGACATCCGCTACCAGGTGGAGAAGGTGGAAGGCGCCAGAAACTTCGCAAATAAGCTCTGGAATGCCAGCCGCTTCGCCATCATGAACATCAAGGACGAAGAAGGGAACTTCCTGCCCATCGCTTCCGAAGCAGAAGCCAAGCTGCAGGCGGAAGACCGGTGGATCCTGCAGACCATCAACGATGCGCTGCCCGAGATCAACCAGAACATGGAGCGCTTCGAGTTCGCGCTGGCTGCCCAGAAGATCTACGAGCTCATCTGGGGCGAGTTCTGCGACTGGTATATCGAACTCATCAAGCCCAGACTGTACGGCGCAGACGAAGCGGACAAGGCCAGCGCCCGGTACTGCCTCGTCAAGTGCCTCAAGAGCCTGCTCAAGCTGCTGCACCCGTTCATGCCGTTCATTACGGAAGAGATCTGGAGCTTCCTGCCCAAGGATGCAGATGCAAAGCAGTTCCTGATGCTGGAAGGCTGGCCCGAATACGATGCTTCCATGAACTACGAGGAAGACAAGGCTGTCCTGAACCTGTCCATGGATATCATCCGCGCCATCCGCGGCATCCGCCATGAAGCGGAAGCGCTGCCCTCCAGAAAGCTGCATGCGGTCATCCTGGCGGAAGCCGATCAGGAGAAGCTGGCCAAGGCCGGCGAACGCTACATCAAGACTCTGGGCAACCTGGAAGGTCTGGACTTCGTCGCTTCCAAGGAAGAACTGCCCGAAGAGACCATGTCCGCGGCGCTGCCCGGTCTGGAAGTCTATGTGCCGCTGGACGATCTGATGGATTATGAAGCGGAGTATGCACGTCTGACGAAGGAGAAGGAGAGACTGACGAAGGAAGTTGCGCGGGTCACCAACCAGCTGGCCAACGAAAAGTTCGTCTCCAGAGCGCCTGCTCACGTCATCCAGGCGGAGCGCGACAAGCTGGCAGGCTACCAGGATATGCTGGAAAAGACGCTGGCGAGAATTCCCGTCGTGGAGAAGAAACTGAACAAATAGCGATAACGAGGACCGTCTTCGGGCGGTCCTTTTTTGCAGGAAGAGGAAAACAGCAATGATCGCAGATCTGAAAAAATACGATCAGAAGTACGTTCTGATCAAGGATATCTATGGGGAGACTCATATCGGTCTTGCGCGCTATGAAAACGCCGACTTTTTGGAGTGCGAATGGGGCGGCGAAGGAGATGGTCTGTTTATCGAGGACTTCCTGATCTACAACGACCAGATCGCTTCCATCGAAGAGACGGTCGTGCACGGCACGGCGGAGTTATGGACGGAGCAGCTCATCCTGCGCAAAGCCCGTCCGGAGGATGCAGAGGAACTGCATCACTATCTGGGACGGGATCCGGAATTCTCGCGCTATTCCGGATGGAACCCGTACGCGACCCTGGAAATGGCACAGGAGACGGTGCGCAGGTTTATCGAAGGCTATGGGGAAGAACATTTCTATTCCTGGATCATGGATGTCGATGATGTCGTGGTGGGAACGGTCGGCGCCTACAACTATGCGGACGGCCGGATCGAGGTGGGTGTAAGCGTCGTAAAGGGCTGGCAGGGCCGTGGTTTTGCGACCGAGGCGCTGCGTAAGGTGCTGGTCTACCTGACGGAAAACGAAGGCATCCCCTGTGTAACGGCCTGGTGCGCGGCAGACAATACAGGATCGCGCCGTGCGATGGAAAAGGCCGGCATGCAGCTCGTCCGGACGGAAAAGGGCGGTCTCTCCGCCGGCAGGAATGTGTACGACAAACTGATCTACGAATACCGGCTGGGTTGACCCAGCCACGGGACGCAGGAGGACACGCTCCTGCGTCTCTTTTATTTTGACCCGCTCTATGCTATAATATAGTG
>Ga0310695_10004606_pt1 | contig 25145 bp, 29 predicted proteins | sample RumenRJG_04DNA_FD_203882 | JGI IMG/M metagenome (GOLD analysis project Ga0310695, IMG submission 203882) | Bovine rumen microbial communities from Lethbridge, Alberta, Canada - RJG_04 (v2) (version 2) | ecosystem: Host-associated > Mammals > Digestive system > Stomach > Rumen | place: Canada...
ATTACTACAATAACAAAAGAATTCAGGCAAAAACAAAATGGATGCCACCTGTACAATACAGGATAGCATCCATGTGTTCCGCCTAGTTCATAAATATGTGTCCAGGATTCTGGGTACATATCATTTATTATTACTAGTTTGGGCTTTTTGTGATGATTTTGTAATAGTTTGGTAGAGCTGAAATCTAATGCGTAATGTGATAAAATATATAGTAGTAAGGTTACGAAAAAGGAAAACATAAATCAAAGAATCTTTTTGGAAGGGGAAACAAGGAGGTTTAGACTATGGGAAAACAATTGATTATTGCAATAGGCAGAGAGTTTGGAAGTGGTGGCCATGAGATTGGCAAAATCTTGGCGGACAAGTTTGGTATTAGCTTTTATGACAGGAACATCCTTGATAACATGTTCGAAGGTATGGAGAAGACCCAAGAAGTCTTGAAGCAGTACGAAGAAAAGACAGTTAATCCTTTTTTAAGTAGACGAGTTAGGGGACATACAAATTCCCTTGAGGAAAATTTAGCCGAAATGCAGTTTGATTTTATAAAGGAAAAAGCAGATTCAGGCGAGTCGTTTGTAATAATTGGACGTTGTGCGGAATCGGTTTTGGCGAATTATGAAAACACCATTAAAGTTTTTATCAGAGGCAATCAAAAAAATAAAATAGAAAGAGTTATGAAAATTTATAGTTTAGACGAAAAAGAAGCAAGTAATAAAATAAAGAGGCATGATCAGAGTCGAGCCAAATATCATAACAAATATTCGATAGAAAAATGGGGCAGTTCAAAAGGTTACGATATATGTATGAATTCAAGTTGTCTAGGTGTTGAGAAAACTGCTGAAGTCATTGCAGAATATGTAAAAAAGAGGAAAGAAATTATAGGAAACAGCTAATTTCTGTAATTAAAGAGGGGAAAAATATGCTAACAATTGAACAGGTTATGGCACTAATTATTTTTGTGGCAATGTTTGTTTTTATTATATGGGACAAAATAGAAAGACAATATGTAACTCTAGGAGCGGCATTGCTTACGATAATTATTACGTTTGGACTTTGTATGAGGAGTCCGGCAGCTATTATGAGGTCCTTAAATATACAGCATTTTAATGAGATGAGTTTTTGGATTTCGAAAGAAGGCACGGAAACAAAAACATCAGGAATCAATTGGGAAACCATTATTTTTATTGCGGGAATGATGATTATGGTGGAGAAAATGGGAAAAGCTGGATTTTTCAAGTGGCTATGTATGAAAATCGCAAAAATAGTAAATTATAAGCCAATTCCTTTGTTGATTTCATTTATGGTAATGTCATTTTGTTTGGCGATGTTTATAGATAGTATTACGGTTATCCTGTTTTTGGCAGCTGTAACGGTGGAACTTGCCCAATTATTGAAATTAGATCCAATTCCTATGATTTTGTCGGAAATATTTTGCGCAAATCTAGGAGGATCCGCAACAATGTGTGGGGATCCACCGAATATAATTATAGGAACTTCATTGCATTATTCATTCAGGGATTTTATTCAAAATACTGGAATAATTGCGATGGTAAGCTTAGTTGTAATAATAATTTATTTTTTGGCAGTTTATCATAAAGAACTCGTACACGAAAAAGTTACGCAAGAAGACATAAATGCTATGCCAGAGCCTCGTGAAGTGATTCACTCAAAAAAAGAATTTTTGATAAGCTGTATAATTTTTTTTCTAGCCGTTGTATTGTTGGTTACACATGAAAGAACAGGACTTACAGTAGGATTTATCGGAATAATTATAGCTGGGTTGACACTTGTTACCGCAGGAAAAGACGCAATAGAAATTCTTAGGGAAGTTGATTACAAAACGCTTTTGTTTTTTGTAGGTTTGTTCGTTGTGGTAAGCGGACTTGAAGAAACTGGAACCTTAAAACTTCTTGCAAAACACATTGAAGAGGTGAGTGGAGGAAATATTATAATTATGGTTGCGATAATTATTTGGGTTTCAGGAATTGCTAGTGCGGTAGTTGATAATATTCCATTTGCAGCAACGATGATTCCAGTTATACGTTCATTGGCTGCGACTGCAGGCGTAGATTTATCTATTTTAGCATGGGCGCTTGCATTAGGAACAGATGTTGGTGGTTCAGCAACACCAATTGGGGCATCGGCAAATGTTGTCGGAACTTCTGTAGCTATAAAAAATGGATACTTAATCACATGGGGGAAATACTGCAAAACCTCTATTCCTGCCACAATTATAGTAATGACAATATCAATGGGAATAATTATTGCCAGATATTGTTTGTAGAAAAAGTAAAAAGTAATAAAGAAAATGTAAATAAAAAAAAGAAAAAATCTTGCAAGAAACCTCAAATTAGTGTACAATATATAACGTTAATTTGGGGTTCTTTTATTCCCAATCATTTCTATAAAGGTATTAAATCATATCTTTTTTAAAATTCAAAGATCAATTTTTATAAAAATTCGTTCTTTCCAATATTTATAATTATTTTTTCATTAATAAGGATAAGTTAACACTAGATACTTAGTGTTAAAAAATTTAATATGGAGGTTTTTTTATGCCAATAGGAGTAATTACTAATACTTTATCAATTATTTTAGGTGGATTTGTTGGTGCAATTGCAGGTAACAAGTTTTCATCTGATTTTAAAGAAAAATTAAATATGGTTTTCGGATGCTGTGCTATGGGTATGGGAATTAGTTCGATAGTTCTTATGAAAAATATGCCAGCTGTAATTTTTTCATTAATAGTAGGAACAGCGATTGGAATATGCGTGCATTTGGGTGAAAACATTAATAAAGGTGCGCATGGAATGCAAAAGTGCATTGCAAAAATTATAAAAATGGATTCAGCAGCTGATGAGAATTATATTTCGACACTTGTTACATGTATAGTGCTATTTTGTGCAAGCGGAACAGGAATTTATGGTTCAATTGTTTCAGGAATGACAGGTGATCATAGCATCCTTATTGCAAAATCAATTCTTGATTTCTTTACTGCACTAATTTTTGCATGTATTCTAGGATATGTTGTTTGTACAGTGGCGGTTCCACAGTTTGCGATATTTATGTGTTTGTTCGTGCTTGCGGGTATAATATATCCAATGACAAACGGAATTATGATAGCTGATTTTAAGGCGTGTGGAGGCTTTTTATTGTTGGCAACTGGATTTAGAATGATAAAATTAAAGCTTTTCCCATTTCCAGTAGCGGATATGATACCAGCAATGATTTTAGTTATGCCAATTAGTGCTATTTGGGCAAATTATATTTTACCATTCGTTTCGTAGAAATATATTTTACTAATAAACTATGAACATAATTATAAAACTTAAAGAATTCTTTACTTTTTACAGAGGGGGTTCTTTAGGTTTTATTGTTATATTGTTTTTATGAAAAACATCAAACGAGATCAGTACATGCAATACATAGAAGTTATTGACAAGCGATTACAAGGGTTAAAAATGTGATAAAGTTAGTGTATAATAATTATAGATATTTCGACCTTAGTTTGAAATGAGTGAAATAAGTGGGGAGAATAACTATTTATGGAGCGTAGTGATATGATTAATGTTGCAGTTTGTGACGATGAAAAGCTTTTTCTGAAAATGATGAAAAATCCATGGGGCAGATATTAGAAGAAAAAGTAAAAAAGTTATTACCGGATGCGGTTGTAGAAAAATATTTATCAGGTGATGATTTGATATCAAGTGGATTCAAACCAGATATTCTTTTCATGGATATTCAGATGCCGGGAAAGGACGGAATGGAAACTGCAAGAATTGTTCGCCAGAATAATAAGGACATGATTCTGATTTTTGTTACAGCGGTGGAGGAGTATGTCTTTCAGGCATTTGATGTTGGAGCATTTCATTATCTGGTTAAGCCTTTTTCAGATGATAAATTTGAAGAAGTTGTGAAAAGAGCAATTAAAACGATTGGAGAAAATTCTTCAAACGAAGATGACGATAAATATATGATGATACAGTCGGAAGGAAGTCATATAAAAGTATTTTTGCGTGATATTGTGTACGCTGAGGTATTCAATAGAAAAGTTATTATTCACACACGAAATGCTGATATTGAATATTATGGAAAATTACAGGATTTAAGTGATATGGCAGGAGCGGATTTCTTTCGGACACATAGAGCATATCTTGTTCATTTTAAATATGTTGTAAAATATGATGCAAATTGTGTAACTTTAGAAAACGGAACTGCAATGATAGCCAAACAGAATTATCCTGAGTTTGTAAAGCAATACTTAAAATATAATCAGAGGAAAGGAAGTAGGATAGGATGAGTTTGGTAGAAAAATGCTGGATGATTACATCGAATGTTTCTGTTATTGCAGTTCTGATTATTACAGGAATATGTTTTGGTATTTTCGTTCGTCCGTATATGAAAAAGAAAAAAGAAGCCATTGCAGTAAGTACTGTTTACATTACGGTAATGCTTGTTTTATACATTGTTCCACCACAGATAGACAATTTTTCTGCATATCTGATGGGTATTATGGCAGCATTTATTGTGATGTATGCAGAAGATAGAAGGAACATATACCAGAAAATATTTCTTGCTGTAATCTTCTTTTCCCTTCGCTGGCTGGCGGTTGCAATGGCAGCCAGACTGGATGACCTTATTATGAAGGCTTTGGTCTTTCAATATACGATTGCAAGCAGGAAATGGTTTCAATACGGACTATATGTAGGAACAAGAATTTTAAATCTAATTTTCTGCTTTGTTTTTATAGCAGGTGGGGTATGGCTGATTAATAAAGCATTTGTGTATAAAAAAGACGAAATGAGTATCAAAGAGATGGTTATGTTAATGATTCCTTCTCTTGTAGGGGTTACCGGGTATGGAATTTTACAATACTATTTGAACATATATGAAAAGGATACAGGGAAGAATTTGATTGATACCTATGGATTTTATGGTGCTTTGAGCTTTTTGCATTATCTTATCTCTATCATTGCAATTCTTGTTATGATTGTGATGTTTCAAAATTGGAAGGTGGCACAGGAGGAACAGTTTGAACAGGAGCTTGTGTTAAATCAGGTCAGTGATATGGAAAAACATATAGGGGAAGTAGAAAAGTTGTATCAGAATATCCGCTCCTTGCGTCATGATATGGGAAATCATATACAGATACTGGAACATCTTGTGGCACATAATAATATGGATGATGCTGCAGAATATATGGAGCATTTGCAAAAGGAGTGGAATGATGTATCTTCAGAAATAAAGACAGGAAGTCCGGTAATTGATGTGATTTTAATAGAAAAAATGAGAGAAGCAGAAGAAAAACGGATTCGGTTTACATCCGATTTTTATTATCCGGAGAATACGAAGTTGAATGCGTTTGACATGAGTGTGATCATGAATAATGCACTAAATAACTGCATGGAAAATGTAAGTGGAGATGATCCGTATATCAGCATTTCTTCTTTTCGGGCAAACAGTATTTTTATGATAACCATAAAGAACAGCTATCAGGGGGAGTTAAACTATAGTGACAGCGATCTGCCAGAAACAACAAAGTCAGGTAAAGGGCATGGTATCGGTCTGAATAATATTCGCCGGGTTGCCAAAATGTATATGGGAGATATATCTTTGGAGCAGGTGGATAAGGAAGTAATTTTAAGTATTATGTTACAGGTGGAATAGAGACAAGAAGCATTAAGTATCTTGAATTTTGAAACTAAGATATTTAGTGCTTTTTTTGTGCGAATATAGATGAAAATATGATGCTTCACAACAAAAAAAGGTCGGTTCACAACATCTTACTTTTTTCAAATGTGAAGATGCCGAAAGAATAAATAAGAAGTCGTGTAATGCAAATTTATAAGAAACGGATTTCAAATTCTTTATCAAGGAGGACAAAACAATGAAAGTAAATGGTATTAGCGGAGCAAATAATGGTATGCAGGCAGGAAGTTCAGGAGGAATTACCCAGCTGGATTCTGTCAGCAAAAATATTCAGAATCAGATAGCAAATGCACAGAAAAAGTTGCAGGAATTATCTTCTAATGAGGAACTTTCTATTGAAGATAAGATGAAGAAAAGACAGGAAATACAGCAGGAAATCAATAATCTGAATCAGCAGTTACGACAGCATCAGATGGAGCAGAGAAAAGAGCAGCAGACTAAAAAAACATCTATGGATGATATGCTTGGAGACAGCAGAAAGACTGCTCCGAAATCAGGAAATCAGAGTGCAGGTCTGTCACAGGCAAGTATGCAGGCGATGATTTCCGCAGATTCCTCTATGAAACAGGCAAAGGTACAGGGTAGTGTGGCAACAGAGATGGAGGGCAGAGCAGGTGTGCTGGAGTCTGAGATAAAGATGGATAAGGGCAGAGGTGCAAGTACAGAGGAGAAAGAGGAAGAACTAGCTGATTTACAAGCAAAGGCTCAGGCGGCAACAGCGGCACAGGTATCTACACTTGCAGATGCAAATAAGAAGATGGAAGAAGCTGCAAAGGCAGATCAGAAGGTTTCAAAGACTGAGGATAAAGATAAGTCTATAAAGAAGAATGCAGATGACAAGATTGATGAAGATAAAAAATCAGAAGCAACCGGAGAAAATCAGGATATTACAGTTGATATGAATAGTTCAGTTTCAGAGGAAACGGTGGATGCAATACCAGATGGTGTAAACATTAGTACTTCAGAATCTGTTGGACATAATGTTGATGTGAAACTGTAGGTTGGTTAATGAAATAAATCTTGCATGGATGACAGGTATGACGGATAAAAGCAGTAATATGCTTGCAAAAATTGGTATTACCATAGGAAAAGGCAATAAGTTGGAATTAGATGAAGATTCTTTAAAGAAATCAGATATTAGTTCACTGAAATCTGTTTTTACGGACTACAATTCCTATGCAAGCAAAATATCGCAGAAGGCAACAAGTATAGGAAATGCTGCGAATAGGGCAACTGCAACTTATACAAATAATGGTACATATTCTAAGGTAGATTATTCTTTTACATCAAGTAAGATTGAAAGGAGCTGATAGATATGAAGATTCACCAAATGTCTTATTATCAGGGGACATGTTTGTTGAATACAACACAAGAAAACACGACATCAAAAAACATGGTGGAGATGCAAAAGCATTTTGGCAATGATTTAGGAGTTGATATTGAAATATCGGAGAGCGGAATAAATCTATTACGAGAAAAGTTAGGAGAGTTTGAACGTGGATCTGATTATACCAATGCCAGAGAAGTGAAAATACAAAATACAAATGAGATTGCTTGGGAACATTATACAGAAATGCGTGACCTTAGCAGTTTGAAACTAAAAGATGGAAATTATAATCTTGAAGATGTGATGAAATCTATGATGGATACATACGAAACTCTTTATAATAAAATTGTAAAGGCGCATGAAAACGGAGATCGTCAAGTTTCATATGAACTTACAGGAAAAAGGTTACTGACACTTGAGGAGGATTTAGCTGGGCTGGATGAGGCATTTAATATGCGATTGGCAAATTTAGAAGGGTATATTACATGTCGGCAGACCAATAAGGCGTTTGAACATCCAGACAGCTCAGGGTATTTCCGTAGAAATAATATGAAAACTAAAGCAATGGAACCAGATGATTACAATTATTTAGATAAGGAATACCGGAATACTGCTGTATCAATGATGAAACAGGCTCGCAATGATTTTTGGAAACTGTTTAATAATCAGAATTACAAAAAGGGCGTAGCAATCGGAGTAATTTCAGATATCCTGAATAAGAATGAAGATTTCATGGAAAAAACTCAGAAATTATTTTTAAATAAGTAATCGCATTTTTTGAGAAGAGATCAACTAATTACAAATGAATAAGCAAGCATTTATGTTTTTTAGAGTTTTGAAAACGCCTAACAATTATAAAAAATAAAAGGTGGAATTTATTGTGGAAAAAAATTAAGAGGGCTTAAGAAAGGTTTTAGTATTCTTTTTGCATTTGCGACATTATGTACAGGTTTATGGTTTAGTGGGCAGACCGTATATGCTTCTACAACATATACTGACACAGAGTCGAACGATTCTCATGAAGAAGCGTAGCTTGTTTCACGAAATGCACAGACCGCTTTGCAGGCTGTTTCCGGCTCGACATCTGTGTATCGTTATGTAACGGGAACCTTGTCATATGATGATGAAGATTGGTATAAGGTTTATTTTATTCAGATGATGAAAACTATCTGAATTTAAATGTTGGTTCGGGAACATTATTTGTGGACTTTTTATTATTCATCAAATTTTGAAGTACCTATGGACGTTTTTCAGTTTCGATGGTATAAAGCACATTATTTAGAACAGTACACAAAGATAGTTGAAGAGTTCATAAGCATAAGTTAATGGTATAAATTTAGATGTGATGGGTCAGATGGTTATTGAACGAGGCTTGAGATTCCATCAGATGAAGTGATTTATTTTGAGGAGGAAAAAATATTAGAGAATTAAAAGGAAAAAGAGAGTAGTTTTATGTTGACTTTTGTTAAAAAAGGTGCTATTGTGATTATTGGTTAGCATAGGCTAACTAATAATCATGTGGATTCTTTCTAAAAATGATATTGATGAGACTGTTTTATTAGAAGAATCTGATTTCCTTCCAGGAGGAGCATTCATGATTGGACAAGAAATTTTACTGCTTTTATGGCAGTAAAATTTCATAGAGGAGCAAAGAGTTAAAATGAGCAGAACGAGAATTGAAAATGTGATTGGAAGAGGAATATTGGAAATTGTCATTGGGAGGATTTATCCTACTACATCCATGAATATCAGTTCATAATAAAAATTCTTGATTTTTGTCTTAACGACTGGTTCATAATAAAAATTCCATGTTGTGATATAAGTTAATACCAACATAATGTTTAATTTTTTTTGGAATATTGGTTAGAGATATCTAATTTATGTTTGCAACACAAAAGAAAAGATTGCGTCTAATGTGTCAGATTAATGTAGCTAATGTTTCTTAAAAGTTCTGTTATTAGCTCGTCGATAAATATTATTTTACATAAGGAGTGTTGTAAATGAAACAAAAATCTACATTGGGACGCATTTTTGAATTTGCTTCTGAGTGTAAAGGAAAAATTGGAGTAAGCGTCATCTTGGGAATTATCGGAGTAGTGTGCGGTATGTTCCCATATTATAGCGTCATAAAAATAGTGTCAGCGCTATATGACAAGGTGGCTAATACAGAGTTGATAATGAAATATATTTTATTCGCTTTTGTGGGCGAAGTATTAAAATGTTTTCTGTCAACAAAATCTATGATGTTGGCGCATGAATCAGCATACACCATACTTGAAACTATCAGAAAACGTCTTTCTGAAAAAATGATGAGAGTACCGCTTGGCGCTGTTTCAGATACGCCTTCTGGAAAAATTAAATCAATGATAGTTGATACTGTTGAAAAACTTGAAAAGCCGTTGGCACATATGCTTCCTGAAATTACAGCAAACTTGGTTACACCGTTGCTTATTATTATTTACATATTTTGCCTTGACTGGAGAATGGCACTTGCTGCCCTTATTTCTTTTGTGGTTGGAATGGTAGCAATGATGGGACAGATGAAAGATTATGAAACACATTCTTCAACATACATGAATGCGTGTGCAGATATGGATAGCACTTTGGTTGAGTATGTAAATGGTATTCAGGTAATAAAAGCGTTTCATCAGTCAGCACGTTCATTTGAAAAGTTTGGAAATGTTGTAAATCATTACCATGATTCTACCCTTTCATGGTGGAAAAGCACACAGTTTTTCGCAGCTCTCGGTGGAACGATAATTCCGTCAACGCTGATAGGAACGCTTCCTATAGGAGCATATCTTTATATGACAGGAAGTCTTCCTTTTGGTCAGTTCGTAGGCTGTATTGTTCTTGCGTTGGGAATTGCCGGACCTATAATGCATGCCACCTCGTATGTGGATCAGTTTGCAGTGGTTGATGCAAGTGTTAAGCAGATAGCAGAGTTTTTGGAGCAGGAAGAACTTGTTAGAACAGAGGATCGCGTTGCACTGGCCGGAAAAGGTTTTGAGATGTGTGGTGTAAGTTTTAAGTACGGGGAAAAAGAAGTACTTCATAAGATTGATTTTAAACCTGCTGAAACAGGAATGACTGCTATAGTCGGACCTTCTGGTGGAGGAAAGAGCACCATTGCAAAACTTCTTGCGGGGTTCTATGATCCGACGGAAGGAGAGATATTCTATAAGGGAAAAAATCTAAAAAAAATTCCATTTTCACAGCTTATGGAGGAAATAAGTTTTGTGTCACAGGACAATTATCTTTTTGATATGAGCATAATGGAAAATATCCGTGTCGGAAGGAAAGAAGCTTCTGATGATGAAGTTATTCAAGTAGCCAAAGAAGCTGGTTGTCATGAATTTATTATGAAGCTTGAGAATGGATATAATACAAAAGTTGGAGATGTCGGAAAGCTTCTTTCTGGAGGCGAAAGACAGCGTATAACCATCGCAAGAGCCATGATGAAACGTGCAAGGGTCATTATTCTTGATGAAGCAACTGCCTATGTAGATCCTGAAAATGAGCAGGTTATACAACAGGCTATAGGAAAGCTTGTGAAGAATAAAATGCTTATTGTTATTGCCCACAGACTTTCAACGATTGTCAATGCGGAAAAAATTGTTGTAGTAAAGGATGGCAATATAGAAGCTGAGGGAACTCAGAAGGAACTACTTGAAAATTGTCCACTTTACAGAAATATGTGGGAACAACATATTGCCGGACGTGATTCGGTTGAAGAAAAGGAGGCTTAGGTTGTGATAGATACGCTAAAAAGAATAATGGAGTTGCTTGGTGAAAAGAGAGGAAAAATAAAAAAGGCAGTGGTATTTCATCTTATACATTCAATATTTGCCTCTTTTGATTTATTTGCAGTTCTCTACATAATGATACATATTGACAACCTCGTTGGAAAGGATATATGGATAGGATTCGGAATTCTTGTTACTGGAGTTGTTGGAAAATTTGTATGCAAGTGGTGCACAACTTCAATTGTATCTAATACTGCTTATGATGTATTTCAGAAAAAGAGACTTGCGATAGGTGAAAGTATAAAAAAAGCGCCTATGGGGTATTTCAATGCATATAATCTAGGTAGCATACAGACGGCGGTTACTACAGGTATAAATGAGCTTGAAGCAAATGCAGTTGCAGTGCTTGAAACGATGATAGGTAGCACAATATACGCAGTTGTTTCGACAATAGTTCTTATGATATTTAATTGGAAAATTGGCCTTATTACTTTGCTAGGAATAATCGTGAATTTTCTTGTTTTAACATGGATACAGAAATGCTCTGATCAGTTTGCAGTAAAACAGATAAATTCAAAAGAGCTTATGACTTCCAGAGTAATGGAATTTGTAAGAGGAATTATGACAATGAGAATTTTTGCAAGAGGTGATAATGATCTTGAGCGTATAAATGATGCTTATAAAGAAAAGAAAGAAGCTGACCTGCTTGTGGAAAATACGGTAACATGGCCTGTAAATATATACACTTTTATATATAAGGTTGTAAGTTGCATAATAATGTTATCCGCTTCTTTGCAATATCTTGACGGAAATATAAGCTTTGCATTGTGTGTGATGTTCCTGTTCTCTGCATTTCTTATTTATGCACAGATGAGTTCAATGGGGGCTAATTTAGCATTGTTAAAGGTGGTAAGGGTTGCACTTAATCACTTTGAAAGTGTTTATAATATGCCTGTCATGGAGGGAAAAAAAGAATTGTCTGTTAAAGATGGATTTGATATTCAGGTGGAAAACGTTTCGTTTGGTTACACAAAGAATAAGCGTGTAATAAATAATGTTTCAATGTCAATTCCTTTCGGTTCATCAGTTGCTATAGTTGGACCTTCAGGCGGCGGAAAGACCACAATCTGCAATCTTATAGGTAGATTCTTTGATGTTGATGAGGGAAAAGTGCTTATCGGCGGAAAAGATGTTAAGGAATTTCAGCCAGATTCAATTATGGAACATATGAGTTTTGTTTTTCAGAATATATATCTTTTTAATGACACTATTGAAAATAATGTTAAATTCGGAAAATCAAATGCATCACATGAAGAAGTAGTAGAGGCTTGCAAAAAAGCTCGTTGTCATGATTTTATAATGAGTCTGCCAGAAGGTTACAACACAGTCATAGGAGAAGGCGGGGCAACGCTTTCAGGAGGTGAAAAACAGAGAATATCCATTGCAAGGGCAATTATTAAAGATGCTCAGATTATTATACTGGATGAAGCAACTTCAAGTGTTGACCCTGAAAATGAACATCTTCTTGTTGAGGCTATTGAAGAACTTGGAAAGCAGAAAACGGTTATTTCTATTGCACACAGGCTTTCGACTGTACGCAAGGCAGATTGTATTTATGTTATTTCAGATGGTTCGGTAGTTCAGAAAGGAAAACATTCTGAGCTTATGAAAGAGGATGGAATTTACAGAAAGTTTATTGAAACAAGAACAAAATCCCTTGGATGGGGAATAAATACATAAAAAAGAAATTAAAAAGATGTACCTTGGTAGTGGCTTATATGTAGTGTTGTTGTCAGTAATTATAGGCGTTCCGCTTAATAGTATTCTTGCAGGAAGGATATTCCCAATGTTCGTATCAGATTCAAATGCTGGAATACCATGTCATATTGCAGTGTATCTTTATTTTCTCTGCATTGTTGTAATTACAGTATCATATCTTATCAGCAATGCGGTTCTTATGAAAAAGCTTAATAAAATGTCTTATTCAGAAATACTTAGAGATAGGGATTAAGGAGGAGAATATGAAATTAAGTCATATGTTCAAAATATTATAAATAAAAAAAGGAAGGTATATTAGTATGAATAGTAATAAATTGAGTATTAAGGATATGATAAATGTTGGTATATTTGCAACGATTTTTGCTGTAATAAAAATTATTAGTGGATTTGCAGGAGTTGTTCCAATTATTTGCGTTATTCTTCCAGCAATTACGGCATTGATAAGTGCGCCAGTATATGCACTTTTTTACTCAAAGGTAAAAAAATTTGGCATGATAACGGCACTTACATCAGTTCTTGGTTTGCTTTATTTTATAGTCGGTTATGGTTGGCAGACCTTTGTAGGAAGTGTTATAATTGGAATCCTTGCAGACTGGATAACAAAACTTGGTGAATACAGAAGTAAAAGATGTTATGTTTTGGGTTACTGTATTTTCTCTCTTTGGACTATTACAACATATATAAGCATATGGATGTCAGGAGATGCTTATTTTAAGGAACTTAGTAAGAGTATGGGCCAGGATTTTGCAGACGAATTTCAAAAACTTCTTCCAGTGTGGTCCGTATTTCCTCTTATATTACTTACTTTCTTTGCAGCGTGGATAGGTACCATCATAGGTAGAAAAATGATGAAAAAGCATTTTGAAAGAATAGGTGTATAAAATGGGACAGGTTCAAAAAAAGGAATTAATTAAGATTGACCCTCGTACAAAGCTGTTGTTTATACTTTCTGCTGGAGGAATTATAATAGGAACAATACCCATTTGGGCGGAGTTGGTCATATTTTTGGCAGCACTGTTTCTTTGTTTGGATGAAAAAATGTATTTTACGGCATTTAAGTTTACAGTTGGATTTTTTGTGCTTCTAGTTATAGAAAGTATAATTAAAGCTTCCGGAAACGTTAATATGGTAACAACAGTACTTTTGCTTTGCAGCAGTGTATTTAGAAAATTTATTCCTGCATTTATGTCTGGAGAAGTATTTGTAGCAACGACTACAATAAGCGAAATTATGGCAGCGGCAGAAAAAATGAAAATACCATATAAATGGGTGATACCTCTTGCAGTAATAGTACGTTTTTTTCCAACGTTGAAAGAAGAATGGGAAAACATAAAAATGGCAATGAAAATGCGCGATATAGGCATAAGTCTTGAATATATACTAGTTCCGCTACTCAGTTCTTCAGTAAGAATAGGAGAAGAGCTGAGTGCAGCTTCTCTTACGAGAGGCCTTGGAGCAGTAAGAAAACGAACAAATATATGTGCAATAAGTTTGAAAGTACAGGATTATATTCTTATGACTGCACTGGTTGCTTTCGGAGTTTTTACATACGGAAATTTTTTATAGGAGAGATTAAATGATTACATTTGAAAATGTTTCTTTTGAATATGCTGGAGAGCGGAGAAAAAGCGGAGTGAAAAATCTTAATTTTCGAATAAATAAGGGAGAAATAGTACTCATATGTGGAGGGTCAGGAAGCGGAAAATCCACCGTTACTCGACTTATAAACGGTCTTTGTCCTTATTTTTATGAAGGAAAGCTTGAAGGTGAAATAAAAATAGATGGTGAATCGATAATAAATAAAGAATTTTATGATATAAGCGGGAAAAGCGGAAATGTTTTTCAAAATCCGCGTACCCAGTTTTTTAACATTGACACAAATGGAGAAATCGTATTTGGTTGTGAAAATAGAGGTATGCCAATAGAGACTATAAAGAGTAATATGAAAAAAACTGTTTCAAAATTTCATATAAAAGACCTCCTTAATAAAAGTATTTTTCAGCTTTCCGGTGGCGAGCAGCAGAAAATTGCATGTTCTGGAGTGTATTGTACAAATCCCGATCTTTTTTTGTTTGACGAGCCAACTTCAAATCTTGATGAAAAGTCTATTTTAGAGCTTCATGATATTTTAAGAGAACTGAAAAATTCCGGAAAAACTATAGTGATAGCTGAACATAGACTGTATTTTCTCATGGATATGGTTGATAGGATATTTTTCATGGAAAAAGGAGAGATTAAAAATATTTTTACAAGGGAGGAATTCCTTTTATTGTCTGAAGAAAAGCTTCATTCAATGGGACTTCGATCAACAAAGTTTCTTCCGCTTGTCGGAATAACAAAGCCAAGAATTTCAGAAAATACTGCTGGAGGAATTAAAGTAAGGTACATGGAGCTGAAAGAGAGAAACCGGTTCAAATATTCTGGAATATCAATACCTAAAGGCGAGATAGTTGGAATTATTGGAAAAAATGGAACTGGAAAAACTACTTTTATAACGGCTTTGGCAGGGCTACGGAAAAAAATATCTTCAGATGTTCTTATTGACGGTATACAAATGAATAATAAGCGGCGAAGAAAAGAAAGTTTTATGGTAATGCAAGATGTAAACCACCAACTCTTTACAGAGAGTATCGAGGAAGAAATCTTTCTTGGCAGCAAAGGTTATTCAAAAGAAGAAGTTTATGAATTATTAAAGGTTTTAGAACTTGATGATTTGTGTAAAGAGCACCCAATGTCTGTTTCAGGTGGACAGAAGCAACGTATTGCTATCGCAGCGGCAATAAGCAGTGGCAGAAAAATAATAATACTTGACGAACCTACCAGTGGTCTAGATTACAGGCAGATGATAAATGTATCGGAAGTCTTGAAAAAGGTCAAAAGTAAAGTTGATTATATTATTGTTGTGACTCACGATGTTGAATTTATAGAAAACTGCTGTACATGCGTTCTTGATATGGATAAGAGAAAACAGGAGGATTAATTATGAAATTGATAGTTTTTCCACATGCAGGTGGTTTTTCGGGATATTATAATTTTATGAAGAACAATAAATTTGACAGCATTGATGAAGTCTATATATTTGAATATCCCGGACGTGGGTTAAAATCGGATATGCCGTTTGTGAAAAGCATACAGCAGGTGGCAAAGTTGGCAGCACTTGAAGTTGGAAATATTATAGGAGAAGATAACTATATACTTTTTGGTCATAGTATGGGGGCTTTTGTAATGTATGAAACTATGTTGATACTTCAAAAAAAGCTTGGTAAAAAAGCTTTTTGTGTGATTTCATCAGGTCAAAAGGCACCATTTGGATATGACGGTGTTGGTTTTGATGCTTCATCAAATAATGCTGTAATTCAGTACATTAAAGATATGGGAGGCACAAATGACATCCTTATTCAGAATGAAGAGGCAAGAAACTTTTTTATTCCAATAATTCAGAATGATTTGATTGTTGCTTCGACATATAATGCTACAGATATAGATGAAAGTGAAAAATGTGAAAATATAGCGGTTGTATATGGAGAAGATGATACAGGTATTACAGATGAAAACACTAAGGAATGGTGCAGAGTGGGTGAGCATTATCTAGGAAGAAAAATTTTTAGAGGAGGTCACTTCTATATGAACGAATGTAGTAAGGAACTTACTTCCTACATAGAAGAAGTTGTGAAAAATGTTCTCTGTTTAAATGTATAGTAAAAACGGATGTGACTGTCAGGTTCAACATTGTTGGTTGGTAGAAAATAATCGAAGTATAATGAAGGGGGACATAGACATGATGAAATATACTAGCAAGTATTATAATTTGTTGTCGTTTTTGTTGCGCAAACATTTAAAGGAACAATTTGGTAGAAAAGTTACAAAGAAAGCTTTAAAAAGTGCTAGACATATATATAAAGAGATGCTTCGAAAATGTGATGATATAGGGCATGACAATCCTATGGCAAACAACATATATATGTGTTTCGTATTCCTTTCAATATGGAAGGCTGCAGATGGTGCCATAGATTATGAAGGATATAGAAAAGTAATTAAAAACTTCATGTCCAAGCCACCAGTTAGTATATTCATGAGAGCGGGAGATTTAAATAACCCGAAAACTCTTGAAAAGAGAAAGGTTAATTTTCATAAAATGCAGGAATGGGCAGACGCTCATCCAGAATATAAGGATAAAACTTGGGATTTTAATTTTGATGAGTCAAAACATAAAGATGGTAGTTATTATCATTTTACACGCTGTCCTTTAAATGATTTTGCCAGAGAAAATGGATACCTTGAGATTCTTCCTGTTTGTTGTGAAATGGATCATTATATGATAGAGGCCCAACATGGGGTGCTTCATAGAGACTATACTTTAGCTACAGGCGGGGCCATGTGTGATTATTGGATTGTACCGGATAAGATTGAGAATCCAAGATGATAGTAAGTAGGACGGGGAATGATTAACAACTAAATCATTAAGACTTGACTTTTTAACATAGTTTAGGGTATTGTATAATATGTATTATATATTAAAGAAAGTGAGGTGCTTCATTATGGAAAATATTAGAGTAAATAAAAAATCTGAATATCTTATGGGGACCTCGGTTATATCATATTAGTTTCAATAATCATATTGAGCCGTGGTTTAAGAACCATGGCTTTTTTTATTTCTCATAGATATTCATACAAGACATTTTATCAATGCAATGAGTATTTTTGGAGGAAAAATAATGATTGAACTTAGAAAAATTACAGAAGAAAATTTTATTGATGCATTTAATCTATCACTTGCACCTGAGCAAGAGAAATATGTTTCACACCCAATACGTAGTCTTGCGCAAGCATATGTTTATAGAGACCAGTGTCAGCCATTTGGAATTTATAATGATGGAAGAATGATTGGTTATGTAATGGTAATCTATGATTATGATGTTCCGGAGTATGATATTTGGCATATGATGATTGATATAGATGAACAAGGTCATGGATACGGAAGCGAGGCATTAGATCAAGTTGTTAAGTACATTGCTACAAAGCCATTTGGTGATTCAAACAGAGTTGCTTTGACTTGCAATAAAGATAACCTTATTGCAATTAAGCTGTATGAAGACATAGGATTTGTGGCTACGGGATATGAAGATGAAGAAGAAATTGAATTAGCAATGATGATTACTAATGGAGAAAACAAATAGACTTAAATAGGATTGCAAAGATGGGCTATAGAACAAGCAATGGCTCGTTAAATTGCGGATTTGTCTTGTCTTTTTTGTGCCCGGAGGTATAATATAAGCATATATGCGAACGCTATAATGAACATATGAAAGGATAGTGGGGAACATGACAGGCGAATTTGGTAAATTCATCGAAACAAAGAGAAAAGCATTGAATAAAACCTTGCGTGGATTTAAAAGATAATTCTGTTTCACCGGATTTACCGGAGTATATCATGGGTACGGAAAAAGCGCGTGTAGCGCTACGCATGGCTCGTGATAATGGAGCTACTGATGCGACTTGGCAAAAGGTGATTGATATGCTGGAGCAGGAAAATGGAGAATAATACATGCGTTATTATGATTATTCCGTAAACCAACTTGAAGAAAAAGCAATAGAATTGCTGATAGAATTTGACAAAACAGATTTATGAAGAACGCTATAGAAGTGCCGGTTTTACAAGGACTTTGGATATGGGTTCTATTGTACAAAATTTGAAAAACAGGCAAAGCGTTGGGCCCTAACAAGAAAAGGGGATTCGGTTGTTAATCGATATGGCTATACTGAGACCGATAATCTGAATGTAAAAGAGTTTCCGGAAATGACGGATGAATGGCTCGATTTTGTAGCAGAATGCAGAAGGGGAACACTTCATGATTATGATATTGTGGAAGGCCCTATGGCAGATGATCAGATTTGGAATTATGTAGAAGAATTTATTGAAGGCAGAATTTCCCGTGAAGCCTTTTGGGAAATTGTAAAATTCAATCATCCGACACATCAGATTGTATTTTGTACAGAGGATGCTTTGAAGACTCTTAAATTTGAAGGGAGTGATACGTTATGAAGAATAAATATTTCCCGGAAGAGGACATAGAGAAGAACGATCTCTATTTTGTTTGCTATATGATTGAGCGCGTGGCTCGTCATATTCATCAAAGAAATCGATACGTTGTAAATGCGATTGGCAAAGCTGGACTATACCATTTGCTCAGTGTTGCAAATGTTTTGCATGCGGAAAACCCGTTAAAGGTGGAAGATGATTTGATTAAAGAATACGATCTTAAATCCAGTGATTTTGATATTACTAATGTTGATAAGGATTTAGCGGAAAAAATACCCACGGCTCTTGAGATGGGAAAAGTGTATCAAAGGCTAATTGTAGACACGATGAATTCAAAGGAAGACTATGTGGATGGAATTCTTAGGGTATATAACAACGAGTTGTGTGACGTAATTGATAATTACAACTGCAGTGCATTTTACGAACCGTCATATGTTATTGCCAGAGCATATCAGGCAGGTGGGTTCTAAAGGATTGTCGGGAATCACAAGTGGAATTTGAGGTTTTTATACGGTTTGTAGCATTTTATGGTCGAAGTGGTGAGCTTTAGGTGGTCAGGGTGGCAGACCACTTGTTGGCAGGTGTTATATAGGCTAGTTCACATGGCTGACTGAGTTCGCAGTGCGGTTGCGCGTACATGATTTATTATCGTGGAAAGATTGTTGGTGGGAATATGATGATCGTTTTCTTCTGAAGGATCTTTTGGAAGCAATGTATGATGAACTTCCGGAACCGAAGAAAAAGAAATAACTTTTTATATAACTGAGTAAGATAAATCGGGATTTGTATGGATGATTGAATAATTATCTAGTTTAAGGTATTATACAATATGTATTATATCTTAAAGAAAGTGAGGTGCTTCATTATGGAAAATATTAGAGTAAATAAAAAATCTGAATATCTTATGGGGACCTCGGTTATATTAGTTTTAATAATCATATTGAGCCGTGGTTTAAGAACCATGGCTTTTTTATTTCTCATAGATATTCATACAAGACATTTTATCAATGTAATGAGTATTTTTGGAGGAAAAATAATGAAGAGTTAAACTTTTGGTATAGTAATGCTTCGAAGCATATCTGAAAGGACAAAGCTGCAGCAGAACAGTGGGCTACAGCTATAGAGACGGCGATTTATTCAGGTCGCTGTCTCTTAGTTTACAAGGCAGAGAGGAATGAATTTTCAAGAATGAAAAAGAAGAAAATTGTCATAAGTATATTGTTCTCAATATACGCGGTATTAGGATGTAGTTATATTTATTTTTCGGACGGAAAATTAAACAAAATACTATCAACAAAATTTGGATTTGCTCAATTGTACTCCTTTTCTACATTGATAGGATTTATTGTAATTGTTTTTTCGATATTGATGATATTAATCTCAATATTTAGAAATAGCTTTAAATTAAAAATTGATGTAGTAAATTTAATTTTAATGTTTACTGTAGTTCTTTCTTTATCTTTTGTTTTTTTGGGAATGGACAATAAAAAAATCGAAGAAAAACATATAGACAAGAGAACAATAAAATTGGTTGAATGGAATGTAGCGGATAATATAAATGAGAAAAATATTCAAGATATTTTTGGTAAATTTGATGCTGATATAGCAGTATTTCCAGAACTTGAGGGATATGAAAAAGGAGATAAATCTAATAGAAGATTAGTAGATTTATTTGAAAAAGCTAATGTTGATTTTAAAAAGTATGGGGCATATATATCAGAGCCAACAGAGGGAAGTATTGCTCCTGTTACCGTTGTGATAAAGAAAACTTTTGGAAATTATAACATATATAAGGAAACTCCTATGACAAGATTTGGAACGGTGCATTTATCATCAACATCAAAAAATAATCCACCTATCATAGGATTGCACACTGCACCACCACTTCCAGGATTAATGAGTATGTGGAAAAGAGATTTGGATTTGATTGCAGATATTTCAAAAAATAATCCAGATTCAATTATAATAGGCGATTTTAATGCGACGATGAAGCATGGTAGTCTTAATGAAATTAAAAGACATATAGATGCTTTGGAATATGCTCCAAAATTCAATTCAGGAACATGGAACATCAATGTTCCCTCAATTTTCCGGACAAGAATAGACCACATTTTAATACCGACTAACAAATATAAAGTGAAAAGATTAGAGATTAAAAACTATCCAAACTCAGATCATTTATGTGTGTTTACAGAAATACAAGAGCAAGGAAACTAAAACTATAATTACATTATAGAGATGGCGATTTGAGGTCAGAGTGGTGAGCTTCTGGTGGTCAGGGCGACGGACCACTTGTGAACAGGTGTTATATAGGCTAGTCCACATGGCTGACGGGGTCCGCAGAATGGTTGCGTGTATCCTCAAGAAATGACTTAAAATCAATGACTATCAGGGCTCGGTATTGTATAATCATTGGTAGAGGTGATTGTTATGGCTTCAAGCAAGGAATATTTGGATTTTATATTGGAAAAGCTTTCTGAATTGGATGATATATCGTATAGAGCAATGATGGGCGAGTACATCATTTATTATCGTGGCAAGATTGTTGGTGGAATATATGATGATCGCTTTCTTGTGAAGAATGTGAAAGCTACATCAGAATTGATGCCGGATGCATCATTGGAACTTCCATATGAGGGCGCAAAGGAAATGCTTTTGGTTGATGATATCGATAATAAGGTTTTTTTGAAGGATCTTTTAGAAGCAATGTATGATGAACTGCCGGAACCGAAGAAAAAGAAATAAATATGTTAAAAGCAGAGCATTCAAATATTGGAATCAAAAAACTGGAGAGCATGCTTCGTTCGCCAAGATGTCCTTTTGTTTTATGTGTCGGAAAAAGAAGCTTGTAAAGCGGTCAGCAGAAAATTTTCCGGTACAAAAGGTGAAGGTGCAGCACTTGTTTCTCAATTAGATGCAAGTGGTGTAAAATATAACAAAAAGGACGTTGGTGCAAATCCTAATCAATTTGAAAAGGAGAAATCAAATGAAAAATTAAAATTATCCCTTGAATATCATTGTTATCCAATTTGGAGTTATGATGAAGATGGTTCTTTAATCGACAACGATTTGCCGGAAGAACTTAGAAACGATGAGGAACTTGATAATCTGTTGCTTGATATCCAGAAAAAAATCGATGGATTATATACAGATACACAAAGCGAATTTACTTCCAATGGCTTCTCTTCAGATGACGAGAAAAAGGCGTTTCAGTCTAAAATAGATAAGGCATTAAATCTATTAATGGAACGTTATGGAAGTGAGTATGAAATCGAATCAAAGTATCTTGAAAACTCTTGATAAAATAAGTATTCTTATGAAATTCTCAATTTATTTATAACAGCGAAAGCAAGGTAAAGATATAAAAGATAAAGAACTGGGAAAGGGAATAAGCCAGTGCTCCGATTTGCTGTATTTGGCACTCCCACAACATATTCCTATATGTTTTTATATAACTCACTATATTTTGAAAAAATTTCTGAAAAAGAAGTCGGAATTGGGATTCTTCGTTAAAGAGTCAAAGGGACAGCCACCTACTATATATTATAATGACCTTTATGGTTCAAAAGGCGCTATTCGACTGACTATATTTCATGAGCTTAAACATTATGTCTACAATGATAAAAACGATGACGATGATGATCTGGCAGATTATTTTGCACGTCATTTCATGGGAGCGACCCCATATCTCATACAAAAGGGACTTGATTCACCAAATGAAATTGTTTCTTTTTGCGGGATGAGCATGGTGGCGTTAAACAACAAAAGATACACTTTGTGAAAGGAAGGTAATGATATGAAAGTAATCGATATGAGATTCGATTCCGCTATAGTACAAAGCTGGGTTGGCAAAAAATTTATCAAGTATAAATGTGATGCTTTTAACTTTACAAATAGTGTGACGCAGATAGTAGGATTATATATTGGAGACGAAACATATTCGTTGACTAATATTCAGGATGCGGTTGATTATTTTGGATTCATTGAGGATATGAGTGTATCCAAGATAACAAAAGTTGAAGACTCTGAAATCAAGTCAGCATTTAAGGGTGTTGAGATGATATCTACTCCTGTAGGTGAAGAAATCACATCGGTAAAGGTTGTCAATGAACAACAGACTATGGCAATTAATGGTGAACCTGCATATGAAGTCTGGCTCACTAAGGCTATTATTTTTGAAGTGGGTGAACGTGAGATTTCGTTTGAAAAGGACACGGTTCCATTTTCTGAGGAAATTACTATCCAGAGAGGATACGATTTGATTGATAAAATCTCTGATAATGATGATTTTTTGGAAGAATGGGATGAAGAGTATTCGCCGGCGTATAAGAGAGAAGTTATTGTTGTAAAATGATGAAAGATGGGAATGTAGTGAATAGAACTACATTCCTATTTTTTCATTAATCATTTAAAATCATATATTATTGTCAGGTTTATGGTACCTACGTGTTCGTGGGGATTATCTCTTTAAAACCATAGACGATTTTAAAAAGCGATATATTTTTCTACTAAGTTGCTTCTTTATCTTTTACTAAAAATATGTTACTATTAATTCATTGTATATTTAGGACGGATTTTTATTATGAGTATAAAATGTTTTGAACTTCGTAGTTCACTTAAACAAAAACTAAAAGGAAGGCACTTGCGATTTGATAGTGCGGAACTGGATGAAATACTAAAAACACATAATTATTTTAATTATTTCAATGGTCTGGAAACAATTTTTTTGAAATCTAATAATCCAAAGGATTATGATAATATACGTCTAAAAGATTTTGACAATTTATACGTATTTGATAAAGAGATATCGCATATTCTTGTGAATTGTTTAGATGAGGTTGAAGAAAAACTCAAGGCCTCTATTTCATATAATTTTTGTAAACAACATTGTACTGCGTTGAATGATACAATGCAGTACACAAATAAGAATAATTATATGAATCCACGTGATAATAACGTGAGTTCTCTAACGTATTGTAGATATTCAGCGAATTATCCGTTTGCATCAGCTCAAAATAGAAAAATATATGATGAGTTTCAAAACTATTGTTTGTTTAAACCGTATTATTTGAGTAATTTAGTTAATAGAAATGATCATATTAGAGTATCATTTTATCAAGATCCAAATTATGTGCCGCCTTCAGATGTTGCAATATATCGAGATGCACAAAGAAACGAAAATCGGAATGTAGCTGTTCCGTTCTGGGTTGCAATAGAGACATTAACATTTGGAGAGATTTTAAGATTGTTACATTATCTTCAAGATGATGTTATGAAAGAAGTACTTAATGATTTTGGGTTGACGCTTTCAAAGCGAAATCAGTTTTTAAATATGTTAGATTTTTTGCTGTGTTTACGTAATAGTTGTGCACATACCACATTAATTAATCGTTTTAGGACAAGTGAGAGGTATAAAGTAAATACACAGTTGATTTCAGTTTTTGGATTAAAACCGAAGAATAATTCTTCACCTGCATCAGTATTAAAGCTTTTTGATGTAATAAAGATTCTAAGTTATTTTTGTGATGTGACAAGATTAAAGAGGCCGATACGGGTTTTGATGGTGAAGAATATATGTAGTATGGGAATAAAAAAAGGGCATGAGATCAATACGAAAATTCTTGATAGAATGGGAAATGATAAATATTCATCATGGAAAGGTATGCTTTCAGGTAAAGAATATTTATTATAAATGTCTTGACATAGTAGCTTGAAGTTGTTATTATGTTATTAACAGAAGAAAGGCTCTTAAGAGCGCTAAGTAATGGAGGCATTACTTTCGATTAAAGATCTAGCACTATGTGCTAGGTCTTTTTGGTTGTAATAGCATAAAAATAAACCACCTGCTATGCAGATGTGTCCCCATGATGCTTTAGCTTCAAGAAAACCCTTCAATGTTATAATAAGTGATGGTTCGCCAACCGCACAATAATAAAGGAGGTATCCGAAATGGATAAAAAAGTTTAGCACATACAAAATGGGAATATAAATATCGCACCGAATTGGTGATTTCAATTAAACTCCCTAAATGTCAATAATTGTTCTTAAAACGTTATAGATACTGAATTTCTAAAATGTATTTATTCTGATAAAGCTCCATTTCAAGATGCTTGCATTCTGGATAAAAGCCAAGAATGGATGTAGTAGTAAATATTGCAAAGGCTTTGCAGGTAGAGACTGATTATTTGCTTGATGAAGGTGAAACAACAGAGTCCGCATTTAATACAATTTTTACTGCGATTGCCAGAAAAGGTGGTGAATTAACAGCAGAAGAGAAGAATCAGCTTATTGCATTGCTGATTGGAAGGGATGCAAATGTATAGAAGTGGCAGTGTATATGACGAAATAATTTTGCTAGTTCTTCTGAGCCTTTTTTATGTATTACTTTAGTCATTTCAAAGCGTTTGCCATCTGTTTGCTTCTGTAAAAACATCCTTCTTTACAACAAATTATTTTCCATAATTTCCATGTAGTTCTCAGGAAATCCAATCAAGCCTAAATCAATATCATTTCTATACTCATCTATAACTGCTTTCACAGTTTC